>ENA-OQAX01000286-OQAX01000286.1-human-gut-metagenome-genome-assembly--contig:-NODE-286-length-12148-cov-4.760669_pt1 | contig 12148 bp, 17 predicted proteins | sample MGYA00242741_ERZ504539 | MGnify/ENA primary metagenome ERZ504539 (study PRJEB26092, sample SAMD00036277) | human gut metagenome | host: Homo sapiens | study: EMG produced TPA metagenomics assembly of... | reverse complement strand
TTCGGTTCGCTGTTTCCGCCACTGGCGGCGCTCACCTTTGCAGCATCCAGTATTATCTGCGCTTTTGGCTTAGCAGCTGCCGCACCTCGCTCGCCGTATCGGCACTTAGAATTATGCGGTATTGCCTGAAAAGAATCTGAACGGTTTTCCACAAACGGATGGGCTTCTTGTGGAAAACAAAAACGCACGGCGGGGAGATAGGATGTTGATGACAGGATACCATGGTTGCAGCTCAGTATGCGGGACGATGTAGGCATCACGCCCTACAAATCTTTATAACAAAAGCGGGGCGCTGCCAATCAGCAGTGCCCCGCTTAATTTTGTGTTATGCAGTTTTATCGCCCCAGGCGCACCGGCTCCGGAGGCTCCTGGCCGGGGCGCAGGTCCATCCACCAATAGGCAAGGTCCAGCCATTGGCCGAACTTGTACCCAGTGCGGGGTTCCATGCCGATTTTTTTGAAGCCGAGCGCCTTATGGAACGCGCAGCTCTCTTTGTTCTGGCCGGTCACAAGGCAACGGCGTTGCAGTAGCCGCGCTGGCGCACGCCGTCCAGCAGGGCTTTGTACAGCCGCCCACCAACCCCCTGGCCCACACAGTCGTGGGCGCAGTAAACGGTTAGCTCCACATCCCACGCATAAGCTGTGCGGCTGTGCCAGGGGTGGGCGCAGGCAAAGCCGCACAGCTTGCCCGCTGCATTGACGGCAACCAGGAACGGCGCGCGCTGCTGCACATAGGCGATATTTTCGCGCTGGAATTCCTCGGTACACAGGTCATACTGGAAAGTGGCCGTGGAGTGGGTGACATACCAGTTGTACAGCTCCGCCACGGCGGCGGCGTCCTCCGGCGCGGCATCCCGCAGGGTGATGGTGTTTTCAGCGGTCCACTGGGCGGCAAGGGCTTCCTTTTCGGGTTTTGGCAGCTTTTTCAGGGCGGCTTCCCGCTTCAGGGCGGTACTTTTATCGGTGCAGCGCTCGGCATAGGTCAGCTTAACGGCACCTTTGGCGTGGGTATACTTGGCACCGGCCTTGCCGCCCTTGTGGGCGCGCAGGCGGCGGGCAAGGTCATTGGTCCAGCCGGAATACAGGCTGCCATCCGCGCAGCGCACCATGTAGACCCAGGCGGAAGCCAGGTCTGGCTGGCAGTCCGCCGCGGTGCTGGGGCGGGGACCAAACTGCTCTAGAGTTTCGGCGCTCACTGTGCGCTCACCGGCCTTCCGGCGGCGCGCAGGGCACGGCGGCATGCCTCAATGGCATCCTCTTTGGTTTCCGCGGTGACAAGGAAACGGCTGGGGTGGCAGAACTTGAGAGCCAGGCCGCTCTTTTCGCGCAGGATCTCCTCCGGCTGGCCGCCCCATGCGGGCGGGAACGGCACCTTGTTGCGGCGGGTCTTGTAATCGGTCACGCACTGGGCGCTGTAGCCGCCGCGCTGGCTGGGGTAGACAACAAACAGGGCATCGGTTTTGTACAGGCCGTTTTTCCAGGGCATGTAGTCCGGCAGGACCACAATGCCGTCCCTGGAGTTCTTGTAGGCGTTCTGGACGGTCTCGTCCGCGCGGTTCACGGCGTTGGCTGCGGCAATCTCGTTTTCCAGCACCTGCTTGGCAAAGGGCACGGCGCGCCAGAAGCAGGCATCGGAATCTTCGCCGGAATCCCACACGGGGTTAAAGCTGCCGATGGCATCGGCCAGGGAGTTCTGCTCGCCGGTGTTATCGTTCAAGTCCAGAGGCTGAACAAAATTTTCATCCAGCAGGCGGGCCTGGTGGGCACCCACCAGCTGGGCACCCAACACGCGCCACAGCAGGCCAAAGGCCGCATAGGGCACGCCGTTGGGGCGGCTTTCGCGCGGTTCCTGGTGGTGGTCAAACATACCGCAGCCCACATCGTACACAATGCCGTCAAAACCATCCGGCACAACAAAACCGCGGGTTACTTTGATATCCGGCCGCACAATCATCAGCAGCGCTGTGGCAAACACATCGTCTGCATGGAACTTGCCGCCGTGAGTAAAACCTTTTGCAGGAATTTTCATAGAATAGCCTCCGTCTATGGGGTAAAATGATGATTAACTAATATTATAACATGAAAGCGTAGGTTGGTAAATGCAAAATCTGTGCGGGCGGGCCGGATTTGGAACAAGTGGCAGCATTTGGCCGAAAAACGGTGATTCACAACCGGCATAAAATATGATATACTAACCTAATATGCCCTTTTGCGGGCATACCGGACATTCGGTGTGTTGACGCGGAATGTTGACCGCAACTTAATGAACAAACAAAGCGAAGGAACTGGATACCCATGCAAAACATCAAAAAAACATTAAAAAGCAAGCGCTTCTGGCTTGGCACGGTGCTGCCATTTGCGCTGGCTGTGGCAGCGGCCTTTGTGGCGCGCTACCAGTTAGAAATTTCTGACGGCGTAACTGCCAACTACATGGCGGGGCAGTGGCCGGTATACGCACCGCTCAATGCGCTGACGGCGTTCTGCCTGACGCTGGTGGTGTTTGCCCTGTGCGGCAGCTGGGGCATTGCAACCGGCGTTTCCGGCCTGATTTTTACCGTGCTGGCGCTGGTCAACTATTACACGCGGGACCTGCATGGTTCCGCCCTGATGCCGCAGGACATCCTGAACCTGGGCACCGCGGCAGAGGTGATGGGCAGTTATACCCTGCACATTACCCAGACAGTTATTACCATGCGTTGCTGTACATCCCGGTGCTGGTGGCTGCCGTTGTGCAGGTCAAACTGGCCGGCAAGCATAAGCGCAGCTGGAAACAGCGCGGCGCCCATGCGCTGGCCTGCGCCTGCGGCATTTTTGCGGTGCTGTATCTGGGGTATTTCAGCCCCAACCCCATCAAGCCCGCCACCACTTACGGCTGGGCCTGGCAGGAAACCTATTATAAGTACGGCTACCTGGCGGGTAGCCTTGAAGCCGCCAGCCTGATGGTGGACCCCATCCTGCAGCCGGACGGCTACAGCGAGGACGCCGCCACTGAGGCCGCTGCAATGGCGCAGGACTATCAGGCCAGCCCGAAACGGCAAACGAGCAGGACTACCCCGATGTGTTCCTGATCCTGTCCGAAAGCTTTTATGACTTTGACCTGGTAACAGACCTGCAGGCCGACCAGGAGATCATGCAGGTGACCAAAAACCTGCCCAACTCCATTTACGGCCACACCATCAGCCCGCATGTGGGCGGCGGCACCAACTCCAGCGAGTACGAGATGCTTTCCTCCAACTCGCTGATGCTGATGCCCTCCATCACACCGTTCAACTGGTTGAACCTGCACAAGGCAAACAGCCTGGTCAGCAACCTGAAAGATCTGGGGTATGCCACGCTGGCAGCCCACCCCTATACCAACTCCAACTACCGCCGCGATTCCGCCTGGCTGACGCTGGGCTTTGACGAGACCCACTTCCAGGATGATTTTCCGACCAAGGAACCTATGGCAGCCGCCCCTACCAGACCGACAGCGCCACCTACCGCGACCTGGAAGGTTTGTATGAAGCAATGCCGGAGGACCAGCCGCGGTTTGTGTTCCTGGTTTCCATCCAGAGCCACGGCGATTACGATATGAACCCTCCGGAGGAGGATATCGTGCATGCCGCAACCGATTACGGCGAGTATGATTCCATCATGGATGAATACCTGAGCAACATCTATATGACCGACCGTGCCTTTGGCGAACTGACCGAATACCTGACCGAGCAGTACGAAAAGACCGGCCGCAAGGTGATTGTTGCCATGGCAGGCGACCACGCCCCCAGCTTTGTGGATCATGTGGCCGACCATACCTTTACCGATGAGAACAATTTGCAGATTTTGGAGCGCAGCACGCCCTACCTGATCTGGGCAAACTACCCGCTGGAAAACGCAGGCCAGACCAGCGCCACCGACGAGTACAACCGCATGGATATGTGCATGCTGGCTCCCACCCTGGTGGAAAATGCCGGGCTGCCGCTGACCCCGTATTACCAGTACCTGCTGGCACTCAAGCAGGTGGCCCCGGTGGTGACAGCCGCCAATGACTATATGGACGCGGACGGCGTGACCCACACCTACGGCGAGAATGCAGAGCTGGATGCCTGGGTGCATGGGTACTTCTATTTGGAGTATAACAACATCGGTGCCAAAGCAACCAGTCAGCAGAATTTGTTCCAGGTGGAAAAGTAAGAAGCTGATAAGCAGACATCAGCCAGGATTCCTCTGATTTAGGGCAACACCGCACAATTCCCGCCTTGCGGCTTAAGCACCGCTCCGGCGGCTGCGGCACGGCATCTGCGTTGCCAAAATGCTCGATAAGACATCCAGTATTATCTGCGCTTTTGACTTAGCATCTGCCGCACCTCGCTCGCCGTATCGGCACTTAGAATTATGCGGTATTGCCTTAGAAACAAAAATGGCAAGAAAAAATCTCCCCGCTGCAATGTGCTGATGCACAAAATGCAGCGGGGAGATTTTCGATTTCAGATACACTCCGGGCCGTTACACGGCGGCGGGCGCTTTCAGCACAAAGGTCTGTACGCCCCAGATCACCAGAACAACAATGCCGAGCGCGATGCGGTAAACGCCGAACGCGGTGAAGGTGTGGCGCTTGACGTAATCCATCAGGAAGCGGATGGCGATGATGGAAACGATAAAGGCAACCGCACAGCCAACGATCAGCACAACGGTCTGATCCAGCGTGAAGCTGTTGCCCTTGCCAAAGAACTTGACCAGCTTGAGCAAACTGGCACCGGCCATGACCGGGATGGCAAGGAAGAAGGTGAACTGGCTGGCAGCCGGGCGGGACATGCCGCACAGCATGCCGCCCAGAATGGTGGAGCCGCTGCGGGAGGTGCCGGGAATCAGGGAGAGCACCTGCCAGCAGCCAACCTTGACGCCTGCGGGTAAGTAATGCGGGAAAGCTTGGTGGTGGTGGGCACCCGCGGGCGGCGCTCGATCAGGATAAAGGCAACGCCGTACACAATCAGCATCAGGGCAACCACCACGCTGTTATACAGGTGGGCGTCCATCCAGTCGTCCAGCAGAATGCCCAGCACGGCGGCGGGCACGCAGGCTGCAATAATTTTGAACCAAAGCCGGACCACGGGCCAGCGCAGGTGGGCGGCAAAGCCGGTATCGCGGCCATTATCCTTGCAGAACGGCCACAGCTTGTGGAAATACAGCACCACAACAGCCAGAATAGCACCCAGCTGGATGACAACGCGGAACATTTCCATAAAATCTTCCGTATAGCCAAACTTCAGCACCTGCTCGGCAAGGATCATATGCCCGGTGCTGGAAATCGGCAGCCATTCGGTGATGCCTTCAATCACACCGTAAATGACGGATTTCAGAATTGAAAGAAACAGGTCCATCTTTTTTCCTCCCCTTAGCGGGATCACTCCCGGCCAGCAATACAAATATATAGTAGCACACTTTACGTGATATTGCACCCTGCCGCTGTATAATTTACACTTTTGCTCCAAAACAACAGGCAAAAGCGGTTGCCGTTTTGGCAAAATGCTCCTATAATAGAAGTGTGGCTTTTGCCGTATCAGTGGGAAAAGTTAGAATGTGTATAGAGAATAGAGGATATTACAAAATGTATAAAACTGTAGTGTTTGACCTGGATGGTACGCTGCTGAACACCCTGACTGACCTGGCGGATGCCGGCAACCGGCTGTGCCGGAAATATGGCTGGCCCACCCATGAGCGCCAGGCGTACCGCTATTTTGTGGGCAACGGTATCCCGAAACTGGTGGAGCGCCTGGCCCCGGCAGACCAGCGCACCCCGGCGGTGCTGGAAGCGGCCCTGGCGGATTTTAAGCAGGATTATGGCCAGCACCTGCGGGACACCACCGCACCGTACCCCGGCATCCCCGAAATGCTGGCAAAGCTGAAAGCGAACGGCGTGCAGCTGGCGGTGTTTTCCAACAAGGCGGATGCGCTGGCAAAAGAGGTTGTCAAGGATTATTTCGGCACGCAGTATTTTACCATCGTGCGCGGCCAGATGACCGGCGTGGCCCCCAAGCCCGCCGCCGAGGGCACGAACGCCCTGCTGCAGGCCCTGCATGCTGACCCGGCCAGCACCCTGTATGTGGGGGACAGCAACGTGGATGTGGAAACCGCCCACAGTGCGAACCTGCCCTGCTGCGGGGCGGTGTGGGGATTCCGCACGCGGGAGGAACTGAATGCGGCCGGGGCGGAATACCTGGCAGAAAACAGCGATGAACTGTATGACGTTATCATGAAATAACTGCAAAATTACGGTGGGAGGAACTGTAAAATGATTGCGCAGCGCTATAAAGATATGCTTAGCGGCAAGTCCGTTATTCGCCAAATCTCCGAGTGGAGCACGGCTCGCGGGACTGAGATCGGCTATGAAAATGTGTTTGATTATTCGCTGGGCAACCCTTCGGTGCCCTGCCCGGAGCACTTTACCAAAACCTGCATCGATCTGCTGCAGACCAAGGAGCCGGTGACGCTGCATGGCTACAGCCCCACGCTGACCATCCCCGCCGTGCGCAAGGCGGTGGCCGAAAGCCTGAACCGCCGCTTTGGCATGGACTACGGTATGGAGCATATCTTTATGGCAACGGGTGCTGCCGGTGCGCTGGCCCACGCCATGCGCTGCGTGGCGGTGCCGGGGCAGGATATTATCACCTTTGCGCCGTTCTTCCCGGAATACAAGCCATATGTGGAGGGCGCGGGCCTGAATCTGAAGGTCGTTCCGCCCCGCACGAAGGATTTCCAGATTGACTTTGACGCATTTGACGCGATGCTGGATGAGAACACCGCCGCCGTGCTGATCAACACCCCCAACAATCCCTCCGGCGCAGCCTACAGCGCCGAGACGCTGACCGGCCTGGCCGACCGCCTGCGCGCCGCCAGCGCCAAGTATGGGCACCGAATCTTTTTGATCTCGGATGAGCCGTACCGCGAAATCATGTTCGGCGGGCAGCCCATCCAGTACGCCGCCAAGTTCTATGATGATACGTTGACCTGCTATTCGTTCAGCAAGAGCCTGAGCCTGCCGGGCGAGCGCATCGGCTATGTGGCTGCGAACCCGCGCTGCGAGGACGCCGAGTATATTGTGCCCATGTGCGGCCAGATCAGCCGCGGAACCGGCCACAACTGCCCGGCATCACTGATCCAGCTGGCCGTGGCCGAATGCCTGGACGAAACCAGCGACTTGGGCGTGTACGAAACCAACATGGAGCTGATTTACGCCGAGCTGAAAAAGCTGGGCTTTACCGTGGTCAAACCCTCCGGCACCTTCTATATCTTCCCCAAAGCGCTGGAGGAGGACGCCAATGCGTTCTGCAAAAAGGCCATGAAGTATGACTTGGCGTTGGTTCCCGGCGACAGCTTTGGCTGCCCCGGCTACTTCCGCATGGCGTACTGCATTGATACCGAGAAGGTCCGCCGCAGCTTTGCCGCACTGGAAAAATTTGTGGCGGAAGAATACGGGAAATGAATTCCGTTCGGGCCGCGCCCGCCCGCAGTGGGAAGCAAAGCCCGAAACATACGATTTTGACACCATAAACGGGAGGTCTGCACAATGCCGCAACAAAAACGTCCGGCGCAGGGACCCAAGCGCCGCCCTGCACCCGCTGCCAGGAGCAGCAATATGCAGCGCCGCCGCGCTGTTTCACGCAAACAGAACCGCCGCGTGCATGCCCTGATCACCTTGATTTTCTGCATTGCCGTGTTTATTTTGGTGTGCGCAGGCTGCTTTTTGCTGGTAAAAACCGATGGCACCATTACCAACAAGCCCAACCAGAGCCAGGGGGATTCCAGCTCCGCCGCGCCCGACGGTGCAGACAGCACCACGGATGGCGACAGCCAGCAGGAACAGCCCACCATGACCGAGGAAGAACAGCGCATTGCCGATGCCACCTCAACGCGTCCGCAAACTGCACCAAGGATGCCCCGCAGGTGGTGGACCCGGCGCTTTGGGATGAGCGCGGCAAAGCCTTGATGGAACAGCTGGCTGCCGATGAATTTTACCAGAGCGAGGGGCTGAAATACAGTGCCAAAGATGGCTGCCCCTATATGATCGCGGTCAACCGCGCGGCTTCTACCGTGACGGTACTGGCGCTGGACGATGAGGGTAACTACACCAAGCCGTATATGGCCATGGTGTGCTCCGGCGGCGCGGATACCCCGCTGGGATTCTTTGCAACGCCGGTCAATTATGACTGGCGGCTGCTGGCCGGGCCGAGCTATGGCCAGTACGCTACCCGCATCTGGGATTCCTATCTGTTCCACACTGTGCCGTATTACAGCCAGCACAAGGACGATATCGAGTACGACCAGTTCAACCAGCTGGGCACCCAGGCCAGCCTGGGCTGTATCCGGCTGCTGGTCTGTGATGTAAAGTGGATCTATGATAACTGCCCCATCGGCACCCGCGTGGTGATCTATGATAACGCCGATGACCCCGGCCCCATGGGAAAGCCCGGCACCATTTACACCGACCCGACGGACGAGAGCAAGCGCGGCTGGGACCCCACCGACCCGGATTCCGCCAACCCGTGGGATGCAGCATTCCGCAGCGGTACAGCTATCCGCAGCGAGGCAGCCTGGAACGAATGGAACGACGCCCAGAACGATGGCCGCTGGAACGGCTCCATCAATCCCACTGACCTGCAGGGCTGGAGCACCGATTCCAGCGTTGAGGGCACCCGCGGATAACACACCATAGGGGTTAGGGCAATACCGCATAATTCTAAGTGCCGATACGGCGAGCGAGGTGCGGCAGCTGCCAAGCCAAAAGCGCAGATAATACTGGATGCTGCAAAGGTGAGCGCCGCCAGTGGCGGAAACAGCGAACCGAAGCAGGGGCAGCGGTCGCAGAGTGCGAGGGGCTTTTGTCCCCGAAGCACGATGCGGGTACCGCAACCCGACATTATCGAGCATTTTGGCAACGCAGATGCCGTGCCGCAGCTGCCGGAGCGGTGCTTAAGCCGCTAGGCGGGAATTGTGCGGTGTTGCCTTAGGTTTTACCAGGTTTTCACCAAGAAGCACTTGTTCTGCCCGGCGAATTAGGATATAATAAAAGGGTTACAAACAGCTTTACCTGCCATGGAGGGCAATGAATGATGAAACTGGCAAAACGTGCAGCTGCACTTGTGCTGGCAGCGGTTCTGGCGCTCAGCCTGACCGCCTGCAGCCCCAAGGAAGTAGCAAGCAATCTGATTTTGAAAACGGCAGACCTGCTGGGCCTGCGTGAAGAAGGTTCCGATGACGATGAGGCGGACGAAATTGTGGCGCAGCCCGGCGGTGAGGTGAACTTCCCGGATGGGCTGCAGGATACCTCGGTCCACTGGAACCAACAGGTGCAGGATGGGACGCTGTATGTTGCGTTTAACAGCATCCAGAACCGCAACACCGAGTATTTTGTGGCGGGTTCCGATACCGTGCAGGTAACGGGCTATGGCACCACCGAATCCACCGGTATTCTGGAGTTCAAGGTGGCGCTGTGGGAACTTTCGGAGGATAAGGCAACCACTTCCTATGTGGCGGGCACCACGGTGTATTTCCCGACCGGCGGGGAGTGCAGCACCTATACCATCTCTGGCTTGACCCCCGGCAGGCTGTACAAGGCCAATGTCAGCTATGACTCTGGTATGTTCTACATTACCGGCGGCGTGAAAATTGAGGGCATTGGCAGCGACGACCTGGTTGCCCCGGATGCAGAATAACCAAAAATGAAGCGTGCCCCGGCGCAGCGGTCAACGCAGACCGACGCCGGGGCATTTTGCGGATATGACTGAAACAAAAAAAGGAATCAAAAGATGAACTTTGATAAAAAACAGCTGCGCAACACCCTGCTGCTTCTGCTGGGGGCGCTGATCTGGGGCACAGCCTTTGTGGCGCAAAGTGTGGGCAGCGGCTATGTGGGGCCGTATACCTTTTTGGCGGCCCGCAGCTGGCTGGCCTGCGCATTTTTGATCGTGCTGGTTTGCTGCGCCGCGGCAAGGCCCGCAAAGCGGATCCCGGTGTCCCGTTCTGGATCAACGGCCAGATGCTGCTGCGGGGCGGTGCGTTCTGCGGCATTGCGCTGTTTGCGGCTTCGGCGGCACAGCAGATCGGCATTGGCACCACCAGCACGGCCAAGGCGGGCTTTTTGACGGCGCTGTATGTGGTGCTGGTACCGCTGCTGGGGGTGGTTCTTTGGGCGGCGGCCGGGGGTCAAACTGGGAATCTGCGCCTGCATCAGCTGGCGGGGCTTTACCTGCTGTGCCTGGCGGGGCACGATACCCTGACCCTGACCGGCGGCGAATGGATGCTGCTGCTCTGCTCGCTGCTGTTTGCGTTCCAGATTATGCTGGTGGATCATTACAGCCCCAGGCTGGACGGTGTGCAGCTGAGCTTTGCGGAATTTTTTGCAACGGCGGTCCTTTCCACTATTTTTATGTTTGTGTTTGAAACGCCGACCTTTGCCCAGATCCAGGGGGCGGCGGTATCTATTGCTTACTGCGGCATTTTGTCCAGCGGTGTGGCCTATACGCTGCAAATTGTGGGCCAGAAAGAACTTGACCCCACCATTGCCAGCATGGCCATGTGCATGGAAAGCGTGTTCAGCGCCCTGGCCGGCTGGCTGATTTTGGGCCAGACCCTTTCCGGCGTAGAACTGGCAGGGTGCGCTTTGATGTTTGCGGCAATTATTGGGGCGCAGATACCGGAGAAAGTTAGGAGTTAGGAGTTAGCAAAACGCGCACAGCGCCGATAAATATCGGGCGCTGTGCGCGTTTTTTGTATGATGACGAGGAAGAAAATGTATTGAAGGGGAAGAAAGGTAAAATTTTGCCGCGAACAGAAAAAGAGATTTGTAGGGGACGATGCTTGCATCGTCCCGTGGGGCGGGCCGTAACGTGGGCAGGTGGTACAATTTTATGATGTCTCTCTGCGGCGGGATGAAGGCATCCCGCCCTACAGATATGATTTATGGCACGCTCTGTAATAAAGATGGCGGGCGCACAATGTGCGCCCCCTATGGTCTGTATAACTAAAAGGTTAATACATAGAATGCGGTCCACCGAAATTATTCTTTACTATTTATTCTTTTTTCATTCAAACAAAAACGCGCCCTCCTTTGCGGGAAGGCGCATTTGATTTAATCGTGCCGGATGGCCTCCAGGGCGCTGATGCGAACGGCGCGGCTGGCGGGAACGATACCGGAAAGCAGGCCCACCACCACGGCAAAGCCGATGGCAGCCAGCACCAGCCAGATAGGAATGATGGACATGACGGTTCCGCTGCCGGAATCAGACATGTACATTCCACCGCCGTAATACATCGAATCGCTGCTGCCCATCAGGGAGCTGAGGTCGATGGTGGCGTTGATGCCCAGCTTCATCAGCAGGGTGTTCAGGCCGTATACGATCATCGTCATGTTGTTCATGCCAAAGCTGATGATGTAGCTTAAAATCGTACCGGCTACGCCGCCGATAAAGCCGATCATACCGCTTTCAATCAGGAACATCCGCCGGATGTTGCCAATCTCGCAGCCCAGAACTTTCATCACGCCGATCTCACGGGTGCGCTCGTAAATGGCCATCGTCATGGTGTTGGCGATGTTCAGCGCGGCAACAAACAGGCTGATGGCCGCCAGACCCGCCAGGCGCAGCTGGCGCTGTGCGGTCTGCTGCTGCATCTGCTTGCGGTAATCCACCATGGAGCTGATCTGGTAGCCTTCCTCTTTTAAGGTATCGCAGATTTATCCACATTTTTGATGTCATCGACCTTAATGTACACTTCGTTATAGGTCACTTTTTTGGGGTTAAAATCCGTTTTGGCCAGCTTGCTGTAGGCTTCGCTCAGCATCAGAAGGTCGTTCAGGCGGAAAGTAATGCCGTATTGCAGCATGTAATCCTCGGATTCTTCCGAGACAACGCCAACGATTTTGAGCGTGTAGCTCTGGGTCTTGGGGCTCTCGGTGTCACCATTGGTCAGGGTCAGGGGTAAAGGTATCCTTGGTAGCATCCACAAAGGGCGGCAGCTGGTTGCCGTTGCATCGGTTTCGCCGCTCCAGCGCTGGCGTTGGAGCTGTTTTGGCTGCGGCGGGTATCCTCAAACTGATACAAAAACTCCTTGCCCACACAACGGGGATCACATCCTTGCCGTAATTCACGCCGCTTTTGGGCCAGCTCGCCGCCTTT
>ENA-OQAX01000285-OQAX01000285.1-human-gut-metagenome-genome-assembly--contig:-NODE-285-length-12161-cov-5.304304_pt1 | contig 12161 bp, 10 predicted proteins | sample MGYA00242741_ERZ504539 | MGnify/ENA primary metagenome ERZ504539 (study PRJEB26092, sample SAMD00036277) | human gut metagenome | host: Homo sapiens | study: EMG produced TPA metagenomics assembly of... | reverse complement strand
TCTGTTTTTTGATCATTTTGATGCTGCTGGTGTGCTATGGTTTGGTGATGCTGTTTTCAGCCGGGTATGCGGTGGCGCTGTACCGGCGCGGGGATGCTTATACCTACATCCGCCCCCAGCTGTTGTTTGCGGCGTTTGGTGCGGCGGCCATGTACGCGGCCAGTCTGGTGGATTACCACATCTGGCACAAACTGGCGTGGCCAATCATGGGGGTATCGCTGGCGTTGCTGGCAATCGTGCTGTTCATGCCGGAATATAACGGCTGCAAGCGGTGGATCGTGCTGCCGGGGCTGGGCACCTTGCAGCCCAGCGAGATCGCCAAGTTTGCGGTAGTGCTGGTGTTTGCTCACATCATCTCCCTCAACCATGACAGGATGCAGACCTTTGCAACCGGGGTGCTGCCCTTTATGGTTATCCTGGGGGCGGTTACGGTGCTGATGCTGCTGGAGCCGCATCTGTCCGGCACGCTACTGATTTTGGGCATCGGCGCGGTGCTGATGTTTGTGGGCGGCACGGGCTTAAAGTGGTTTGCCCTGGCAGGCATTGCCGGGGCCGGGGCCATTGCGGCGGCGGTGGTGCTGCTGCCGGAGCTGGTGCCTTATGCCATGGGGCGGCTGTCCTCCTGGCGGGACCCCTTTGCCGATCCGCTGGGCGAAGGCCACCAGACCATCCAAAGCCTGTACGCCATTGCATCTGGCGGCGCGGCCGGGCTGGGGCTGGGCAACAGCCGCCAGAAATACCTCTATGTGCCGGAACCGCAGAACGACTTTATCTTTTCGATTCTGTGTGAAGAACTTGGCTTTGTGGGCGCGGCTCTGACGGTGGTGCTGTTCCTGCTGCTGTTTTTGCGCGGCATGTCTATTGCAGTGCGCGCGCGGGATAAATTCGGTGCGCTGCTGGCCGTTGGCTTTGTGGTGCAGGTGGTGCTGCAGGCGGTGCTGAACATTGCCGTTGTTACCAACACCATCCCCAACACCGGCATCAGCCTGCCGTTTTTTTCTTCCGGCGGTACCAGTTTGATGATGCTGCTGGGCGAAATGGGCATTGTGCTCTCCGTTTCGCGCCAGGCGGACGCCCGGTAACGGGAATGTGCAAATTTTGTGATGGGGATTTCACAACTTTCGGCAGTTCTGCGCTATTGAAACTGGCGGAATAATACGGTATAATAACCAAAAAAGATTTGTAACTTTTTTGCAATCTTCCCAAAAGAAAAGGAATGTTATGCAGGAAATCAAAACAAACCCAACGGTGCGGCACACCACGCCCCTGCAGCTGCTGGCGGCGTTTGCAGCCACGGTGGCAGTGCTGTTTGTGCTGCTGCTGGGGGCGTGCGCGCTGCCGGCCCAGCCGGTGCTGGAACATGTGTATGATTCAGCCCAAACCATCCAGCAGGAGGGGCTTTACCCTGAATATTTCGGCTTTAAGCTGTTCCAGATGGATAACTATACCGATACCATCATGCTGTTTGAAGCGGCCGCCATGGGCGAGCAGGATCCCTTGAACGCCATGATGACCGCAACGGCCTATAACGTGGATAACTTTGAAACGATGGCCGGTGACCTTGCTGTCTATTGCGAGCGCACCATTCCGCTGGCCACCGGTGCCCAAAAGGCAGTGCAGCTGGTGCCGTTCTCCTATGCGCGGTACTGGCACGGCTACCTGATCTGGCTGCGGCCGCTGCTCTGCGTTATGTCCATCACCGGTGTGCGCGTGGTGCAGTATTTGGTGCTGTTTGCGCTGCTGGCGGTTATTTTGTGGCAGCTGCGGCGGCAGTGTGGGCTGCGGGCCATGGTGTGGTTTGCCGTCAGCCAGCTGGCGGTTACCGTGTTCTGGGTGCCGCATCAGGTGCAGTATTTTACCACTTTCTGTATTGCGTATGCGGGCTGCGCGTGGGTGCTGGCCAGGCCGCGCCGCGCCGGGCAGCTGAGCATTGCCCTGGTGGTGCTGGGTACCTGTACGGCGTTCTGTGATTTGCTGGTCACCCCCATCATCACGCTGGGGCTGCCGGTGGCGGTGTGGCTGTGCTGCCTGCCGCAGCGGGCGGCATCCGGTGCCAGGCAGTGTCTGCCGGTCATCGGCGGCAGCTTGTGCTGGGGGGCAGGCTATGCCATGTGCTGGGGCCTGAAATGGGTGCTGGCCACCCTGATTACCGGGCAGGATATCATCGGCGATGCCATCCACCAGGCCGGGGTGCGCACCACGGCGGATACCTGGCACGGCATGGAGCTGAGGCTGGGGGAACATCTTCCGCTTTGTGGGGGATACATTAAGCCAGCGCAGGCTGTTGTGGCCGGTGGTGCTGGTGGTTATTTTGTGCATTGCGGCGTTTTTGCTTTGCCTGCGCAATAAGGAAGCTTTGCTGCGCGCGCTGCCCATTGGCCTTACCGCCTGATGGCACCGGTGTGGCTGGCGCTGCTGCGCACCCATTCCATCCAGCACGGGTGGTTTACCTGGCGCAGTTTAACGGTCAGCATTTTTGCGGGGCTGGCTTTTCTCTATTATTCCTGTGGGATACGGGCGGGCCTGCGGCGTTTGCGCGGCCAAAAACAACAAGGGTGAAAGTAGTTATGAAGGACGAAGAAAACAAGATGCAGTCTGCTGCCCCGGAGCAGCAGGCCCAGCCGGAGCAGACGCAGCCGGAAAGCGAACCGGCCGCGGATGCGGCCCAGCCGGGAACTGAAAACGAACCCAAGGCAGAAACCACAGCACCGGAAACGCCGGACAAAAAGAAACGTCCCCTGTGGCTGAAACTGCTGGCGGTGTTTGCTGCGGCGCTGGCGGTGCTGGTGCTGCTGGCGCTGCTGTACATTAACGGCAAGTTGGATCTGATTCATTACGATGACGGCACGGTGGAAAGCGTTGGCACCGTTGATGCCGAGGAGGACCAGGACCTGGATACCACCGGCCTGACCCAGGCCACAAATGACGAAATGGAGATGCCGGAGGGTAGCCCCTTTGCGGACGAAGATGTGCTGAACATCTTGTTGATCAGCACTGATGAACGCACCGATGCCGTGAACGACTGGGATGCGTTTACCCATCTGAACGAGCTGGACGGAACAAAAGCCACCATGGAGTTCAGCTCCGATGCCCGCGCGGACAGTTTAATTCTGTGTTCCCTGAACATCAAGGACGATACCATCAAACTGGTTTCCATTGAGCGCGCCACCGGTGTGCCGATTCTGCTGGATGGGTACGAGGGCCAGTACGACTGGATCACCCACACCTTCCGTTACGGCGGTGCCCGCCTGACGATGGATACGGTGGAAAACTGCTTCAACGTGCAGGTGGACCACTATGTGCGGTTCAATTTTAACTCCTTTGTTCAGATTGTGGATGCCGTGGGCGGCATCGACCTGAACCTGACTGAGGACGAAGCCAAGGCGCTGAACTGGGAGGTTCCCTCCAACTCGATGCTGATCGTCAACAAGGTGGAACCAGGCTGGAACCACTTTGACGGCTATACCGCATTGCAGTATGCCCGCCTGCGCGCCATTGATGATGACTGGCACCGCGTGGCCCGCCAGCGCACCGTCATCCAGGCGGTGCTGGACCAGATCAAGAGCGCTTCGGTCACCGAGCTGAACGACCTGCTGGACGCCGCCCTGCCGGTGGTGCAGACCAACTTTACAAAAACTGAGATCGCTGCCTTGATGGTGCAGCTGCCGGGCTTTTTTGGGCGTGACAGCAGACCAGATGACCCTGCCGGTGCAGGGCACCTATGGCGTGCGCAACGGCATGGATGACCGCCCCATGATGGATCCTGATTGGGCTGCCAACATTGCGGTTTTGCAGAACTTTTTTGTATACTGATATGACGGCAGAGGAAGCCATTGCCGCCGGTACCGCTACCCCGGAAACGGCTGACGGTGAGGAAACCGCTGTGCCCGAAACCGTGAAAGTGCAGAGCAAAAAGAATGACACCGTCCACACCTACCTGAAAGACAACACGACACCCATTTACTGGGATTATCCGCTGGAAGATGCCGATTTTGGTAATGCGGATTACCGCGTGTTTCTGGCCGGAGAGACCCGCGGACAGCCGCAGAACACTGCCATGCGCAAGGCGCTGTTCCAGTACCTGCACGAACAGCAGGGGGTGAATGTTCAGCTGGTGGAAACCGGCGTGGGCGAAACCCAGGTGCTGGAGCAGTACATGCGCACGGGCGATGAAAACTGGCTGAACCACTACCTGAAGCTGCAGGGCAGCTGTGCGGATGCGGAAGCCGAATACTGGCGCTGGCTGTACCAGTATAACCGCCAGCAGGGCGGCACTATCCATGTGGCAGGGCTGGGCACCGAGCGCAATACCGTAGTTTCGATGTATGGCCTGCTGGCTTTGGCAGATACGGAGATCGAACCGGCAGAGAGCATTGCGGACTTTGTGCAGGCCCTGCGGGATGAGGATATGACGACTGCCCTGCAGCTGTTCAAGACCGCTATGGAGGAACAGCCCGATGCGATGGCAGACTATTTTGGCGATGCCTATGCCCAGGTACAGCAGCTGTATGCCAACCTGCAGGTGAACACCACCTATAAGGGCAGGCTGGACCGCGACGACCTTGCCATGATGGACAACATGAACTTTGTGCTGCGCCAGTACCCGGACGATAAATTCTTTGGCCAGCTGAGCAACGGCCATGTGACCCAGAGTGCCTGGAAGGACGGCAATTATATTGCCAACTACAGCCGTTTCGGCATGCTGCTGAACGGCGAAGGCTCCCCCGTGCAGGGCGAAGGCTCCCCCGTGCAGGGCGAAGTCTGCTCCATGCTGACGATCTATACCCAGCGCGGCAGCAGCGGCCTGCTGGGCGATGATGCCGAGAACGACTATTACGACCTGACCGCGCTGGCAGAAGCTGCGGGCAAAGAATTTATTGCCACAGGGGCGGATTTGTTCCTGGCGCTGGACAACGAGGACACCCCTTACACCGAGCAGAACGGCCTGATCAAGCCCGAAGTGCAGGCCGAAGAAAAGCCGCTTATGGATTATTGCCAAAAACTGATTGTACTTTTTGACACAGAAAATTAAAATTCCCCGTTGACAAGGCCGCGCCTTTGTGTTATAAATACTTTAAACCAATGAAGCGAAAGTAAAACCACAGGCGCACGCACAGAGAGCCCCCGATGCTGGGAACGGGGTGGTAAGCGGAGTGGATAAATGGTTCGCCGAGGGCACGGGGAAAAGCTGGGCTGAGTATCCGTTGACGGAAGCCTCCGTTACAGGGCAGGGGAATGTTAGTTCTCCGCAGAGCGGCTGTGCAGTTTATGGCACAGCAAGCAAGGTGGCACCACAGATTATTTGATTGATCTGCCCTTGCACAGAAAGCTATTTCTGTGCAAGGGCTTTTTGTTATACCCGGCACAGACCACAAACAGGAGTAACACCATGAAAAAGCAAAGCATTACCACCATGCGGGAGCGATGGCGCCGGGCAAACTGATTGCCCGCCCCGGCACTGCCGGGAACAAACCGCCGATACACCTTAAATGTGAATGATAAAAAGGAGCTTTTACCATGAAAAAGTTTGTTGCTGTTCTGTCCGCCGCCGCTATGCTCGCCACCCTCGCCGCCTGCGGTTCCACCGCCGCCACCACTTCTGCCGCTGCCTCCAGCGCCGATACCGCTGCATCCACCAGCAGCGAAGCTGCTGCCGCAGATGATACCGCAAAGTCTTACAAAATTGCGGTGGTCCAGCAGCTGGACCACGCCAGCCTGGATGAGATCCGCACCGCTGTGGAAGCAGAGCTGGACGCCAAAGCCGCCGAAAAGGGCATTGCCATTGAGTACAAAGATTTTAACGGCCAGAACGACGCTACCACGCTGAACCAGATCGGCACCCAGGTGGTTTCCGATGGATATGATGCGGTGGTGCCCATTGCCACCCTGGCAGCTCAGTGTATGGCCAATGCCTGCGCCGAAGATCAGATTCCTGTTGTGTACGCCGCTATCAGCGACCCTGCCGCTGCAGACCTCACCGGCCTGGATTATGTCACCGGTACTTCTGACGCGCTGAACACCCAGTTCATCCTGGATATGATGCTGGCAATCAACCCGGATGTCAAGACTGTTGGCTTGCTGTACTCCAATTCCGAAGCCAATTCCACCACCCCCATTGCCGAAGCAAAGGCTTACCTGGATGAAAAGGGCATTGCTTATGTGGAAGGCACCGGCAACACCAACGATGAAATCATGAGCGCCGCCGCCAATATGGTGGGCAAGGCTGACGCTGTGTTTACCCCGACCGATAACGTGGTTATGGCCGCCGCAGCTGCTGTTTCCGAGACGCTGACCGAAGCGGGTATCCCGTTCTACACCGGTGCCGACAGCTTTGTTACCGCCGGTGCCTTTGCAACCTGCGGAGTCAACTATACCGAACTTGGCACCTACACCGCTGATATGGTGCTGGATATCCTGGAAAGCGGCAACGTTCCTGAATACCATGTAATGGATGGCGGCATCATCACCGTCAACACCGAAACTGCCGCCGCTCTGGGCATTGATTACGCCGCTTTCAGCGATATGGTCAGCCAGGTTGTGGAAGTTACCACCCAGCAGTGATAAAATGAATAGAGAATAATGAAAAAAGAATAATGCAGGTGTGGTGCCTGCGGTACCACAATAAAGCAGAAAATGCAGCTCCGGCAAGCGAAAACGCCCGCCGGAGCTGCATACCTGATTAAAAACGCCGCCGCGGGCGGCGTACAGCCATTATTCATTATTCTTTATTACTTATTATTTATACGCAAAGGAGCAACGCTTATGTTTACCCTTGCCCATTGTGCAAAGCGCATTGGAGCTGGGCTTTATTTACGCCCTTGTGGCCATGGCACTGTTTTTGAGCTTCCGTGTGCTGAATATTGCCGATATGACCACCGATGGCGCGTTCACCCTTGGCTGTGCCGTGTCGGCTACCGCCGCAGTGGCGGGGCATCCGTTCCTTGGTTTTGTGCTGGCCATGCTGGCCGGTGCCTGCGCCGGGTATGTCACCGCGTTCCTGCAAACCCACCTGGGCGTGCCGTCCATTTTGGCGGGTATTATTACCAATACCGGGCTTTACACCGTAAACCTTGCCATCATGGGCTTTTCTTCCAACGTTCCCATGCTGAAAACTGAGACAGTGTTCACTATGGCCCGCGCCCTGTTTGGCGAAAAATCTCCCTATAAACTCATTGTTGCCGTCACGGTCACAGTCGTGGCCTGCGCGCTGCTGATTTTATTCCTTGCACCCGGCTTGGTCTTTCCATCCGCGCTACCGGCGATAACCCGGATATGGTGCGCGCTTCCTCCATCAACACGGCGTTCACCATCACGGTGGGCCTTTGCGTTTCCAACGCCATGACCTCGCTTTCCGGCGCGGTTCTGGCTCAGTACCAGAAATCCGCCGATATTAACCTGGGCACTGGCATGGTGGTCATCGGTCTGGCTTCGCTGATTATTGGCGAAACGCTGTTTGGCCGCGGCGGTATGTGGGTCAAAGCGGCTGCGGCTGTGGCGGGCAGCGTGATCTACCGCTTTATCATTGCGTTGGCCCTGCGTGCCAATGTTCCCAGCGAGTGCCTGAAGCTGATTTCTGCCATCATTGTGGCGCTGGCCATTGCGGCCCCGGCCCTGAAAAAGAACCTTGCGCTGCGCCGCCGCCGTGCCGTCAGCCAGAAAGGGGGCAAGACCCATGCTTGATCTGAACCATGTCAGTATGACCTTTAACCCCGGTACGGTGAACGAGAAAAAAGCGCTGACCGATATCAATCTGCATATGGAAAGCGGCGAGTTCGCTACCATTGTGGGTTCCAACGGCGCGGGCAAATCCACCTTGTTCAATGCCATTGCAGGCAGCTTTATTCCGGATACCGGCAGCATTCTGCTGGATGGGGTGGATATGACCTTCCAGCCGGATTTCCGCCGCTCCAAGGCGATTGGCCGCCTGTTCCAGGACCCGCTCAAAGGCACTGCCCCCAACATGACCATTGAGGAAAATCTGGCCCTGGCCTATCTGCGCGCTTCCACCCATACTTCGCCGTTTTCCCGCATTACCAAGGCGGACCGCGAACTGTTTACCGATCGGCTGGTCCAGCTGGGCTTGGGGCTGGAGAACAGGATGAAACAGCCGGTCGGCCTGCTTTCCGGCGGCCAGCGCCAGGCGCTGACCCTATTGATGGCCACCCTGGTTACCCCCAAATTGCTGTTGCTGGACGAGCACACTGCGCCCTGGACCCCGCCACCGCAGATAAGGTGCTGGAGCTGACCAAGAAAATTGTGGCCGAAAACCACATCACCTGCCTGATGATTACCCACAACATGCACGCCGCCCTGGAATTGGGCAACCGCACGCTGATGATGGATTCCGGCCACATTGTGCTGGATATCAGCGGGGAAGAGCGCGCCAGCACCACGGTGGACGGCCTGCTGGATCAGTTCGCCAAAAATGTGGGCCGCCGGTTGGATAATGACCGCATCCTGTTGAGCAGGCAGGAAGAGACGGCCCAGTAAAATAATAACAAAAAGCAGCCCCCGCGGGGGCTGCTTTTTGTCATATACAATCAGGGAAAAAATCAACCGGCGATTGCACCAAAAGCGGAAATGCCCAAAGTGCTCAGTACGCCCATAATGCAGCCTGCCAGCAGAACGCCGCCCATGCAGGCCAGAACGCTTTCCTTGAAATCCATATCCAGTAGGCTGGCGGCCAGGGTGCCGGTCCATGCGCCGGTGCCGGGCAGGGGAATGCCCACAAACAGCAGCAGAGCAATAAAAAGGCCGCGGCCGGCGGTGGCTTTCAGCTTTTGGCCGCCCTTGTGGCCTTTTTCCAGGCAGAAAGTGAAAAACTTGCCGATCACCGGTTTGTCAGCGCCCCATTCCAGGATCTTGCGCGCAAACAAAAAGATGAACGGCACCGGGATCATGTTGCCGATGATGGCAATGATGTAGGTGCTCCACAGCGGCAGACCAAAAATTACGCCATAGGGGATTGCGCCGCGCAGTTCGATCAGGGGAACCATCGAAACAAAAAATACAGTCAGGTATTTCTTAAACATTCCAGTACCTCGCAGTTGATTGATGTCAAATTTGCATACGAATTCTATTATACAAGAATCCGCGATATGCCGCAAGACCTGCACTACAGGTTTTGTGTAAAATTTATGTCAAGCGGGCAGGATGCCGGTTTCCGGCATAAAAAGGGTGCAAAGCCCTGCGGGATATGGTATAATTACAACATACATGCCCACAGAATAAGAAAAAATGACGGAACCACAACAGCAGGAGGAGGCACAGGATGCAGCGTATAGAAGCCATAGATGAATACAACCGCGCTCAAAGATTGGGCATGCGCGATTACCGTGAAAAGACAGCGGCAGGCAAATACCCCTATCTGCCTGCGTTGGATGAACTGCTGGAAAAAACAGATACCGAAAGCCAGATACCGCTTGGTACCATTGAAATACCGTTGGATTATGTGGTAGGCACCAAAACCACCGGCCGCACCATGGCGTTTGCTTCCAACTTTATGCCGCTGCTGCCCGAAGACACTGAGTTTGCCAGCAAGTGGCTTTCCCTGTGCATGGCCCATATGGAAGAGGGCATCCACGATGCCATTAAAGCGTATGAGTACATGGGCCGCTTTTATGTCCAAGAGGGCAACAAACGTGTCAGTGTGCTGAAATATTTTGGCGCGGATTCTATTTTTGCCACCGTTACCCGCGTTGTGCCGCGGTTCAATGATACGCCGGAAATTCGTGAATATTACGAGTTCATGGAGTATTACCCTTTGTGCGGGCTGTACCGGCTGCACTTTACGCAGGAGGGCAGCTTTGCCCGCTTGCAGAAAGCGCTGGGCAAAGCGCCGGATGAAAAGTGGACCGCAGACGATAAGGCGGAAGTTGTCAGCCTGATGAACTGGATCACCAAGGCTTATAATGCCCACGGCGGCGATAAAATGCGCACCACCCCGGCGGATGTTATGCTGCTGTTGCTCCGCTTGTATAAGTTGGATGAGCTGAAAACCTATAGTCCCGCCCAGTTTGCCGCAGCTATTGACGCTGTGTGGGATAACGTTCTGGCGCTGGAGCGCCCGGAACCGGTCAAGCTCAGCACCCAGCCGGCCGCCCCGGCCAAAAAGAACAGCCTGCTGGACCGCATCCTGCCGGGGATCCGCAGTGAGCCCAGCCACTTGAAAGTAGCGTTTGTCAACGAGCGCACGCGGAAACTTCTACCTGGACCAGCCAGCACGAGTTTGGCCGTACCCAGCTGGACCAGGTGTTTGCCGGCAAGGTGGAAACCGTGGCTTATCATGGCGCAGAGCCGGGCAAAAATGCCGATGAACTGGTGGAAAAAGCCATCCAGGACGCGCGGATATGGTGTTTACAACCTCGCCAAAACTGGTGGGGGCTTCGCTGCGCGCGGCGTTGCGCCACCCGGATGTGCGCATCCTGAACTGCTCGGTCGATATGCCGTATGCTTCCATCCGCACCTATTACAGCCGCGTGTATGAGGCAAAGTTCATCACCGGTGCCATTGCTGCCGCTGTGGCGCGGGAGGACCGCGTGGGCTATGTGGCGGATACGCCCACCTTTGGCGTTCCGGCCAACATCAATGCGTTTGCCCTTGGCGCGCGGATGGTCAACCCGCGCGTAAGGTCAGCCTGCAATGGTCCTGCCTGCCGGGGGACCCGATCCAGGCCTTCCAGAAGCAGGGCATCACGGTGATCTCGGGCGCGATACCCCCACGCCGTTCCGCCCTGCGCGAGAGTTCGGAACTTTCCGCATCAGCCCCGGCGGCACGCTGATGGATCTGGCTTCGCCGTTTTGGCATTGGGGCCAGTTCTATGAAAACGTGGTGCGCACCGTGCTGGATGGCGGCTGGACCCGCGATAAATCCGGCACCGACGGTACTGCCGTCAACTATTGGTGGGGCATGAACAGCGGTGTGATGGATGTACTGCTCAGCCGCGAGCTGCCCCATGATGTGCGCCACCTGGCCAACATCCTGCGCAGCGGCATTATTGCGGGCAGCATTGACCCGTTTGCCTGCTATATTACCGCGCAGAACGGTACTGTGATGAACGAGGGCCGCACCGGCTTTACCCCGGAGCAGATCCTGCATATGGACTGGCTGTGCGATGCAGTGGAGGGCCACCTGCCGGAATTTGACGAACTGATGGACTGTGCCCGCCCCATGTACCGCATGCAGGGCATCCACCGCGACCGGCTCCCTGCAGAGAAAGAGGCCGATCTATGAAAATTCTGGCAGTGGCAGACGAAGAGAGCAAGTACCTGTGGGAATACTATGAGCCCAGCAAGCTGCGCGATATCGACCTGATCATCGGCTGCGGGGACCTGAGCCGGCATTATATGAACTTTTTGTCCGATGCAGCGCCGGTTCCGGTGCTTTATGTACACGGCAACCATGATGCTAGCTATGATAGAGAACCGCCCCGCGGTGCGATCTGCATTGACGATGACCTGTACTGGTACAAGGGCTACCGCATTGTGGGCCTTGGCGGCAGCTGCCGTTACCGCGCCGGTGCCTGGCAGTTTACCGAAGCGGAAATGAAACGCCGCATCAGCCACCTGCGCAGCAAGATCCAGCACGCGGGCGGGGTGGATATCCTTGTTACCCATGCGCCGCTGCACGGCTATGGGGATTTCAGCGACCTGCCGCACCGCGGGTTTACGGTGTTCAATGAAATTTTGGATACCTATCACCCGGCTTTGATGCTGCACGGGCATATCCACCTGACCTATGGAGCCAACATCCCGCGGGAGCACCAGTACGGCCAGACACGCATTGTGAACTGCTATGAGCGCTTTGTGCTGGACCTGCCGGATAAGCCGGATCCGCGCCGCCACTCTTTGATTGAAAGGTGGAAACAGTTTAACCGCACGGGGCACTTTTAAGGTGCAGCTTGAAGGCGTACCTGATACCATAGGCAACACCGCACAATTCCCGCCTTGCGGCTTAAGCACCGTTCCGGCAGCTGCGGCACGCATCTGCGTTGCCAAAATGCTCGATAAGACATCCAGTATTATCTGCGCTTTTGGCTTGGCATCTGCCGCACCTCGCTCGCCGTATCGGCACTAGAATTATGCGGTATTGCCCAAAATGTATAATTTCCGCGGCTGGTAAAATTTTTTGCCGCCGCGGCTTTGCGGCCAAGTACTCTGCTA
>ENA-OQAX01000283-OQAX01000283.1-human-gut-metagenome-genome-assembly--contig:-NODE-283-length-12186-cov-1.697985_pt1 | contig 12186 bp, 17 predicted proteins | sample MGYA00242741_ERZ504539 | MGnify/ENA primary metagenome ERZ504539 (study PRJEB26092, sample SAMD00036277) | human gut metagenome | host: Homo sapiens | study: EMG produced TPA metagenomics assembly of... | reverse complement strand
GGAAGTACATATCCGAAATGACGAGGAAAGTCTGGATGCGCTGTTTGCCCCCTGCAAGCTGGCGGCGAAGCGCTTTGTAAATCCCATTGTAGATTGGAGTGACCGGGAAGTCTGGGATTTCCTGCATGATGCAAGGATACCTGTGAATCCACTCTATTTCTGCGGCTTTTCACGGGTAGGCTGTATTGGCTGTCCGATGGCCGGGAAACATCGCTATTTTGAGTTTGCCCGCTATCCGCAGTATGAGAAGCTGTATCTTATAGCTTTTGACAGAATGCTTGAGGAACGGCGCAGGCGCGGAAAACTTGACGGAAGCTGGCACATGGGTACTACAGCGGAGGATGTATTTCACTGGTGGATGGAAGACGATTTCATCCGCGGTCAGATGAGTTTGGAGGAATTTTTATATGTATGCTGAGAATTTGATTTCCACCCCGGAGGCACAGGCCGACTTCTACCCTACCCCAAAGGACTGGCAAAAAAAATGTTACAGGGTATTGACCTTGGTTTCATCAGCACAGTTTTAGAGCCATCTGCCGGAAAGGGGGATTTGATTCGGTGCCTTGCCGAAGAATCGATTGCACAGGAACACCGCTACAATCCCCACACCTTGAATGTGGATGCCATTGAAATTGACCCTTATATCCGCAGTATTCTCAAGTATGAATTTGGCAGTGCCAGACGGCAAGAAATTCAGCATACCCTGCGCGGATTTGAAGATCGTACCCGTTACGATTACAAATTCGACAAAGAGGTTGGTCTAAATGACGAAGAAAAGACCGCTCGTGCGCAATTAAGGTACGAATCTTCTTTGCGGGGCAGAATAGATCTACATATCGTTCACGATGATTTCTTGACCTTCGTTTCCCGCAAAACCTATGACCTGATTCTGATGAACCCACCGTTTTCTGCCAGCTGTGAGCATCTTTTGAAGGCCATAGAGTTGCTAAAATGCTGCGGCGGTAAAATTCGCTGTCTGCTGAATGCCGAAACTGTGCGCAATCCTTATTCTGCCCAACGGCAACTCTTGCAGCAGTATCTGGAAGAATATGGAGCTGAAGTAGAAATCTTGGCGGACGCTTTCAAAGATGCAGAACGCCAGACTGATGTTACCGTAGCACTGGTGCGCATTGATATTCCGAGGCCAACATACCATAGTGAGATTTACTCCCGTTTGAAAGAAGCCTCCAATATAGAACAGCCACAGACTGAGGCAACGGAATTGACGCTGACAGATTTTCTCGAAAACATCGTGCAGCAGTTCAACTTTGAAACCGATGTCGGGATTGCTTGATTCGGGAGTATCTGGGGATGCGTGCCTTATTTGATGGAAAGTATCCCTCCTGGCCAATATAGTGACAGCACACTGGTGCTTTCTGTTGGCACAGACCATCGTTCAAGAGGGCCGCATATCAATGATTTTCTACGTCTCACCCGCCGGAAATATTGGAACGCTCTGTTCCATAACGACAAATTCATGGGTAAGCTAACCAGTGAACTGCGCCAGAAATACTATGACATGGTCGGAAAGCTGGTAAACTACGATTTCACGCTGTTTAACATTCAGCAGATCTCACTGGAAATGAACGCAGAACTGTCACAGGGCATCCAAGATACCATCTTCAAACTGTTCGAGCGTTTTACGGTCGAGCATAGCTGGTACCCGGAGACATCGAAAAATGTTCATTACTTAACGGCTGGAAAGCGAATAAAGCCCACAAAGTCAACAGCAAAATCATCCTGCCTGTGAATGGAATCTTCTCGGATTACTCTTGGTCTGATGCATTTGAAGTCAGCCATGCTGAAGCCTGCATCTCGGATATAGAAAAGGTGTTCGATTTTCTGGATGGCAACATGACAAGTTATGTGAATCTGCACGGTGTACTGGCGCGTGCTGCCAGAGCCGGACAGACGCGAAACATCCCCTGCAAGTATTTCGATGTGACCCTTTATAAAAAAAGGTACGATGCACATTCGGTTCCACAATGAAGAACTGCTGGAGCGTTTCAACATCTATTGCAGCCGAGGCAAAAACTGGCTACCGCCGAACTACGGCAAACGCACCTACGCCGATATGCCGCAGGAGGAACAGGCGGTCATTGATTCTTTCCACGGCAACGGTGAACCCGCTTCCGGCAAAGAGCGATATGCCGAAATTCTCGCAAAGCGGGATTACTATTTACAGGCACCCAAGCAGGACTTTCCCCTGCTGACAAACTAAGAGGTAAAAAGCCTATGTATAAAGAAAAAGTACGCAAATTCAAGTGTTATTAACTGCTCGGACTGTAAACTCTATGCCGGGTCTGAAACGAAAACGATTCACGGTCGGCGCATGAAGCCGAACACAAAATACTGCACCGGCGGCAAAAAGGTCATTATCTTTCGATCCGACGACCCAAAAGTAAATGTACCGAAATGGTGTCCTAAGCGGCGTATGCTCCTGTGTTACGGATCTACCACTTCCGCTCTGTGGAAATTGAGTTGGGCGAAAGTATGCTTGCGGCCAAAGGGATCTCGTTTTTCCCCTATCCCAGCCGCTATGCAGTGCGGTATGAGGGGGACTCACCTTATACCGCGATGGAATTTGCAAAGCAAATCAAAAAAGTTGCTCTTTGGCCGAACTGCTCCCTATGCAGCTGCTGCCCTATGAAATTCTGGAAATCGACGATGGCATCCGCCCATACTGTTTCCTTGTAGAGCGTCTCGGTCGCGTGCGGTGCATCCGCTTCAAAAGCGACATTGCACGCGAAAACAAGTTCGATGAATCAGACAATAAGTCAATTTGATTTTACAGGGCTCTCACAGGCGTTTTCGTTCGTTGTTGATTGCATTGACAGCAAAGTACTCGCCATTAAATGCCCTGTGTAATGTATGTTTCATTTGACTGTTGCAGTATGGTCATTGCTTGCATCAAAGCAATGTGTAGCACTTTATTCTTTTTCAAAAAATCTCCGTCACATCATAACGTGACGGAGATTTTTTCCCTGTATCCTATGTGAATGTATCATTAATTTATTGTCTCTGCTTCCACATTCGTTCATCTTCTATTGTACGCAGTTTACTCAATAATAGAAGCATTTACACTAGTGCATGTTTAGAAATCATACGGTACATATACAACAATCGTTTTGTTTTTCCCATCATAACTTCCCTCCTTTTTTCTGCAGGAAATGTATTCTATTTTGTAATCCACATAAGACATCCTTTTCTCATAAACACAATTAGTTGACACATAGCATTTTTTCGCAAATTTCGTCCTCATGATGTTTTAATGCTGCTGGGTCATTGAATTCACGATCTTCTAAATAAATATTCTCGATATGACCACATTTGCGTTTTATCTGTTTCCTAGGCATTGTAACCTTCTCCTATTTATGTAAATCTTCCAGAGCATTCCTATGTGCAATTCTGTATTCACCCTATCATTTTATTGTATCTAAAAATATTGCATGTCAAATGATTGTCAACGGATTCTCTTTATATAAATTATTTGCATAATAATTAAGCGCTTCCCTCAAGTTTTTGCTAATTTGGAACTCATCATTCGCTTTTTCCAAATGCTTTTTTATGTAATGCCAAAGTACCAGACTAACCAAAATTAATATGCACACACTGCTTACCATCGCCCCTCTTCTTATCGCTTCATTCGTACCATCACCAATTGCATTCGTAACGCTGCTAAGCGTTATTGTAAGAAGTGTAACGACAATCTGCGTCAGAAGGTTTTCTTTCTGCCGCTTCTCTTTTTCTTTCATATACTGTTGACTTTCAAGGATCAGCCAAGGCACTGCATTTTTCAAATCAATTTTAAAGTCTTTCTGCTGTGTTAATAAGGGCTTTTACTGAAACACTTTCAAAGTATTTTGTTATTTCTTCCATACTGTGCTTGTCATTTATTGAGCGCTTCTCATACTTTTTCCGGTTATATGCCACCGTACTTGGCATCAGATTTAGAACCAGAAGGCCACTGACAAGATAAAGAGTCATACTCCATCTATACAATGTTGTTTCTGATGTCAATATGTTCCATCCCAATGACACAATCAAAAGAATTAGAGAAATTGAAAACACGATCATCGCTATTGCTAAAATCTCTGGAAATCGTGCTGCCTCAATCCTCATTTTTAAATTTTTCAACGCCCATTTTATTCTGAGCAGGATTGATGTTGTCGGACTGCTTTGTGCCTTTTCCACTTGCTTTGGCGACAAACTGTTCCTGTACCGTTCTTCTGTATACTGGTTATCTGCCATTTTCCAGTTGTATTTATATTCTTCCAAAAATTCATCAAACATATGCTGCTCCTTTTCGTTTTATTGTCCTATCCATTCTAACCATGCAAATTATCATTTCTTTTGTGTTCATTATATCGACATATCGCTACAAAGTGAATATAAATAGAATAGAATTATAAAAATTTAAAATATTCTTGAATTCCCACATTCCCTTATGCTTTTCCGCCAATCTGCACAAAGTTTTCTTGCTCGTCATATTGACTATTAGCATTTGGCATTACAAAGAAAAGTCTCCACACCTCAACGGTCGCGGAGACTTTTCTCTGCTTATTTTACCTCAAAAATTCTATGCAATGTACAAATACCATACATTGCTCTTGATAAAGGTCATCATCAAATATTCCATTTATCACAGAGTATTTCCGCAAAAGATTTTTGTATCGGCCAAACAATTCCTCGAATGCAGATTTGCTTCCTCCTTTGGACGCAAGTAACAGCTCAATAAATGTCATTTTTCTTTCTCCATTTTAATACGTAGTTTTTCAATGCTTCTATAATACGTAGAAGCTGCCGCTCTTTCTGTGAGTTTCGTTTCTTGAGCAAGTTCCTTAAATGTTTCCCTTTAGGACATACCCTGTGACAATAAACCGCGCTTTGGGCTTTAACTGTTGCACTGCAGCCACTAATTCTTCATTTTGAACCTCCAGTCTATCCCACACAGTATTCTCTTCGGCTCCAAAATTTGATTGTTCTTCCTCCCTTTTTGCCTGGTTCTCTTTATCTCTTATTTTCTTTTTTATGTAAGCCTGACGCTTTCGTTTTACCGCCAGAACCACATAAGCAGTAAACTGATTTTGACATATATCCTCTTTGGATGTTCCACTGTTCCTTTTTACCATTCTATTACTCCCATCATTTTTTCGATGGGAATAACGGAGGAGAACGGCAAAAGTGGATCAATAATATTATATTGGAAAATAGCACACATAAATTCTTCAGCACAGTTCCATTTAGACAGGATCTGCACTGTCAAAATTTACGTATGATACTGACAATTCCATGTAGCAGTTCCTATCTTGGAATCGCCAGCACTAATCATCCAACACTCTCGCAAGTACGAAGCTCGATAGAGTTGCCCTTAACAAATTTGCTACCATCTATAGCTGTACTTCAAGAAATAGCTTTTTAGTTCGTTTTTCAATCTGGTATCCGTCTAATGATATTACAGAGAATCTTTTCGTTAATTTTCTTTCACCTCGCTATTTCTTTTTTATTCCTTATGTTTGAACTGACCGTTCGTCTGCGTTTGTCTACCGTGCAGTTCATATTAAAAACGTTAATATTTCACAGACCCGCATATTTGTGTTCAAATAATACGGATTTTGAACAAGTTCATCTTCTGCATGCAATTCCTCACAAATATTTTTTCTAAGTGCGCTATAAATGCGTCAAAATCGCCACGGCATCTCTGTTTATAGAGTGAAGCAGTTCTTCTATGACAAAGATAAGGAGCATTTATTATGTCTGCACACAATCAAAAATCCGCATTTTCCTCCTATTATCACGATACATGGACTCTTTTAAAAAATTATCGTAGCGTTTCATGGAGTATTGAAGTTTCCGATTATAATCTTCAGGCGGAATTTCGCACCGAGTATGGTTGTGCTTCCGAGGCCGCGCTGGATGGTCTTGAAGCATCAAATTCAAACACACATCTTGAATCTTATGTGCACTCGCTGGAGCGGAGTAAACGGATGCTACAGCTTATAAATTCTGCGATTGATCTCATGCGAAAAAAGCACGAAAAGGGGGAACTCTATTACTGGATTTTGTACTATACATATCTTGCCCCTCATCATTATGCGAACAACTATGAGATTCTGCATTTTCTTGAATTAAAAGGAATGCCTATGTCGATGCGCAACTACTATCTTCGTCGGGAAGAAGCGATTAATGTGCTGAGCTCTGTTTTGTGGGGTTATACCTCAACCGACTGCGAAGAACTTATCAATCGTCTACTTCCGGAATAATCACATAAATCCCCTTAGGCACCTTTTAATAGCTTAGAAAAGCAATTGGGATCAGCAAAAACGCCGACCCCAATTGCCATTTCTATTTAACAATAGAATTATCTGTTTATAATATTGTGATTCTATTGCCTACAATATTGCCGCCATATAAAGCTCCTTATGGCTGAACTTTTCATCTGTCTATGTACCGCATATACAGCAACAGTCCACGTCAATTACAAACGTGGACTGCGCATCGTGTACACGTTATCCAAAACGTGTATCATACAAACATTTTACTGTTCTTCTTTTACAGCAATCTTTTCAGTTTCTTCTGGGCGAGTAGGCTGAAACAGGCCCCACGGCGAATCCGGCGGCCATCCGTAGCGTTCACGATGAACAACTGCCTGTGCCATTTCATGGGCAAGATGCTGTGTAAGGTTTCTTTGATACCATAACTATTACCCCTTTCGTCCTTATATTTAAAATTTTTATCAATAGAATGCATTATTGCATTCCAAAGCCGAGCTTAGAAATCAATAGCGTGACCGCAACAGCCAAAATCGCAGAAGTCACTCGATATGCTATCGGTTCCCTAAAAAATAGCAATAGGCACGCCGAAAGCATAACGATTGCTAATCTTAATTTCACTTCTTTGCGTACTGCAACAAGTTCTTCCGCGTTCAAATGAAGGGCAGCATTATTTGCTGGTGCTAATCTTAAAATTAAAATAGAAGCAGCAGCAAGACAAATCAGATTTGATACGGGATGCAATCGCTTTGCAAGCTCTAGTGATACGATCATTGTAAATGTTGACCCTAAAAGGCATCCCTCCCGGCGTTTTTAGCATGGTACCCTCCTGTCCGCATACGAATGAAGCGGAAGACCAGCAGAAAAAGGAAAGTGCTTCCCCATCCGTCAAAAAATGCACCTACTGGAAGCAGAAGAAGAAATGTAACCATTCCCATTAGGCGGCGCATCAAACCATATTGCAGCCAAGCAATCTGATCTGGTTTGATATAGTGCTTTTGTAAACAAAAAGCCGCTATCCTTGCCGCCAATGCTTCCATTTATGTCAACTCCTTACGCTGCTCATTTTATCAGCAGAAAATGATTCCCGCCACAAAAAATGTCACAAAACGCAAAAAAATATGACATAAAACGCAAAAATTTGAAAGATGGAGAAGCACTCAGTACAAAATCTCAGCAATGAGCCGAGTTATCAATTCCGTTTCCTCGGTTGTTGGTTTCGGAACATTTTTGTGTCCTTGAGATCTTCTTTTCTTGGTTCGAATGTACGCTGTCAAGTCCATAAGCAATTGCACCTGCTCTGGGCTTAATTCCTTAAGCGATAGGACATTACATTTCTCACCGCTTGTCAAATAATCCAACGAAACATTTAGACGTCTGCCAGTGCAGCTGCCTCCGTCAGTCGCGGAACAGCAAGATCACTTTCGTATTTCCCCAGCACTGAATCTGAAAGTCGCAGGTTCGGATCAAACCCTTTTGCACGTTCAACCACCATCTGCTGCGTAAGATTTTTGTCTTTTCGCAGTTTTAACAGGCGTGGCCCAAAATCATACAACATAAGCGTTTTTTACCCTCCTTGCACAATATAAAATATTTTACAATTCGGCGCCGTTTTTAATTGTGGGATTTGCTTGATTAAATTCCACAAACATGGTATATAAAAAGAAATCTATTGACAAAACCCGGAGGATTCGTTATTTTGAAAACATACCCCAAACAAAGGATTGGCAGTCGAGCTATATAGGAGAGAGTATGGTCAAGATTCTTATTTGTGACGATGATCCTACATTCGCGCAGTCAATGTTCAAAAGGATACTATCATTGCCAGCCTATACCAGCAAATCCATGAAATTGAGCTGCTTAACTGATATTGCTGAAATGAATGCTGACACTATCGCGCAATATGACATTCTATTTCTCGATATTGACCTTGGTAAAGAAAGCGGTATTGACCTTGCAAGAAAGATGCGCAAGATGAATCCGGAAGCCGTATTGATCTTCGTGACAAATTTCAGCGAATATGCCCCTGAAGGGTATGAAGTGGATGCCTTTCGCTATCTTGCCAAATCCGAGTTGGAAAAGAAGCTGCCAACCTATTTTGAAGATGCACTGGCAATGTGCCGCACCCGGCAGCGAAAAGTAGAGATTCTCTGTGAGGGTGAGAGTGTGCCTATTCCGGTTCAATCTCTTGCATGGATAGAAAGTCAGGGGCGCGAACAGTATCTCCATTTGGTAGGCGGATGCCGTGAGCAGCTAATTACCCGATTAACTATGACGCAGCTTGAGGATTTGCTTGTTCCTCATGGATTTTTGCGTATCCACAAAAGTTATCTTGTAAATATGGCGTATTTACAGTCTTTTCAAAGCACAAGTGCAGTTCTGACAATCGGTCAAACGCTTCCTGTGGGGGCTCGTAGTTATCGCGACAATAAGCAAATTTGTAAGATGGCAGGCGCAGCAACTATGGTAGTAATTTGGGAAAATATTCTCAGCTTTATAGGCAATGTGGTTGCGCTGGCAGTCGAAGTCCTTGTATTTAACGCTTTCTTCCCTCGTAATGAAAGCAGAAAAAGTCAATGGCTTTGTATTCTCTTGTGGTGGGCCATTGCTACATTTTGTCTCTATCCGTTGGTACAAAATTGGGATACACACTCAAAATGCTTCAAGAAGTCGCTTTAATATATTTGTTTTGTGCTTTTTTGTACCAAAGTCGCTGGGATCGGAGGCTATTTATCGTTGTAACGGTCTATTCTGTTTTATTTTCTTACAGTCACTGGTTTGATGAACTATGTATGCGTATTAGCGGATTTACCTACGAAGAATATATATGGAATGTTCCGCTCTATTCTATATTCTTTTTTCTCCGTTGTTCGTTTATCTTAGCATTTGCATTTCTGATAAATAAGTACCACAAACCGCTACATGCAAGAACACAACCAAGGGCTTGGGTCCCCTTATCCGCTGCTTTTCCTGTTTGCACACTGCTTGTGCTCAGGCAGGTATATACCTCCCCGGAAGAACAACGTGTATGGCAGATTTGTCTGTTGATTCTCGATCTTGTTGATATTGCCGCTTTGCTTTTGTTAGACTATCTTGAAGAAAACGCGGAAAATCGTGAGAAGCTGATTGCTGCCAACGAACGCGCCCACGTTCAGGACGAAAATATACAGGCTCTGAGTCAAGCATATGCAGGGCAAAGAAAAATGACGCACGACTTCCGAGCCAACCTTTCGACTTTATCTGAATTGTTGGAAAGTGAACGCGTTGACGATGCCAAGGAATTCCTTTCCGAGTTGAATGTACGTCAAAGTGAGCGAATTTTGCTTGTTAACAGCCATAATGCTGCTATTGATGCTGTTCTAAACCAAAAGGGATATATTGGGAAGAAGCAAGGCATTGATATGCGATTTCGTGTCAATGATCTTTCTGCGCTGAAACTTCCTCGTGTAGATGTGACCATTGTGCTGGGCAATTTAATTGATAATGCCATGGAAGCCTGTGCAGGCTTGTCCGAGCAAAACCGCTGGGTCAGCATTCAGATCCTTTACAGCGAGAATATGCTTTCTATTTTAATTATCAATCCCAGTAATGTCGTTCAGATCAATGACGGTCATATTCCTACAACCAAGCAAGACCCCTTACTTCATGGCTTCGGCATTGGGAACGTCAAAGACATTTTAGAAAAGTATCATGCCGAGTACCTTTTCACTTATGATGACGGACGATTTATTTTTTAGCGCAGACTGGCCTGATATAGCTGAACCATCTGTGAACACAATCAATTCTCTCATAACCAATATTGCTTTTTAATCCTCTGTGCAGGACAACTCGCACAGAGGATTTTTGCATTCATGCACATTTTTTTTGCGTATACGCAGGTTTAGTGGACTTTTGTAGAAAACTGTGCTATTTTAATGCCAAGATAACGCACAAGTTACAACCGTTTCCTACTCCGTATTAGGCATCGGCGCGCAGATGCTGAAATATCGTCCGAACATCAACTCTATTAAATCCATTAGATTGGAGGCTTATGATAGACATTCAAAAGGAAGTTCATACGGGATTTAATTGCCATTAGACCAGCGCAAGTGAAACACTAATGACCTGTCAAAGGCATCGTCTCAAAGCACAGTGTTACACTTGCGCTGGTTTGTTTGCATTTAGCAACTTTTGTAAAGAAAGGTTTTAAGGAAACATGAAATTCATTTATAAGTTGTTGTCTTTAAGTTTGGCTATTGCTTGCCTTAGTGGATGCAGCGCGGCCAACACTGAAATTGCATCCTCGTCAGCCGCTACTGCCACAGTGACCCCTACTACTGACTCTACAGAAGTTTCCGCTTCCAACAATGTTTTTACATCTGCAGGGGACGGTTTATATGTTACCACTGACTCCGGAATCTATGAACTGCAAACAGTGTTTCCGGACTCTGCAAACATATTTTATACTGATGCCAATACAAAGGAACGCATTTTCTTATGCGCGAACCCCAATTGTACACATGCAGATGAAAGCTGCCCCAGTTACATAGCTACACCTTCAGCGATGTTTCCGCCTATGCTTTTGCGTGTTGGCGATCAGCTTTTTGGTCGTCTTTACTGAAGCCACCGACTCCAGTAACCCACATGGGATGCTGATGAATATGGATGGTTCCAATCGTCGAACCGTATTTGGGCTCATCGTTGTAGCCGACGGCATGTGCGGTTGTTGATGCGGTTGATGGCGATGGCGTATCCATGATCTGCCTCCCGGATCTTGGCGGCGAGCGTGATGAGCGCGCGTCTGCGTGAATGTTGCCGATTGCCGCCGGCTGATGATCGATGGCGGTTGCCGGCTTGTTGCTGGCTGCTTGACTGCCGATAGTAACGGTCACTGTGGCAACGGTAGTCAAATGTTAGCGCCGCATTGTGCAATGAGTATGTTTTTGAATAACATAAACATTACATAATCTGGATACAATTATTGTTCTTGTTCCTATGTTTCAAAATGATTTCGTATTCGCCACTACTGTAACATTATTAAATGTTCGAGTTTGACGCGAAATGTTCAACTCTCATAATGACATTCACAGCGCGTTGCTGCCCTGACCCCGATCCACGGGAGACGGGCATCGGGCACTTCGAGAAAATATCGAGGAAGGGACACATCATGGGGCATGATCTTTCGCAGGTGCGGAAATCTGGGACGACGCTTACAAGCTGGACCGCGCACACGTATTCCATTCGTGGCACGCACAGCGCAACCTGGATCCCACTGAAGTGGTAACCGGTCACGGCGTGTGGCTGAAGTACGGCGACGGCCGTGAAATGCTCGACTTCACCAGCCAGCAGGTCAACGTCAACATCGGCTACCAGCACCCGAAGGTGATCGAGGGCATCAAGAAGCAAGCGGAACTCCTGTGCACCGTCGGACCTGACTACGCGAACCTAGCCCGTGGCCGCGCCGCCTCCCTGGTGGCCCGCCGCGCTCCGGAAGGGCTTCGACAAGGTGTTCTTCACCAACGCTGCGCCGACGCCAATGAAAAACGCGATGCGCGCCGCCCGCCTGTTCACTGGCCGCGACAAGATTCTGTCTTCCTACCGCTGCTACCACGGCAACACCGGTGCGGCCATCAGCGCCACCGGTGACTGGCGCCGTAAGCCCAACGACTACTCTCGCGCACGTGCACTTCTTCACCCCCGTACCTGTATCGCTCCGAGTTCTCCGCAACCACCTAGGAAGAGGAGTGCGAGCGTGCGCTGGCTCACCTCGAGCACGTGATCCAGTTCGAGGGCCCGGACACCATCGCCGCCGTGCTGCTCGAATCCGTGCCGGGCACCGCAGGCATCATCATTCCGCCCAAGGACTACTTCAAGGGCGTGCGCGAGATCACCAAGAAGTACAGCATCCTGATGATCACCGACGAGGTCATGGCCG
>ENA-OQAX01000282-OQAX01000282.1-human-gut-metagenome-genome-assembly--contig:-NODE-282-length-12193-cov-3.098707_pt1 | contig 12193 bp, 15 predicted proteins | sample MGYA00242741_ERZ504539 | MGnify/ENA primary metagenome ERZ504539 (study PRJEB26092, sample SAMD00036277) | human gut metagenome | host: Homo sapiens | study: EMG produced TPA metagenomics assembly of... | reverse complement strand
GATTCGAACCCACGGTACGTTGCCGTACGGCAGTTTCAAGACTGCTTCCTTAAACCACTCGGACATCTCTCCTTGTGGACATCCGCCTTACGCGTGTCGAATGCCTATTTAATTTACCAGATTTGCACGCCGGTGTCAAGCCTTTGGGGCAATTTTTTTCTTTCAGCCCTTAAAACAAAATTTACCACAACCTTTTTGGGTCTCGGCCTGTTTCAGGTCTTTACAAGTACACCTTTTTGTTGTATAATAAACACAAGAAAAATTTCCTCGCGGTGTAAAGGAGAAATATACCATGTCGTTTTCAGAACTTTTGAAGCAGTGCCGCAAAAAGCAGGGCATCAGCCAGGCTGAGCTGGCTTCCAAACTGGGCGTGACACAGCAGGCTGTCGGCAAATGGGAAAGCGGCAAGTCCTCTCCCGATCCGTCTACCGTGGCCCGCATTGCCGAGCTTTTGAACACCACAGCAGATTATCTGCTGGGCCTGTACCGCCCGGTAAGCAATGTTTCCGCCCCGGAAGAGCGGTTCTTTGGCAGCTATTCTGAAAGCCTGATCCCGGTGATCGGCACGGTAAAGGCCGGTTACGGTGCCCTCGCCTTTGAGGAGGACTACGGTCAGGAGTATGCCCGTGTGAAGGACCCCTCCAACTATTTTTATCTGGTGGTGCGCGGCGACAGCATGGAGCCCCGCATTCAGGACGGCGACCTTGCCCTTGTGCACAAGCAGGACACACTGGAAAACGGCGACCTTGGCGTGCTGATCTACGGCGATGAGGGCGAGGGCACCCTGAAGCGCTATATCCAGCGCGGCAACTGCGTGGTGCTGCAGCCCTTCAACCCGGCCTACAGCGAAATGGTCATCAAGGGTGAGGACCTGAACCATCTGCACATCGCCGGCCGCGTGGTGGAAACAAAAGCGAAGTGGTAATAACTCCTTCCGTCTGCTCACGCTGTTCGCAGCCACCTCCCTCATGGAGGGAGGCCTTGGCAAACCGGAAACTTTCCCGTACTGCCAAAGGCTCCTCCTCCGGGGGAGCTGGCACGGCGGCAGCCGTGACTGAAGGAGTTCGGCACAATGATGTAAAGCCATCTGCATTTTGCGCATGGCTTTATTTTTTGACCCTTTTCCCACTTTGGAGGTGTATTCTGCATGGAACAGACCCTGATGGACAAGCTTACCATTCTGGCCGACAGCGCCAAATACGATGTTGCCTGCACCTCCAGCGGCGCATCCCGCACCGCGCGGGCAGGCATTCTTGGCAGCTGCTATGCACCGGGCTGCTGCCACGCCTTTACCGCCGACGGCCGCTGTGTAAGCCTTTTAAAGGTGCTCATGACCAACTGCTGTGCCTTCGACTGCAGCTATTGTGTCAACCGCAAGTCCAACGATATCCCCCGTGCCACCTTCACGCCCCGGGAATTGGCTGAGCTGACTGTGGAGTTTTACCGCCGCAACTACATTGAAGGGTTGTTCCTTTCCAGCGCGGTGCTGGGCACGCCGGACTACACCACCGAACGGATGCTGGCCGCCCTGCGGCTGCTGCGGGGCGAATACCGCTTTGGGGGCTACATCCACGCCAAGGCCATCCCCGGCACAAGCCCGGAACTGTTGCAGCAGCTGGGATATCTGGCCGACCGCCTGAGCGTGAATGTGGAGCTGCCCAGTGAGCAGAGCCTGAACCTTCTGGCCCCGGACAAAGGGCGGCACTCCATTTTCCGGCCCATGAAGCAGATCGCAGTTTCCGGCGCGCAGAGCAAACAGGAGCTGACCGTCTACCGCCATGCGCCAAAGTTCGCACCCGCCGGGCAGAGCACCCAGATGATCGTAGGCGCTTCGCCGGAGACAGACTACCACATTTTAAAGCTCACTGAGGGCATGTACCAGAAGTACAGTCTGAAACGGGTGTTCTACTCCGCCTACATCCCGGTAGCCGAGGACACCCGCCTGCCTGCGCTGGACACCAAACCCCCGCTTTTGCGGGAGCACCGGCTGTATCAGGCTGACTGGCTGCTGCGGTTTTACCAGTTCAAGGCAGACGAAATTCTGGATGAAGCCAACCAGAGCTTCAACCCCTACCTCGACCCAAAATGCAACTGGGCCGTGCAGCACTACGGGCTTTTTCCGGTAGATGTGAACCGCGCGCCCTTTGAAATGTTGCTGCGTGTGCCGGGCATCGGCCCCAAAAGCGCCCGGCGCATCTGGCACGCGCGCAAGCTTTCCAGCCTTGGGTTGGACGAGCTGAAGCGCATGGGCGTGGTGCTCAAGCGGGCACAGTATTTCATCACCTGCAAGGGTTTTGCGGGTGCGCACCCGGGCCGCGGCACCGCCGGGCGGGAGCGCATCACGCAGGCGCTCATCGACCCCAACGTGTTCGGCGGCAGCTGCGAACAGCTCAGTCTGTTCACGCCGCCTGCGGTGGACGATTTGATCACGCAGGGCGTGGCACCGCGCGCAGCCATGCGCATGGTGCGGGAGGAGGCGGTGCAATGTCTGGCGAAGGCGCTGTAAATGTTCAAGTTCAGAAAGCCCGCAGGCTCCACGATGCGGATGTGGTGTACCTCTACGACAGCAGCTTTGAAGGCTTTCTGTGCTGCGTGTTCGAGAGCTTTGCCCAGCACGAGATCCCCTTTGCGGTGTGGACACCCCAGCGGGAAACTTCCACCCTGTACCCGGTCAAGGACATCCCCACCGACCACGCCAAGGCTCAGCGGGTGTTTGCCAGCTTTGGCAGAAAGCTTGGCCCCGAGACAGAGTACCTCGTCAGCCGGGATTTCCTCTCTGGGCGGGAGGACAAAGAGCTGCTGCTCATCCGCTTTCTGCATCTGGCCTTCGCCCTCGGCCCCGGCACCGTAAAGCGCACCGGCCACCCGGACGTGGCCCCGCTGTATGAGATGAAGAAAAGCCTTGACTGGGAAGTGGACAAGTTTCAGGGCTTTGTGCGGTTTGAGGAGCACGACGGGATGCTGGGCGCGTCATTCACCCCAAAAACTACATCCTGCCGCTGCTGCGGCCCCACTTTTGCGGACGGTTCCCGGAAGAAAACTTTATGATCTACGATGCGGTGCATCAGGCTGTGCTGCTGCAGGAGGACCACAAGGCCCGGCTGCTGGAGCTGGCTGCACCGCTGGAGCTGCCGCCGCCCAGCGAGCGGGAGCAGCAGTTTCAGGCATTGTGGAAGCAGTTCTACCAGACGCTGGAGATCAAGGCCCGCCACAACGAAAAATGCCGCATGACCCACTGCCCCAAGCGCTTTTGGGCCGATATGGTGGAGATGAAAGATGAATTTTAACAAAAACGTTGCATCTGCGGCGTTGCAACCCCCCAAAACCTATGGTATACTATAAGAGATATCCGGCAGGCCTTCTGCCGAACACTCCCGCACTGCTGCGGGGCAACACAAAAGGAGTATTGTAGCGTTATGGTTCGCATTACTATGGAAGACGGCGGCATCATCGATATCGAGCTGAACGAAGAAGCCGCTCCTATCACCTGTGAGAATTTCAAGAAGCTGGTCAGCGAGGGCTTTTACAACGGCCTGACCTTCCACCGCGTCATCCCCGGCTTTATGATCCAGGGCGGCTGCCCGCTGGGCAACGGCACCGGCGGCCCCGGCTGGAACATCAAGGGCGAGTTTGCTGCAAACGGCGTGAACAATCCGCTCAAGCACACCCGCGGCGTGATCAGCATGGCACGCGCATGAACCCCAACAGCGCCGGCAGCCAGTTCTTCATCATGCATCAGGATGCACCCCATCTGGACGGCCAGTACGCTGCCTTTGGCAAGGTGGTTGCAGGCATGGATGTTGTGGATAAGATCGCAGCTGTCCGCACCGACTGGAACGATAAGCCCACCACCCCGGTCAAGATGAAGACTGTGGAGCTCATTGAGGGCTGAATTTCAAACCTAAAAAAATCCCGACACCTTGCGGTGCCGGGATTTTTTGTTGATGCTTGTTTTTAGCAGCCTTCCTTTTCGGCCAGCTTGCGGCCCATGAGCACGCCCATGACCGAAGCCATCATCAGGCCGCGGGTCCAGCCGGAGGAGTCGCCCAGACAGTGCAGGCCCTTGATGTTGGTGTCAAGGTTCTCGTCCATCTTCACCTTGTTGGAGTAGAACTTCAGCTCCGGGCTGTACAGCAGGGTCTCGTTGGCGGCAAAGCCGGGCACCACCATATCCAGCATCTTGATGAACTCAATGATGTTGGTCATGGCGCGGTAGGGCATGGCGGCGGTAATGTCGCCTGCCACGGCATCCTTCAGGGTGGGCTTCACGTTGGACTGGGCCAGCTCCTTCTGCCATGTGCGCTTGCCGTCCAGAATGTCGCCGTAGCGCTGCACCATGATGTGGCCTGCGCCCAGCATGTTGGTCAGCTCGCCCACCTTCTGTGCGTAGGCAATAGGCTGGTTGAACGGCTCGGTAAAGTTGTGGGAGACCAGAATCGCAAGGTTGGTGTTCTCGCTCTTTTTCTCCTTGAAGCTGTGGCCGTTGACCACGGCAAGGTCGTTGTCGTAGTTTTCCTGCGCCACAAAGCCGCCGGGGTTCTGGCAGAAGGTGCGCACCTTGTTCTTCCAGGGCTTGGGGTAGCCAATGAGCTTGGACTCATACAGCACCTTGTTCACCTTTTCCATGACCTCGTTGCGGCACTCCACGCGCACACCGATGTCTACGGTGCCGGGCTTGTGGGCAATGTGGTGCTCGGCGCAGATCTTTTCCAGCCAGTCCGCACCGCGGCGGCCGGTGCCAATGACCACGGTATCCGCATACACAGGCCGGACCTGATCGCCGTCCTTCAGCAGCACACCCTTGCACTCCTCGTTCTCAAGGATGATGTTCTCGCACTCAGTATTGAACAGCATCTCCACGCCGTTGTCGGCCAGATAGTTCTGGATGGCCAGATACAGCTGCTGCGCCTTCTCTGTGCCAAGATGGCGGATCGGGCAGTCCACCAGCTTCAGGCCGGCATGGATGGCGTTCTTGCGGATCTCCTTGATCTCCTCGCCGGTGTAGATGCCCTCCACATGGGGGTCTGCGCCGAACTCAAGGTAGATCTTGTCGGTGTAGTTGATAAGCTCCTGTGCAAACTCCTCTCCGATCAGGGTGGGCAGGTCGCCGCCCACCTCATAGGAGAGGCTCAGCTTGCCATCCGAGAAGGCACCTGCACCGGAAAAGCCGGTGGTGATGGCGCAGGTGGGGCGGCAGTTGACGCAGTGGCCCACTTCGGCTTTGGGGCAGTGGCGCTTTTCCACGGGCTTGCCCTTTTCCACCAGCAGCATCTTCTTTTTGCTGCCGTGGCGCAGCAGCTCCACAGCGGTAAAAATGCCAGCCGGGCCGGCACCGACAATAATCAGATCATACTTTTCCATTTTCTCTTTTTCCTTTGCTTAGTTCGTTTAGTATAAAACCCTCTCAGTCAACGCCTGACGGCGTTGCCAGCTCCCCCCGAGGGGGGAGCTTTTTCCTGCGGAAGAAAGGGTACACCTTCTTCACAGTATGAGGAAAACGTCATCAAAACAGCGCATTAAGCTCGCCCTTCGGGAGAGCTGGCGCGGAGCGCCTGAGAGGGTTTATTTCTCGTTCTCCTGTTCCACAGTGGCGCTCTCGTCCACCTCATCCAGCTCCACAGCGCTGGCCTCGGCATCAGTGCGGGTCACATCCGGAGCGACTACGCCGTCGCCGTTCAGGTCTTCACCGGTCAGGGACTCCAGCATGGACTGAGTCTCCGGGTGCAGCTTGGCAAAACGGCGCACGGCCAGCACCGTGTACAGGGCGCTGAGCAGGTTGATGGAACCCTCCACGATCAGGATGATGCCAATGGCCATGACCAGCGTTTCCATGGTGCCGAAGGGGTTCAGGATCATGATAATGCCCAGCACCACGCTGAGCACCGGCAGCAGCAGAAAGCTCTTCCAGCTGGAATAGCCGCAGCGGCGCAGATCCAGTGCGTTCTGCACACGACTGATGCTGTCAAAGATCACGAACAGGCCGAACACGATGGGCAGGATACTCACCACGATGTCGCTGCGCAGGATCAGGAACGCACCCAATGCCAGACAGATGATGCCGGAGATCAGGGTGAGCTGGCTTTGGAACACACCGCGTTCCACCACAAAATAGCGGATGAGCTGCACCGCCGCGCAGGCCAGCACCACAGCGCCCAGCGCATAGCACACGATGTTCAGGGCCGTGGTGGGCTTCATGAGCAGAAAAACGCCCAGACCCAGATACAGCGCACTCATGAGCACCAGATTCCATTTGAGCTTTTTTACCATAGAGATCACGTTCCTTTCCTTTGCAGGGACAGTTTTTCACGCCCCTCATTCGGCAGGGGAATACATGGGGGCAATGATGTTTTTGTTGATGCGGGCGTAGAAGCCAAGGCTCAGCAGGACACTGACGATCTCAGCGATGAGGAAGGCCCACCAGACATTGTTGACATTGCCGGTCTGTGCCAGCAGCCATGCGCCGGCAGCAGCACGAACAGCTGCCGGCAGACCGAAACGATCAGGCTGAACACACCGTTGCCCAGTGCCTGAAACACCGAGCTGAGCACGATGCTGGCACCCGCCAGCAGGAAATGCAGGCAGATGATGCGCATGGCCGGGATGCCAATGGCCAGCATGGCATCACTGGCCGCAAAGATGCCCAGCACCTTATCCGGTGCGAACTGGAAGATGCAGAAACCAATGAGCATGATGCACTCGGCATAGCAGACTGCCAGCTTGATGGTTTTTTTTCACGCGGCCCGGTCTGCGGGGCACCGTAGTTGTAGCTGATGATGGGCACCATGCCGTTGTTCAAGCCAAAGATGGGCATGAACACGAAGCTCTGCAGCTTGAAGTACACACCGAACACCGCCACCGCCGTGGCCGAGAAGCTCATGAGGATCAGGTTCATGCCAAAGGTCATCAGGCTGCCCACGCACTGCATGGCAATGCTGGGCAGGCCCACCGTGTAGATGCGGCCAATGGCCTTGGCACTGGGGCGGAAGCCCTTGAAGCTGATCTGGATATCTGGGTTCCTGTTCAGGTTGAAGAACAGGGTCATGCCTGCGCCGCAGAACTGGCCGATGACCGTTGCCACAGCTGCGCCGGTGGTACCACTGAGGGCCTCACCGCAGTAACCAAAGATGAAGATAGGGTCCAGAATGATGTTCACCACGGCACCCACCAGCTGGCTGATCATGCTCAGGTGGGTGCGGCCGGTAGCGGCCAGCAGCTTTTCGCCCATGGTCTGGGTGAAAAGGCCCAGACTGAAGATGCAGCACACCGAAAGATACTGGATGCCCTGCTGCGCAATAGCCGCATCACTGGTCTGTGCATAGAAATAGGGCTTCATGCAGGTAAGGCCAATGACGAGGAACACCACGAAGCTGCACAGCGAAAGAAAGATGCCGTTTTTCGCCGTGGCATTGGCGCGGCTCTGGTTCTTTTCGCCCAGACTTTTGGACAGCATGGCGTTCACGCCTACGCCGGTGCCCACGCCCACAGCGATCATCACATTCTGCAGCGAGAAGGCGAGGGACACAGCGGTGAGGGCGCTTTCACTCACATGGGACACGAACACCGAGTCCACCACGTTGTAAAGCGCCTGCACCAGCATGGAGATCATCATGGGCACGCTCAGCTTGACCAGCAGAGGGTTGATCTCCATGGTGCCCATAATGTTTTCCCGCGTTTGGGCGGGAGAGGTCTGGGGTTGCTTTGTTTCCACGTTTGCTCCTTTTTGATGTTGAGGTTACAGGGAATATGGCAAGGCTGCTGCCGAATAACTCCTTCCGTCATCGCTGCGCGATGCCACCGCTCCCCTTTTTGTCACTTGCGTGACATCTTCCCCGGCGGGGGAAGTCTTTCTCAATGAGGGAGGCATTGGCAAAATCAGAAACTCCATCATACTGCCAAAGGCTCCCTCTCCGAGGGAGCTGGCACGGCGGGAGCCGTGACTGAAGGAGTAAAACAGTCGCCGTTGCCCGAAACGTGGGCAGGATGCAAAAGCACCCTACCCACGAATCATCGTTGTTTTATTTTGAAGTGCCCGGGCGGTCAGCCAAGGTTCTTCTCCTTGGCGGCGGCTGCGTCCAGGATCATCTTCACGCAGGTCTCGCGGCCCAGAGCAGCGTTGATGGCCAGATCATAGTTGTGGGCATCACCCCAGCGGTTCTGGGTGTAGTAGTTGTAGTAGGCAGAACGGTTGCGGTCGGTCTTTTCCACCTCGTCCTTGATGCCCTTTTTCGTCCTTGGCCTTGACCAGAGGATTGGTCTTTGCGTATTCCAGCCGCCACTCCTTGGGGGGCGTACACGAACACGCGCAGCACATCCTTGCGCTCACGCAGCACATAGTCGCCGCAGCGGCCCAGGATCACGCAGGGGCCTTCCTCGGCCAGCTGCTTGATGATGCGGCTCTGAAGAATGAACACCTGATCGCCCAGCGGCAGCTCATTGCCCATGGTGTACAGACTGTACAGCAGGCTGTGAGTATGCCGTTTTTCACTGGCGGCAACAGCTTCTTCCGAAAGACCGGAGTGCTTTGCTGCCATGGTAATCAGCTCTTTGTCGTAAAGCTTGATGCCCAGCGCATTTGCCACATCTTCAGCGATGTAGCGGCCGCCCGTGCAGTATTCACGTCCCAAAGTGATGATCGTCTTTGCCATAATGTGTTCCTCCTATGTCTTGATCTATAGCCCAAAGGCTTTGGGTCGGGCCGGTCATTCCGCCGGCTTTTCCTGTGCCTGGGAAACAGGTGCTCCGGCGTGGGGCGCGGCTTTGGCAGCCGCACCTCCGCCACGCGCATGGCACCGGTCTGGTCCACTGCATACACGCTGCAGCGGCAGCCTGCGGCCATGATCTTTTCCGGGAAGCGGATGCCTCCCTCCGGCGTGCGCTCCATCCGGCAGAAGCTGCGGTGGGCGGTGGTGGCGTGGGCCACACCGTCGTGGCACGCACAGGCCACCCAGCCGGAAAAGCCTTCCGGCAGCGGGTCCTTCACGCCGCGCTGCTCAAAATAATAAACGTCTGCCGTCTCGCCGGGCACCAGCTCGCAGCGCATCCGCAGCGGACGGTTGGCGGCAACATCGCGGGGTTTTGCCCGCAGGGCGATGGCGCGCCCGGTAAAGTAACGCATAAAGTCCACCAGTGCCATGGTGCAGTTCACTGCGCCGTTGGAATCTGCGGTGGGGTCGTTCAGCAGCACATAATCTGCCATTACGGCATCGTCGTGGCCAAAGCCGCGCAGGCCCATCCAGACCCGCACCGGGTCCCGCTGGCCGCGGATGCGCCGCTCCACCTGCACTGCCACACAGCAGTCATCGTGGATCTGGGCACGCAGGTCGGCAAGGTCCATCCATGCCTGCCAGCAGGGGTAGCCGCAGCAGCCGGCGGCAGCAGCCGCAAAGGCCGCATTGGCGGTGGTGCTGTGGGCCATGTCCTCCATCACATAGGCCACTTCTTCGGGCAGGACATCCTCGCCCCAGCAGTTCATCAGTGCCGCCATGACCAGCGGCAGATCCATGGTGCGCCCAAAGCTGGGATCGTGGGCGGAAAGGCAGTATTCCGGCAGATAGAGCTGCCGGTTCAGCGGGTGGCCGTTGTGCTTTTCCCACGCCAGCGGCCGCACTGCCGCGGCCAGCAGGCGCACTGCGGGCGAGACCTTGTCATCGTTGGTGGAAAGGTTCACCTGCAGCTGCACACCGGTGCCGCCGCCGGGCGTTGCCACAGTCACAGTATCGCCCATGAGGAAGATCATGCCGTCGTCACTCTGGGAATTGCAGCTGCAGCGGGGGTAGCCCGGTGCCCACTTGCCAAAGCTCATCCAGCCGGTCCAGTTTCCTCCGGCATATACCCGCAGCGCACCTCCACCATGGTGTTGTGGGGCGCAAAGGCGTTCCAGCTGACATTCAGGTTGCAGAAGGCCGGCATGGCAAATTCCGGCGTGGTGTAGCTGCCGTATTGCAGGCAGCGGCCCGCCACGCTGTCCAGCACCAGTGCACCGCCGTCCAGTGCCACATTGTCCAGCTGCCCGCGGGAGAAGGTCTCGGTGCCCTGCAAAACCAGATTATTCCGTTGTTCCATGGAGCACCCCTCCTTTGCGGAAGTTCAAATTTACTCTTCGGTGTCGTCGGTGCTTTCGCCGTAGTCCTCTTTGAGGGCGGCTTCCAGCTCGGCATCCTTCATTTTGCGGATGCTCTCCTCAATGTGGAACACCTTTTCAATATCGCCGTAGATGATCTGGCAGGATACTTCGGTCACGAACCAGAAGCCGAAGATCAGCATGAGCAGCAGGCCCAGCGGCATGCACAGGATCACCACGCCCCAGAACAGGATCTGCACGATGGCCGCCGCCAGTGCGTGGGGCAGGAACGCGATCATGCAGTTGATGCTGTTTTTCACGGTCAGGCTGAAGGGCTGATCCAGCAGCACCACCTGCGGCCACATGTAGGCGAACAGCATCTGGAAGATGAGCAGGTTCAGCACCGTGGCCACCCACAGCGGCACGCCCACATTGGTGCCCTTGCTCAGCATATTGAAGCAGAAATACACAAGGAAGATCTGCGCCGTGACCACCACACAGTAGAAGATGCCCGGCGCAATGCTGGCCTTGAAGTTGCGCTTGAAGGCACGGCGATAGGTCACCCACCAGTAACCGGCTTCGTCACGCAGGGCACGCAGCACGGTATCGTACATGCCGGCCAGCGCAGGCCCGGCCAGAATGCCGCCTACCACCGCGCTTGCCAGCATGACAGGCAGGCTGTTTGCCAGAAAGCCGATGTACACCAGACAGATCACCGGCAGAAAGCCGATGCAGGCCAGCAGGTTTGCAAGGAACATGCCGTTCATATCACGGCCCACAAGCTCAAAAAAACGGCCCACGCCGTCTTGCGGGGAGCATCCTTTTCAACGCCCTTACCGGCCTTGAAGTCATTTGCGGAAGGAAATAAACCCATGTTCGTATGGTACCTCTCTCTTCATCCATTGGGCCGGCAGAAAGCATTTCGTGCAGAAAGTGCCATTGTGCTGGCTTTACAACTATAAATATACCCGCATTTTGTCAATTTTGCAAGACCGCAGATCCTCCGATTTGTAAAAAAAGTGTTATTTCTCCCCTTTTTACAAAAAGTGTGATACAATGACAATGGCATATTTTGCCGGAGGGAGGAAAACGCAATGAGCATTTTTCGCACGATTGCGATGTTTATTTACTTATTTGGTTATATGATCGTCCATTATGGCGTGCTGCGCCGGGCGGAACGCGCTCTGGCTGCAGGCGACATGCAGCTGGTGGAAGAGCTTGTCAACAAGCATATCCCGCACTGGAGCCGGGGCATTTTAAAGGTGACCGGCGTTTCCCTGAGCGTGGAGGGCCTTGAGAATATCCCCAAAGATACGGCCTGCGTGTTCGTGGGCAACCACCGCAGCTACTACGACATCCCGCTTTTGCTGGCCAGTCTGGATAAGCCCCACGGCATCCTTGCCAAGGAAGAACTGGAAAAGATCCCGCTGCTGAACCGCTGGATGAAGCTGCTGGGCTGCGTGTTCGTGCAGCGCGACGACCTGCGGGCATCCGTGCGCGCCCTGAACGACGCCACTGCCATTGTGGAGAGCGGCAAGAGCTTCGTCATTTTCCCGGAGGGCACCCGCTACAAAGGGGAAGAGGGCGGTGCCGGTGAGTTCAAGGCCGGTGCATTCCGCATTGCCGTCAAGACCGGCGCACCGGTGGTTCCGGTGGCCATTACCGGTGCACGTGCCCTGTTCGAGAACAATGGCAACCTGTGCCATCCGGGCAGCGTGCATATCAAGGTGCTGCCGCCCATCCGACTGCAGGCATGAGCAAGGCCGAGCAGAAGCAGCTGCCGGATGCTGTGCGTCAGGCCATTCTGGCACAGCTGTAAATCAGAACTTGGAGGGAACTGCCCCATGGCAAGCTACCGTTACGAACGCGATATCGACCCCAAAGACCTCCAGCCCCGCAAACAGCGCCAGTACACCCGCAAGGAACGCTGGGCCAACTGGTGGGATTATAACCTCAAGTGGGTCATCATCATCGGCATCATCGTGGTGTTCTTCGGCTACAACTTCATCGGGCAGTATTTCTTTACCGTCCATGCAGACTATAACGTGGCCGTTGTGGCCCCCCACTACCTGCCGGAAGCCACCCAGACCGCCCTGCAGGACGCCCTTGCCCGCCTACGGCGAAGACCGCAAA
>ENA-OQAX01000281-OQAX01000281.1-human-gut-metagenome-genome-assembly--contig:-NODE-281-length-12231-cov-2.172174_pt1 | contig 12231 bp, 18 predicted proteins | sample MGYA00242741_ERZ504539 | MGnify/ENA primary metagenome ERZ504539 (study PRJEB26092, sample SAMD00036277) | human gut metagenome | host: Homo sapiens | study: EMG produced TPA metagenomics assembly of... | reverse complement strand
ACAAAGGCAACAGATAAGCCAAGTCTTGCCGGAGCCTGTAGGTGACAATAAAATCAGGTCTTTTCCTTCTTTCCAAGTATCTATGGCCGCCTCCTGCATTGCATTCAGCTGCTCAATCTTTAAATTTGTCAATATATTCTTAATCATAACCTTTTCCTTTTATACAAAAGTAAAGAAAAAGCCCGATAAAAGTTCATTTTACCGGGCTTATTTTCTTTAATCGACAAACATATTCTCTGCATCAATCCAACTGATACACCACCAGCGGGTCATCATAGTAATAAGTGGACAATACCAAAGGTTTGTTTTTTTTCGTCCAAAACCGTATATACACAAAAGTCATTCAACTTATACTTCTTTACAGGATTCCCCATTCCAGTCGTATTTCTCAAACGTACATATGATGCTTCCCTTTGTTGTTCTCCGCTGCCACTACATAAGGCGTTCTTCCCGAATAAGTGATATATACATAGTCACGGGTCGGAAGCACCTGCATATAATACGTCACATTAGCATCCAGCCCATCTGCGATGTGCAGAGTCCCTTCGTCAAAACCGGACTGCTGGAAGTTAAGCGTACGTTCTGCATTACTGTCCAAGTCCATAAACTTTATAATTCTGGCATATTTATATGCATAAACCATTCGATGACGCGCCGGATTGATACCAAGACAACCGGTAGCCGGCATCTTCTTTGCCTGTTTCAGGGTCATGTCCTTTATTTCTTCTGTCCTGACGGAATCTCCTTCCAAAGTAGCCCGATATATATTTCGTCCTTTGGGATAAACGAAACTATTCTTACCGGCAGCATAGATGTGTTCAATATAGTCCCACATCGACTTTTGAACTATGTATCTTTTGTATCGGATGTATCTCCAACTTTTTATCAAGCCCGTAAAGCATTCCTTTAGGTCGTTCGAACAAATAACACAAATAAGCAGGATTAAGGGAAGCTATCACATAAGGCGCAACAAATTCATCCGGTCCGTTACCGGTTCTTCCGACGGTTTTTTATGTAAGTAAACTCAGGATAACGGAATATATAAAAAGGCGCATTCCGACTTTGCATAATCATCAGGCTATCCTTTATCACCATATTCGGAGAAGCAGGTTTAAAAATAAAACGTATCCGGTTCCACTATATGGTTTCCCTGCAGTTCCACCACTTCACCGAAGGGGTCCTTATCTTTCAGAAAGACTTCGCCTTCTTCCAATGGAGGAAGTGCTACTATCTTTTTCTTCCACAATACTATCGGCAGCAGGTGTTTCCTGAGGTTCTGCCGCATTGTTTCTTTTTTCCGCCGCAAGCTGCCAGGCTTAAACAAAGAATAGAATAGATAAATAATTGTTTCATAATATAATAGATATAGGGTTTGGTAATGGGGTCAAATATAATAAAAGGAAAAAGGAATCAAGCATATAAGACCTAAAAAGATGAAACAAAGTATGCCCGTGCCGGTATCTTGCACACTCCCACAAAAAAAACGAGGGATGTATCGAAACGCTCATACAACTAAAAATCACCCTCGCCACAGGAGTTGTAGGCGAGGGTGATTTCAATAAAAGGGGAATTTTGTCTGAACATTATCCGCCGAAGTTGTCATACATGATAGAAGCAGGCTCAACACCCAGGCTATCCAGCATCTTAACAACTGCATTAGACATCGGGCCGGACCACACATGTAGTATTCAATATCTTCGGGAGCTTCATGATCCTTCAGATAAGTTTCATACATCACATTGTGAACGAAACCTGCGGTATACTTCACGCCTGCTGCATCGGCTGCGGGATCCGGACGGTCCAAAGCCAGATGGAAGTGGAAGTTCGGGAAGTCTTTTTCCAATTGCTGGAAGTCCGGCAGATAGAATACTTCGTTCAATGCACGTGCACCATAGAAATAGTGAAGTTCACGGTCGGTAGTGTGCAGTGTCTTGGTCATGTGCATAATCTGTGCACGCAACGGAGCCATACCGGCACCACCACCTACCCAAATCATTTCCTTCTTAGAATCGAAGATCGGGTGGAAGTCTCCGTAAGGACCACTCATCGTTACCTTGTCACCCGGTTTCAGCGTGAAAATGTAAGATGAAGCGATACCCGGATTCACATCCATAAAGCCGGGACCCTGATCTTTCGGTTTGAACGGAGGAGTAGCGATACGCACTGTCAGCATGATACGGTCACCCTCGGCAGGATAGTTGGCCATAGAGTAAGCACGGATGGTTTCTTCCGTATTCTTACATTTCAAGCCGAACAGACCGAATTTTTCCCATGCGGGCAGATACTCCGGACCGATAAGGTCTTTATCGATATCCTTGTTGTAGTCCATTTCAAATTTAGGAATCTTAATCTGAGCGTATGAACCCGGAACGAAGTCCATGTGTTCACCTTTCGGCAAAGCCACAATAAACTCTTTGATGAAAGTGGCAACGTTCTTGTTGCTGATTACTTCGCATTCCCATTCCTTAACACCCAGTACAGATTCATCAATCTTGATGCCCAGGTCACCTTTTACTTTCACCTGCAACCCAGACGCCAATGATCCTGTTGTTGTTTACGGCTGAAATGTCCCTTTTCAGAAGGAAGAATCTCACCACCGCCTTCTACAACCTGGCATTTACATTGACCGCAAGAACCTTTACCACCACAAGCCGATGACAGGTAGATGCCATTGACAGACAGGGTGTTCAGCAAAGTTGAACCTTGTTCTACTTCCAGTTCTTTCTCTCCATTGATAGTTATCTTTACTTTGCCGCTCGGAGTAAGATACTGCTTAGCTACCAGCAAAATAACAACGAGCAGAAGTATAATTCCAAGGAATACTCCAATACTAGCTAATATTAAATTCATATCCATTGTCTTATTCCTTTCCTTTTAGATTTTCAAACCAGAGAAACACATAAATGCCATTGCCATCAAACCTACAGTGATGAAAGTGATACCCAGACCTTTCAAAGGAGCGGGAACATCAGAGTAAGCCATTTTTTCACGGATGGCAGCCAGGCCGATAATAGCCAGTGCCCAACCGATACCTGAGCCCAAAGCGTAAGTGGTTGCCTCGCCAATGTTGATGAAATGACGTTGCTGCATAAACAATGAAGCACCCATGATGGCACAGTTTACAGCAATCAGCGGAAGGAAGATACCCAATGAAGCATAGAGCGACGGGCTGAAACGTTCAACCGCCATTTCCACCAACTGAACGATACCGGCAATAACGGCAATAAACAGGATAAAGCTCAAGAAGCTGAGGTCTACTCCATCAATCAGCGCATTAGGTGCCAGTACGTAATTTTCCAGCAAATAGTTCACCGGCAGAGTTACAATCAACACGAAAGTAACGGCTGCACCCAGACCTACGGCTGTCTTTACGTTCTTCGATACTGCCAGGTAAGAACACATCCCCAGGAAGTATGCGAAAATCATATTGTCCACAAAGATGGACTTTACAAACAAACTTAAATATTCCATATTCTTTTCGTTTTATAACGGGGATTAATTATTACTTTCCTGCAATTCTTTGTGTTTTGCACGTTGGTACCAAATGATACAAGCACAGATAATCAACGCCATAGGAGGCATCAGCATCAAGCCGTTGTTCAGGTAGCCCAAGTCATAAACAGCCTGCGGAATAACCTGGAAGCCAAACAATGTACCGGCACCCAGCAGTTCACGGAAGAATGCCACGATAATCAGGATTTTGGCATAACCCAATCCGTTACCGATACCATCCAGGAATGATTCCCAAGGACCGTTCATCATAGCAAACGCTTCCAGACGTCCCATCAGGATACAGTTTGTAATAATCAAACCTACATATACAGAAAGCTGCACACTTACATCGTATGCGAACGCTTTCAAAATTTCACTAACGATAGTTACCAATGCGGCAACAACCACCAACTGAACGATGATACGGATACGGTTGGGAATGGTGTTACGCAACAAGGAGATAACGAAGTTCGAGAAGGCTGTAATAATGGTTACGGAAAGACCCATCACGATAGCCGGTTCCAGCTGAGCCGTTACAGCCAGTGCAGAACAGATACCGAGCACCTGTACGGTGACAGGGTTATTCAAACCCAGCGGAGTTAAAAGAACTTCTCTATTCTTTTTAGAAAATAATGCGCTCATATTCTATTTACCCTCCTCTTATTTATTAGTTAAAAATGAATTGTACATGCTCAGGCAATCCTTAATCATCGCATCTACACCCTTAGAAGTGATAGTACCACCTGAGATACCGTCTACCTGATAATCAGGTTTTGCCACCTTGCCGTGTTTTTCAACACCCAAAGCTACAGTACCGTTTTCCATTACATGTTTGCCCAAGAACTGATCCTGGAACTTAGTAGTGGTGATTTCTGCACCCAGACCCGGAGTTTCTCCTTGATGAGAGAAGTAAACGCCATATACAGTGTCTTTGTCATCATTCAATGCGATGTATCCCCAGATAGGTCCCCAAAGACCGGCACCATAAATAGGCAGCACATATTTGGTCTGACCATCCACGTCGCAAACGAATACATGAAGACGTCCGTTAGCGATTTCACCTTTATAAGAAGTCTGGAAAGCAGCATCGTTCTTTACCAAAGAACCGTCTGCCTGCATCAAATCGTCTTCTTTCACATATTTATCATATTCTGCATTCACATCTTTTACGTCATAAACGTTCAAAGCTGCCAGAATTTGTTTCTTTGTGTCCTGTTCTACATTCTGGTACTGTTTTTCTTTCAGAGAAGAAGACACGAATGCCAACAGGAATGCTACGATAACAACCATTATCGAAGCATAGATGATAGTATAACTATTACTATTAGTATTCATAATGTCCGATATTTTAGTTGTTAGTTGATTTTAATCTGTTTTCGCGGGCTGTGATGTTCTTCTGTACGATACAGTAGTCAATCAGCGGAGCGAAGATGTTCATCAGCAGGATGGCAAGCATCATACCTTCGGGATAACCCGGATTCAACACACGGATAACGATAGCCATCACACCGATCAGGAAGCCGTAGATGAACTTACCCTTTTCCGTACGTGCGGAAGTCACAGGGTCGGTAGCCATGAACACGGCACCGAAGCAGAAACCGCCCAATACGATGTGTTCGTACCAAGCAACTGAGCCATCATGTTATCTGTAGAGCCGAATACATTGAAGATCAATCCCATCACGATACCACCGGCAAAGACAGAGAACATGGTCTTCCAACTTGCCACGCCTGTCCACAACAGGATGATGGCACCCAGTGCGATAGCGATAACGCTGGTTTCACCGATAGAACCCGGAATCAAACCTACAACCATATCCCACATGGTAGCGGGAGTACCGTTCACATTAATCAGTTCGCTTGCACCCGGAGCGGCTGTAGCAGCCTGTCCCAACATCGTAGCGCCGGTAAAACCGTCCACTACCTGTCCGCCACCGATACCGAAAATGCTGTCAGTGCTTACCCAAACGGCATCACCGGACATTTTGGTAGGATAAGCGAAGAACAAGAAAGCACGGGTAATCAATGCAGGGTTGAAGATATTCATACCTGTACCGCCGAATACTTCCTTAGCGAAGATAACAGAGAATGCTGTAGCGACAGCCAGAATCCACAACGGACATTCCACAGGAACGATCATCGGGATCAACAGACCGGATACCAGGAAACCTTCCTGAATTTCTTCGTTCTTCCATTGTGCCACCACAAATTCGATTCCCAGACCGACTACGTATGATACGATAATCTTAGGCAGAACAGCCAGGAAACCATAAATGAACTTTTCAAAGAAACCTGCCTCCTGGCCTACAGCCAAGAAGTGCTGGTAACCTACGTTGTACATACCGAACAACAGGGCCGGTATCAACGCAATAACCACCATTGACATGATACGCTTGCTGTCAATCGCATCATGAATGTGAACTCCTGTTTTCGAAGTGCTGTTGGGTACGAACAAGAATGTTTCGAAACCGTCGAACACCGAACGAAATGCGTGGAGTTTGCCGCCCTCTTCAAAGTTTGGCTTTATCTTGTCGAGATAATTTCTTAACGCTTTCATTAACTTTTAATTCTTAGTTTTTAATTATTTAGCACATTTCCTTGCGAAGCATGTCCAGACCTTGACGCACAATACGTTGCAACTCCAGTTTAGAAGAGTCTACAAACTCGCATACTGCAAAATCTTCGGGAGCCACTTCGTAAATACCAAGTGCTTCCATACGGTCAATATCGCCGGCAATGATAGCTTTAATTAAATATTCGGGGAAAATGCTCATCGGGAATACTTTGTCATACTCGCCGGACATGATCATGTGGCGTTCGCCACCTTTGATACGGGCATCCAGTGTGTATTCCTTGTTACCGCACAACCAGCTGAAATAACTGCGGTTGGCACTGTACTGATCGGTACGCGGCATGATAAAGCCCAGGAATTCGTGCCGGTCATCCCTTCGGGGATCACAGTAAGACTTGTAGCGTGCGCACCCAGGAATCCGTTTGGCTTCACCAAAGTTCCGGTCAGCACGTTACCGTTAATGTAGCGTAAGTTTTTACCTCCGTTCACACGTCCTGCAAAAATATCTGTCAGCAAGGCTCCTACTTTCAGCTTGCAATAAGCCGGTTTCTTCACTTCCGAACCGGTCAGGGCGATAGTACGGGTAAGGTCTACGCGACCCGTGTTGAACAGCGTCCGATGAAGATCACTTCTTCCGCACGGAGCGTCCAAACAGTTTCGCCTTTGTTGATAGGCTGATGTGGTTAATCTGACGCCTACGTTTCCGGCGGGGTTAGGACCGTCGAAGGCAGTTACAGTTACATTTTTGGCGTTGGTCAGTGCAGGACTCTTCTGCTCTACGCTGATATTCAGATACGTCTTTGCCATCTTTGCCAGTGCGTCCAGACCTGTCTGGAAATCTTTTTCCTGGCCTTTCAGAACAAATTCGAAATCAGCAGCCAATGGGTTAGTATCAAATGCAGAAACGAAGATGCCTTTCGGCTTGGCATTCGGGTCAGCCACCACGATGTAGGGGCGCTGGATAATGAATGAAAAAAGTCCGGCTTCCAGCAGGGCGGCTTTTACCTGCTCGCCTGTCAGAGTCGAAACATCCTTCTTTCCAAACTCTTCGTAGTCTTGCTCCTTTGCAGCTGCAATGGAGATGCTTAAGACTTTACGACGTTCGCCTCTCTCCACGCTGGTAACGACACCGCTTACCGGAGATACGAACTTCACTTCGGGGTGGTTCTTGTCAACAAACAATGTTCCCCCGGCCGTCACATATTCCTGTTCTTTGACCACGACTTTAGGAGTCACGCCATGAAAATCATCGGGCACTATCGCATAGATGTCCGGCTGCTTCACGTCAAAGAACTCCTGAGCAGGTTTCCCTTTCAGGTTGATGTTCAAGCCTTTGTGTAATTTAATCACATTTGCCATATTGGGTTATAAAAAATGGTTTTAAATTTGAGCGCAAAAGTACAGAAAAAAAATGTGAAAAAAGAAAGAATTGGCGCTTATTATGGAAAAAATTCTGTAATAATAGAAACCTTTCTGAATGTATGTGCAAACTCAGGCAGATACTCACTTTTTTTAGAACACAAATGACGGGAATGGCATAAATTTATCTTGATTTTTTAATTTATGTCATTCCCGTCATTTGTGTTTCATTCCGGAAACACTTACAGTTTGACGGTTTTCACTTTGCCGGGAATGATGGTCAGGTGTACCGTGCCATTGTTTTCTATATCTACCTTCTGGTAGCAGGCTTCCACCATCACTTTCCCGTCCAGTGCCATCACCCCCCACCGGCAGGCGCTCTCTTCAAAAGCACAATAAACGCCCACAGGAGGAAGAATCTTTCTGTATTTGGGAGGAACGATGATACGTTCCCCCCAGTTTCAAGCCCCATTTCATGCCCATACGGTACGGAAGGGGCATCTTTTTATCTCCTCCAGCCTCTTCCGCCTTTTTCGCTTCCTCGTTCCTTCTCTTCTGCCGATCCGTTTCCTCCGCCCGCTGCCCGGCTTCCTCTTTCAGCTTCTTTACAGCCGTGTCGAAGTCCTGCTCACCGGGTTCGGGAAGGTTAGCGGCAATGTACCGCTTCCTCTTTCCTTTTTCCACATGGTAATACCTTCCGGCCCCGTCCATCACCACGATGCTCCGGTCGGCCAGACGGCCGCAGCACCAATAAACTTCCTCGTCATCCCCTGCCAACAAGCAGGCGAACACATCAAACACCGTGGACCATACGGAATCCACCAGCTTGCAGGACTTCGGTACGCGATAATCCGGTATCTTCAAGTAATATTCATAAAGCAGATACTGTCTTTATGCAACCCGTTCATGGAGGCGTATGCTTTTTTGTACGGCTATGGAAAGTCTCCCCTACCCTCAGCAATTTCACACCGCCGTAGGAAAACACCACCGGCTTCTCCCGGTAAGTGCGGCCTGTTTTCATGTCCATGTAGGAAACCGTGCCGGCATTATCCGTAACAGCCAGCAGTTCCTCTTTCAGGAACTTCAATCTCCGACGATACCCGAGTATCACTTCCGGCTCCCCGGAGGCACTCACCACTCCTGCCTGTCCATCTTTCAAACGGACTGCCACACGGTTTCCCTGAATGTCAAAGACTTGCAGATAACGGGGAGACACTGTTATCTTGTTTCCACGCTTCAGCCCCCACAGGCTACTCCGCCGGTCGGGATAAGATTTCAAGGCGGCTTGTGATTCCTTTCCCTCTTCTGCTTCCTCCCGATTCCGGATGGCTTCCAGCAACCGGTCGTGAGTCATAACAATCTCCCATACCTCCTCCTCCTGCCCGCCACTGTCCGTCAATGACAAAGCAGTAGGTACAATCCGCCTTCCGTCCGTGCCCGGGACAGCGCGTTGCCAATCATCCGTCCCTCGAACATCGCCGCCCAGTCATGGTTCCGGGCAGGCAGACCGAAGATGCGGTACAGACCCACATTGTCTATCAGCATACAGGACGCCTTGTTTGCCGATCTCCTCAACCCACGTCCTACCTGTTGCAGGTATTTTCGCCAGGGAAAGCGTGGGACGTGCCAGCTGCACGAACTCCACATCGGGACAGTCGAAACCTTCGGAGAAGATATCCACATTGACCAGCACTTTAACCTTTCCCCCGTCTGAAATCATCCACCAGTTCCTTGCGTTCCGAAGCCGGAGTCCTGCTGTCGATAGCCACAGCCTCCAGTCCGTGTGCGCTATAACAAGCCGCTATCCGGCGGGCATGGGCGATGCTGACAGCATATACGATTCCTTTCTTTCCGCGGGCATATCGTTCCACGCTCTCATACAGCCGGCCGATACTTGTCTCCCGGTTCAGCACCTCGTTCATCTCCTTTACCTGGTAGTCCCCGTCCGCACCCCGTTTCTTCAGCGAGTCTATCAACCGCTGTTCCCTGCTGTTCGCACGGATGGACACATAGTCAAAGGATGACAACCAACCCTTTCCGATGAATTCCGCGACAGTCCACGAAGCAATCAGGCTGTCGAACAAGTCCGTGAATCCCTTGCCGTTCAGCCGGCAGGGAGTGGCGGTCATACCCAGTTTCCTTGCCTCCGGATAGTTCTCCCAAAGTATCCGGTAGGTTTCCGCCAGGGCGTGATGCGCCTCGTCGATAACGATCAGATCCGGCTCTTCGTCCATGCTTTCCGGTTTCGTGACAGCCACTGGATGGACATCACCCTCACCCTTCCGTCCTCTTTGCTCATCCCGTGCCGGGACACGGTTTCCTCTATCTGCTCCACCAGCTCCCGGCGGTGCGCCACGATCCATACCCGGCTGCCGGAACCACGCAGGAATTCCCTTACTATGGCGGCCAGCAGATGCGTCTTGCCCGTACCGGTGGGCATCTGTACCATCACACTTCGGTGAAGCTCCCACTCCTTGAAAAGGCGGAGCTTCATCTCCTGCTGGTAGTCGCGAAGAGTGTCGTTCATGCAATACATTATGCGGATGCGGTCGCTACCGGCAACAAAGAGGGAAGGCCACATGCATCATTGCATGCAGCCTATAGTAAATATCTTATTCTTTACGGATTAATTTTTATCGAAAACCCAATTATCAATAAGTCCTATAAAAGCACAGACTTTAGGATACATTTCCTGAGTTGCTGCTAAATCAAAGTTCTTAAAGTCTTCATAATCGGCAGCTGAACGATTATTGAACAAAATAGAATAAAAAGCGTCCCCATTCTTTAGGGAATTTACCTGTAAGAATAAAATGCTGGCTGAATTTTTGACGTACACCTTCATGACTCTTGACTCCGTCTATCTCCGACTGCAACAACAATCCACTCACAGCATAAAAACAGGCATAATACATCCTATTCATTGCCGTATTGTAATAACCACGCTCTATATGATCTTTTATTTCATCTAACAATGATTTGGCTGAACTCAGCCTATATAAAACAATATCAAACCGCTGTTCCGGAGTCATAACAATATCCCCTCCTTCATTATATTCTCATAAAACGGAGTGAAACGTTTTCCCCATTCTTTCATCGACTCTATAAACGGATTGATTTGAACACCGGTTTCTAACTCAATGTCATATAAAGGAGCAGTTAAAAGCATCTTGTCCTCCAAAGTAACCACATCCTTATCTATCAACAGCAACAGGTCTATATCACTATCACTACGCGCATCACCCCGCGCCTCACTTCCATAAAGTATCACCTTTATACCAGGAGCAACCTTATGTAAGGCATTTTGTATAGATTTCACGATTTCAGGACGCTTCATACTCCTTATCTTTAGATTGAATTTGTTGTTAACTGCAATCAAGCTTAATACAAAGAACGAAATTTTTCTTCAAACAAACAAATATTCAGCATCTTAATTGATATCCTATCGAAAAGTTCCTGTTCCATTATTTTTCGCTTTTACCGTCCCTGCAATGAAAGAGTTCTTACATCATATACGGCCTATTCTTCTATGACCCAATCCCCCAGGGTATGTTTCTCCATATCAAAATTGATCCCCACCTTCACCACTTGCAATCCGCTGAGGGAAAAGCGTTCGGGATACTGCTTCAGATTGATCTGGGCCATGGCCGCTTCCGCAGACCTACCCAGCTTCAATTCAATGACATACAGCTTACCGGCAACACGCATCACCACATCCACACGCCCCTTGGGGGTACGCACCTCCACATCGACATACATCCCGAACAGGGAGAAGATGATGTAGAACAATTGCTGGTAATGTCCCTCATAATTCGTGTTATCACAATACGTAACAGTAGAAAGGAATTCCTGAAGAAGACGCAAGGCCCCGTCCATATCTCCCCCGGCTATCGCAAGATACATACGGGCGATGGTCGTATTGCCTTTCAGCGTGTTATGGGCCAGATAGCCAGGCAGCAAGCTGCGCATCAGCCCGATCCGTATCTCACCGTTCGGAATGTCCAGCGTATACAGTTCGGCCAGCTTGTTGTAATCCTTTATCGTAAAGTAACCGCTCTGATAGAGCAGAGGAACAATGCCCTCCATTTTCTCCGTAGGCGCATCGAAATCAGCAGCCATAGCCTGCATACTTCCCCCTAACTGGGAGGGAAGGACGTGGAACTTGCGTAGCATCTCTATCAGATAAGTGGGCGTGCCGCTGCCAAACCAGTAATTGTTCAACTCGTCATTGGCAAAGGCATTCAGCAGGCTGAACGGATTATAGATATCGGGCGAAGGCCAGGTAAAATGATAACCGTCATATTTCTCCTTCAACTTCTGCAACGTTTCCTCTTTGCTCATTTCCTGCGAAACGGCAAGCCATTCTATATAAGCTGTCATCTGTTCCTGCATTTCTTCCTGAGTGATGCCACAAATGGCGGCATAGGGCTTCAGCATACTGATATTCAAGATATTGTTCAGCTCGCTGAAGATGCTGAGTTGGGAGAATTTGGTAATGCCGGTCAGGAACACAAAGCGAAGATAAGGGTCGCACGCCTTCAACGGACTGTAAAAATTGCGCATCACGTTACGGAGAACGGGAAGATCCGTTTCCTCATGCATCACATCCAGCAAAGGCGCGTCATACTCGTCAATAAGGACTACCACCTGTCGGCCGGTCTGTTCGTTGGCACGCATGATGAGTGAAGTCATCCGGTCGTCAGCTTCACAGCCTCCTCAGGCTTGCCATAAATTTGTTCATATCCGCTAAGCTGGAATAGCATGCTTCCAACGTATTCCCTTGTCCACATGCTTCGCCAGACCTCATGTCGA
>ENA-OQAX01000280-OQAX01000280.1-human-gut-metagenome-genome-assembly--contig:-NODE-280-length-12250-cov-1.410130_pt1 | contig 12250 bp, 23 predicted proteins | sample MGYA00242741_ERZ504539 | MGnify/ENA primary metagenome ERZ504539 (study PRJEB26092, sample SAMD00036277) | human gut metagenome | host: Homo sapiens | study: EMG produced TPA metagenomics assembly of... | reverse complement strand
CCATTAAAACAAGTTCCGGCCGCTTTCAATGGATGCCACGGCCGTAGTACCGGAACCGCCGAAAGTGTCCAGGATCAAATCGCCCGGCTTTGTACTGTCTTCAATCAGTTTACGGATCAACGCCACCGGTTTTGCGTGGGATGAACCTTTTCACCTTCTACCAGTTTAGCACCGGACGCAAAAGAACGGATATTATCTATTATGTTTGTGGCACCAATAGAAACACCCTTTCCACAATGAAACAAAATAAGTTCATGTATAAAGGCGTAATGATTACCCGGCCCCGACTGTTTATTCCAAACGAGCATGTTTGACGCGCCTAAATACAAGTCAAACAACGGATAATAAAAAGCATATCCGCGCCAGTCCGTAAAAAAATACACGCAAGCACCGGGTTTCTTCACCCGGTTAAACTCCTGAAACAAATCCCGGTAAAAGGGTTTACAGATAGACAAATCTTTAAAACTGCCTTTCTGCCCGTTATGTGTCATTCCCAGGAAATAAGGCGGATCGGTTATTATACAATCTACAGAATTGTCCGGAACACGTTTCAACGCCTCCAGGCAATCCTCGTTATAAATTTGGTTTGTTATCATTGGAAAGTTGTTTAAGCCGGCTTTCTTCTTTTTCTATCCGGAGGGTTAATGTCTTGAGCTGGTGCCCCAGCTCCGAGCGGTCGCAAGGGTGAGAAAAACGGCCCCGGTCCTTCATGATCCGTTGCCGTTTTCCTGTCAAAGTGGCAATAAGTTCAACTACTTTTTTTTTTCGCGCCTCGATTTCTTCCTCTATGGCTTTCTTTGTAGTCTCCCACTTTTGGATCATTGCAAGGGCACTCGCTTTCTTCTTCTCATCATCCCCGGCCTGTTCCAGTTTCGCCTTATTCTTTGAAAGGTTGGCACGAGCGTATTCAATGCCTTTTGTATGTCGATATCCGAAAGATTCTCGATCACCCTTACGGACGGACAAACTTTTTACCTTCTCACATTTACCCAAAATCTTTCCGTTTTCCCGGTAATTATTCCAGTTCGTCCCACATTTCGCGGTTAGTAATGAAATTTTCCACAACCGCCTGCGCTTCCTGTGCTGTAGAAAGTGAACTGACATCATCCGGCGTAACCTCCAGACGGGCGAAAGCCTCCTTATACTTCCCGTATGCGGTGAACATGTCGGAAACAAGTATTTTCAGAATGTCGGGGCAATCCGGAGAGTTCAGGAAGGTAAATTTCTCGCGGAAACGTATCATTTTGGTTACGGTTTCCGGAGCCGCCTTGTATCGTTTCTCCGCCTCTTCCAGTTCCTCTTCCAGCTCTTCCACACGGTCGGCATTTTCATCCATGGAAAGAACCTTATCCCGGAAATCGGACGAAACGAGTTCTTCCACGCTGACGCCGAAAGATTCGGCAAGTTCCAGCAGCAAATCATCGCTGTATTTTACCGGCATTTTTGGAGGTCCTGTCGGGCGGGTTCCATTTTTACCGCGGCCGGCTGTTTAGAGTTGCGCCGGATCGTCTTAAATTCACGTTCGGAAAGCCCGGCCAGCTTCCGTAGTTCCTCTAAAAGAATGGCCTTCATCGTTTCCGTTTCTCCCTGCCGGCGAAATGACTTCTTTAGCATACGGTTGATACCGTATTTCTCGTACAGTTCCACGCCTTGAATAAAGTTACGCGGACCGGCCAGATAGGTAATAATTTCCTGTTTCATACTATATAAAATTTGATGATACAAAGAAAAAAAAGGCAATTACCCCCAAAAAGGACAAAGGGTGGCCGGGCATGTGCTGCCGGTCACCCTTTGAATGATATGAAAGCCGTTTACTTACGCCTCATAACGGCTTTGTTCAATCCATTTCATAGCCTCCGAACCGTCGTTAACGCCCGCAATGTCAGTTGGGAACCTTCGGAAGCGGTAAAACGTCTTACCGCCTTTCAGAAGGAAATTACCGCCTTTTTCCACTGTTGGCGCAACGCCCGAACATCCCATAAGGGTAATTACCGATCCATGACTTCCACCGGTAACACCGGCTATTTTGGCCGCACCTGCGGAAAGCTGGTACTGCCCGTCCGTCTGGTAATCTATATCTGTGGCCCCGGCTTCCACTACGGCCACCGGTTCTTCCAGGGTGTCGGTACCCCGGTAAATGGCGATATCATCCCCCCTTGCTGATCTGGGTGAAAGTAAGTTCGTTCGTATTCGATTCATTGGAACCGGTGTAAGAAACGGATAACTTACACGGGTTACAGGGCGTTCCAATCAGATCGGCAGGCTTTCCGCTACAATAACGGAGCACAACGATACATTTTTTAGACAGCCAGTTTGTCTTAAACTCGCGAATCTCCTGTTCATTACCGGGATGATTGAACTTAACGGAAGGCGTATAACCTTCGGCATCGGTTTCCCCGTCACTGTTGGAACTGATTTCAGCGGTACCGGGTGTCAGGTAAATACTGATTGCATAACGCCCCCGCCTTCATTACGATATCCTCCTCGATAACCACGCCGGCCTCGTTTCTTGGCGGAAAAAGAAAAGAATATCGTCAACGTCGTAAATTACGAGCTGATCCTTGGGCTGAATACCGTTACCGGGATTGCCGGCTGGCCTTCTTACGCTTGCTTTTTACGTATGTCATAACTTAATGATTTATAAGGTTATAAAAATGAAGGGATAAAGTACCCCTTCCGATTAATTTAGCCTCTTGCCACTTCGTAGAATTTACCGTCAGCGGCTTTCGCCAATTTGATGAACTTGCCTTCGGAAAGCGTTATAGCTTCGGTTAAAACAAAGTTTCCACCGCTGGCAATGGTAGAAGCATTTTCAGAACCGTTTCCGTAAATCGTGTAAACGATTCCGCTTCCGCATCGGTAAAGTTAGTGATTGCCGTTGCCTTTGTATTCTCACCGGTTACGAATACTTCACCGTCAAGCAAAGAAGGTGTCGTTTCATCCGGCGCAAACTGCAACGCATCGGAAGAACCGCTTTTCGCGGCCAATCTCGATAAATTTACGTCGGCACGTTTCATCAGTTTGATAACGTCCCCCTTACCAGGCTGCCAAGCATCGGAAATAAGTTCAAAAATTTCCGCTTTTCTCGATCTTAACACCCTTATCCACGCTTCCGCATTTCAGGGAAATAACCGCACCTACCGGAGCGTCTTCAATATCGGTAATCGTAAATTCGGCCGTATTGGCTACGGTAACAATGGATGTATGAAGTTTGGCCGACGGGTTCTTGTCCTTGTCAGCATCCACGAAGTAAGACGCCGGGCGGTCATACTCATTACAGAAGATCATCTGGCGCGTATAGTCCATATCTTTCTTTCTTGGTGTTACTTGAATCCCACGGCAATAGCCAGATACTTTCACGCCAGTTACTCCAGACTTTCAGGCTCCAGTCTTCCTGCTCCAGGTTGAAAGCCGTCATTTCACCCGGCTTATCCTCGTAGGTTTTTAATGTTACCTTCAAACGTCCAGAAGATACGGTGGTGGTTGTCAGCATTGGGGAACCGGAATAATCTTCACCGCCGGATATTCCTTCACATACATGATGTTAGCCTTGTAATCCTGGTTCTGCCCGTAATGCAATTCATTGTATTTATGATACAATACAATAAAAGTGCGAAGGCATATAAAGTGCCAGGTTACCGCTGTCACGAAGAACCGCCGGGATCATGGAAGTACCCTTGTACACTTTTTCACCGATGTTTGCTTCGGTAATTTCCCCCAATTCGAACGGCTTGATCTGGTAAACGAGTTTTCCGTTATTGATATCGGTATGTCCGTTCACTTTTCTTGTTCAGGAACTCATACAGTCCGTCAGCTGCAGCAAGTGCTTTGCCGGGTTCGTTCAGATTCGGGTCCTTACGGATTCCGTTAATACGGCGTTGTTCACGCTCGTTATGCAACTTTTTTTGGCGGTTTCGGCCAGGATATACTCGATAAAAGACCACTTGATAGGGTTTGAACCTTCCTTGTTCAAAGTGCCGATCCAAGTTTTCTCCAGGGCCTTTAAATTTTTGAAACGGTGTGCAAACATCACGTTGAACATGCGCAGGGTTTCATCGTCGAACTCGTAGGAACCTTTAGTCACCTTATCGAAGTCGGATTCCTCATTACCGGCCTGTGAAAACTCACCCAGCCAGATATTAACCAGCGTAGCCAAATCCTGATAACCGGATTCAAGCGGGAAAATACTTTCAATGGAAGGAAGTTCCATTAAAAAACGACTGCAAACGCTGCTGCCAGGGAATACGGTAAAAGGCCCCGAGGTCCTCCTTCAAACGGCTGTAGTCAATGGAACTTGCTTTCGGAAGAGCGATCATTTCAAAACCGGCAGCCTCCATTAACGCAGCTTTAGCGCGAAGGTTATACGGGCGGTCCTCCAGTGAGAACATTTCACCCTGCAAGCCCCCCAGCTGCTTTTCGTCCTGGAGATTGAATTTCCCTTTACCGTCCGCCTGGGCGTTGTGTTGTTTCCCTTTGCCCGGATCATCTTCCGCAGCGGCCGAAAGTTGAGCGATAATACCGGAAAGCTTTGTTATTTCGGCATCCTTCTTGGCAATTAACGCGGTGTTGTTCCGGTTCTCGTCACGCTGTTGCGTCTGCAAGGCTTCAAGCTGTTCCTGCGCTTGTGTCAGACGTGCCGCAGTGTCACCCAACAAACCACGAAGGAAAGCGGTAGTTTTAGGTTCCTCGGTTTCCTCTCCCTGGTTCCCGTCTTCGGATTCGTCCTGGAAATCGTTTTCGAGGGACGCTTTAAAGTCCGTGAGGAATTTTTCGGTAAAACCGTAATTTTTCAGTTTTGCCACTTCCTCGACCGTGATAGAGTTTTTGTCCTCTACCTTCTCCATTCCGACAGACCCAGCAGGGCCAGAATGTGAGCGGAAAAGCTCTTAAATTTCATATATACAAAATTTTTGAAGTTAATACTATATGTTATACATCTCATTTACTTTTCTGACGGTGGCCTGTGCCAGTACCCACTTTACAGCGTCTTCCAGCGTGCCGAACTGGTCTATATAACCGTTTGCCACGGCTACGTCGCCGGTGAATATCTGTCCCCGGAAAAGGGGAAGTTCCGGATCGTAGGCAATACCCAGATTCCGACTGATCGCATCACAGAAAATACGGTGCATGACTGCCAGACGTGTTTTATAGGCTCTTCGTTGTTCTCTTTTTCAATCGCGCGGGTTTCATAGTTTTTCAGATCGGCACTATCCGGATAGATTTCCGGTAATCAATGCCCTGTTTCCTAAAATATTCCTTAAAAGATTGGTAAGTAAGCATGATCCCGACGGAACCGACTTCACACATAGGGGAAGCGATAAAGGTTCTACCGGCGGCGGTTCCCAGCCAGAATGGGCACTCCCCATGGTACCGGCCACATAGGTAGCTATAGGCTTGGAAGATTCGGCAATCATTTTAGCCGCCAGGTCCACATGTGCGACCATACCGCCCGGCCCATTGATCCAGAGTACCGCACCGCAAATCTTAGGATTATCGAAAACATCCCGGAGCTGCTTTTCCAGGCGGTAAGTCTCCCAGGAATACAAGGTGCCTTCCAGGATAATGACGGCCACACTGTCAGCCGGCAATGTCTCATCGTCCAGTTCCCACCGGTTGGCAAGGTAAGGCGTAGTAGCGTAGGCGGTTATTTTATTATTGTCGAGCCGTTTTTCGATCGCATCCAGGTTCCGGCTGCAACACACGGCACAAGTAAGGAAAGCAACCGGTAATAATCATTATCAGCGATTGCCCAAGGTGCTGTAAAAATCTCCTGTATTTTGTCCACGTTCTCTTTTTTACGGCAAAGAAAACGCCTATATAATAGGTAGAGAAGGACTGAAAGGAACCTACAGGAACGCATCAACGCCCGGACCGTACCGGACAGGGTGCAGTTATACAGGCCCCCGCCGATCTCAAAAGAAAAGGTAAGCGGGTAATCGGGAGAACCGGAAACACGGGTGTTACCCGTTTCGTCAGTATAGAGGGCGACAAAGGGCGTCGCTTTCAGGTTTTCCAGGTAAAGCGTCTTATTTTGCGACACGTCGGCAAGCTTGAAGGTATGTTTTTTAGTATAGCGTCTTCATTTTTGCTGTCACCCGGTTTTAAGGTTCCCGGTACGATCATAAGAATATCAGGTTTTCCGATAGAGCGGATAACGACTTTCGAGAGCACGACGCCAAAATGGATAATGTTGTAAACGGGAACCAGTTGCAGGCTATGGGCGGCGGATATTAACTTTCTTGACATAATTACAGATATAAAGTATTGATAATCAAACATTCAGCATTTTTCGGACGTTTTTCAGCCAAAAACCGGACAAAAAAGGACAAACAGATACAGTTGGTAGGTAAAAAATAACTTGCTTTTTTACACTTTTTTTCGGTTATACGCCCTTTTCTTCTTACGCCTGAAACTGTCCCGCCACCGCTGGTAGTTTTTCAGCAGCCCGTCTTCCTGAATGGAAGAGATATCATACTTTTTCAGGAAGGTAAAAACGGTTTCCTTAAACTCGATTCCGTGCAGGTGCTTGTTTTCGTCCATGAGTTCGTGCAGCTCGGCCCACATCAGGGCACGCAGACGCTTTTCAAGAATGGCGGTACCGCGTACGGAAATGTAATTGAACTGTTCCGGAGACTTGCCGCCGGCAAAATTGGCCTCCCGGCGGTCAGGCAGCATAAACTCCAGGTTGCCGCGGTCAGCCGGACAATTTACCGGCCGTTTCTCCATGAGATCGTAAACGGTCACATAGATATCGGACGAGGAAGGAAAACGGACGGTACCGACCGTTTCGTCGTAATATTTGCCCCGGACATACTCGGCCAGGTAGGATTCGATCTGTATTCGGGTGGTAATCATAGCAATAACATTCCTTTTTAAAGGCAAAGATATTCCTTTATCGGCTGTTGGTCTGCCATTTACGGGAAAATGTAGCTTTCAGTCGTCATTTTGATAAATATACTCCGGGAGAATAATTATAATATGCCTTTTCCAGCCGCCACACACCCGACATTTTCTCTGCCAGGCTGTGCTAATATAATTCGGTACTAAATTTTTTGTAATTTCGTAACCGGGCAACCGACAAAGGTAAAATCCTGTATCTTAGCAACTTAGTAACGTTACTAATTTCCGTTACAAAAAAATGGCAGAAACAGTTGTAACCGGGCTTACCGGTAGAAGATAAAAAAGGCCGGTGTTACAAACCGGAAAAATTCGTAACCGTTTTTGTAAACTGCAACTTCGTAACCTTTATTTCCTATTTATTTATTTGATTTTCAGACTTTTTTTCTTTCAAGCAAACAAAGGTTACAAGGTTACTAAAATTTTGTATGAAATAGAGGTGGGGTATGGGGAGGGAAGCCGGGCGGGACGCATTTGTTTCCATACGAAAAGAGGGACCGACACATTCGTATCTGGTCCCTCTTTTCGTATTTTATACCGGCTCCGATCCGTCTTATACGCGATGTTTGCACCTGCTTAAAAATCCATTTCTTTACGTCCGGGGGTATATAGCGGTGCACGACGGCCGTATAGTCCTCGTTAAAATTCATACTCCAGGTAGTTGTCGCCTTCCAGGATAAAAACACAGGCCGTTTTTGATGATCCATTCGAGCTGCTCGCCCGAATAGCGTTCCAGTGCCAGGACGGTACCGGGTTTCATACGCTCCAGATAGCGGTAGACCTGTTCGGCGAATTTCCGGAACCTCTCGCCGCTGTTCCAGAGCGCGGTAAACTCGGACATGCTGTTTAATTTCAAATGCGCGTTATTCATTCATCCGGTCGTTCATCAGGTACAAACATGAGTGTCGGATCGGCCGGTTCCGTTCCACCACCGGCAGCCGTTTCCGCCGTGCCGCATGAACGCAGATAGATCATGTCGGCGGCCTTGCCGTCGTTATCCTTACGTACAATACGCCCCTGGGAGTTGCAAAGGTCCTTCGGGTTGAGCTCGTCAATGTAAGGGCAAAGGGCCACAAAGCCTTTGAGGGCCTTTGTAAAACGCTGCATCGTGATTTTATTCACACCGGAAAAACTTTTGTAATCAGCAAAAGCCTTTTCACGGACGATAAAGCTGTCCAGGTGCTCGCTGTCCGGAGAGAAATAAGAGTTCGCCCAGTCCTCGAAGTTATTGCCCATATCGGCCTTGTATTTACGCCTGATAATGTTTCCATGGGCGGAAGCAATTTTATAGATTCCTCGCAAAGGGAAAGGTAAAAACGGCAGCACTGCAAGAAGAAATTTATATCGGCGTTCCACTCGTTCTCGCTGTAAGTCTTGGAAAACAAATCCTTACCGAAATCGTCCCGGATAGAACGCGTTTCCCGGTAGTCGTTATCTTCCGTACGCTGGTGGTAGTAGTCGGAGAATACCAGGTACAGCAAACGGGCTTCCGTAGACGGATCAAAATCAATAGGAACGTAATTAGTTGTAAATCCCAGCTTGGCCGATTCCTCGAAAGGTATAGTAAACGACTGGTTGTTCTTCGGGTTCACGGTCATATCTGATGTGATGATATCGTAAAACAGGCCCGTATTAAGATACCGGTCGCAATCATCCACCAGGATAAAGTCGGTATGCTGGTTTACCTGGTCGAACACATGCGGGTTATCCATTAACTTGGGATTACGGCCGGAAAGCTTGACGGTCTTCATAAAGTAGGAAAGGGCCTTGAACATGAACGATTTGCCCGAACGTCCGTTACATTCACCGTCTTCACCGATCTTGTTATCCATGGCCTGTGGTGCCCAGGCACGCGAAGGGGATTTATAACGGTGCAACATATAGCCGATAGTAAAGATCTTGTTGATAAGGTTCCTTTTCTGTTCGGCCACTTCTTCCGCCGTGAGGCCTTCCCCCTCGATATCGAATTTATGTTTTTCCCGGTAGGATTCCGCTTCCCCCACGCTCTTGTCGTCGAAATTATATTCCAGTTCCTTACGCCAGTAAACGCGGCTCGAATTGATTACATAGCCGAAAAAGTTAGACGGGACGGCATTGATCCGGATATCAAAACATCGTTCCCCTCTATGTCTTTTTTACGGGAAATGGTAAACATGTCTTCCATTAGACGGACTTTGTGTTTCAGGACGTTTTCTTCCCAAACGTAGTGGGACAATGTGCTGCCGTTGGCCGGATGCTCCTTTATACCGGTACCGCTTACCTCCATGCTGCAACCGGGAAAGAAGAACATCTGCGTATTATGGGTATAATTGGTAAAATCCAGTTCGATCTCCTGCAAGTTGTCCAGGGCCGTATCTGACAGTTTGGGGCTGTTCAGAATAAGATTCCTTATATCGCGGGATAAAAAGCTCTCTTGGGCCCACTCACGGATAAACTTCCGGATATCCTTTGCCTTTATCAGTTTTACGATATTGCCGGTAATACGGATGTATTTCGTTGAACTGGAATTTTCATCATGAAGCGAATAGAAACCGTTAAGACGTAAAAAGTAGTGAAGGCAGTCCGCGTCTATATTGTGATCCCATTGCCGGGATTTCTCGTTAAACTTGGAATACCAGAATTTGGCGGGCATGGCAAGCGTCATAAGGTTACGGAAATCTTCGTTCTTGCTTCTTAATTCCATGAAGTCCCGGAAGTCCTTACGCGGTTTGCCCCGCTGGTCCCGGTAAGTGGTAAGCCAGGCCGGTAGCCAGATCGTATGGATATCGATAAAGCGTAATGCAAGTTCCGTACCTTCACCCTGCCCGTCGTGTCGATATCGGGTATGTTATACAGGACCTCAACGTATTTCATGATCTCTTTATAGTCCTGTTCGGAAAGTTTATACGTCTCCGAATTAAACCAGATCGGGGAAAAGCCCAGCGATTTAACACACAGGGCGTCGCGCTCTCCGGAACATATAAACGCCTCCTGCAGCTTCTGCTCCTTATAGGGCTTTTCCGCATTGGCCGGATTCTTTTTAAAAGCGGCTTCCTCCCTGGAATTAAATTCCCGGTATAAGGCTTTCAGTTCGGAAAGGCCGTTTATATAGTCTTTCGGCTTGACACCTTCCGGGGTGTAGGAAAAACGCCACTGCTTGTCCGGATTCAGGGGCTCGTATATTTTATAGAACTTCACTTCGGGCGTGTCACCCTCGGCCGGTTTTACCAGACATTCGCGCATAAAGATAGGGTATGTCGCAGTCGCGTATTTTATAGGTTACCTCGCGATTTTTTTACATACCCTATATATTTGGCCGAATACCAGTGCAGGGCCTCGGCGTTCTCCTGGGTGACACGGGGGCCGAGTATGCGTAACTGATCCGGGGTGAGATGATCGGCAAGCTCGAAAAGTTTAGTACCGTCTTTCTGATCCTGGGAGGCCGGAACCTTACGGATGTCCGGCTTGTTTACGTTACGGTTGAGTTCATCGGTTACGTTGTACATGGATGCAAGTTTAAGGATAGCCTCGTTAAACCGGAGGCCTTCCTCATACATGCAGATATCGACGGGGCTTTGAGCCGTTCCGGTATCGCCGAAATCCGTTACCTTATAAACCTGCTGGGAACCTTCCTTTCCGAATAACTTGATACAGGCCGACGCGTCGTCTTCTGACGGCCGGCGTTTGAAATGGCGGTTGGTTCCGACACAATCCCGGGCTTGCGGATAATAATGTAGAATTATATCCAGCCCGTTGTTGGTTACTTTGTAGATGTCTTCTGCCTTTATCATCGTTATAAAGTTACATGGTTACTTATTCTTCGTTGTCTTCTTTCCGTCCCCGGGCACATCTCCGTCCAAGGTTGATACAGGAAACGAATAATAACAGCCAAAGAAAAGCGGTTTTACCCGTATAATAAATGACAAAGGCAATCAGTCCCATAAAGGCAACCACGATAATAGCGTGGGCGATGTATTTTAAATTTTTTATCTTTCATTGTTCAAACATGTTATACTGAATTGAAAAACCGAATTTGCTTAATCTCCTTTCCTGGAGAAGGGAACGTTTGTCATGTGAAGGCATAATGGCCACCAGGTGCTTTGTATCGAACCGGTAACCTTTCTTCCGCATCTGATAACGTAGGTTTCTTAGGCGTCTGTCTTCTTTCATGGCATTTCGTTAAGATCGTCTTAGTTTACAGAAGACTCGGCACACTATCGCAAAGGATAGCGTTTAAATCCTCCTGTATGGTTTCCTGCTGCTCCCTGTTCAAATGTACCAGGAAATAACCTTTTCCGCCGGAAAGATTCTTAATCTCCGCCAGATTATACTTCCTGTCTACCGCATCCACGAACGCAGGGGATTCCATGGGGCGGAAACTACTGAATATTTTATAAGTTCCACTGCTGCCTTCTATTCGTAGCGTGGTTAATTCATCGGGGGTGGTAATTGTTGATTTCATTACTTATTTATTTTTTAATTATTCGACTTGTTCCTCACCTTCACGTATTAGGGTAAAAGGTAGTTTGGTACCACAATTCACACAATAAGCTGTTTTACTCTTGTTTAAGGAAACTCCATCGGAATATTCCCCACCGGAATATGTACCGTCAGAATTATGCACACTCGTGTAACTCATTCTAAACAGATCACTATACTGATAACCGTAAAAACCATTGCAATAAGGGCAAGGAAGCGGTTGTGCTTCAGTTACTTTTTATGGAGATTTTTTTGCTCATTTCTGTTCTTGATTTGAATTATTTTTCACCACTTATTTTTAATTTTACCAATTCACCAATAGGATAGGTCGTATGTTTCGGTCTGTTTATTTTCACTTTATGAGAAGAAAGAAACAACGGAACAGATTCTATTCGATAGAAAGTGTAGTAAGCTTCTTTAGGAGCTGTTTTTTCATATTTCTTTAAATATTCTTCTGCTTTATTTCTCGTATCAAATGCGGCAAGGATAGAAAACCAACGCCGTCTTCTTCGTATTTCCGGATTCCCTTTTAGTTACTATGTAAATTTTGCTCATTGTTGTTTATAGCTGTGCCGGAGGATAGCATCGAACTACCAATAACGCCCGCTTTCGCCCTTCGGGGTTATCTCCACACTCCGGCGGTTATTATATGGAGCGGCAAAAACCGCCCCGGTTATTTATTCACTTTTCTCTTCCGGAAGAAAAACAAAGTCCGCCCAAATATCAAGGAATTGTCGACCGCAATACGCTGCCAGTTCCGACGTTTTGAAGGCAAGCCGAACGCCGACGAGCGCATACGCGAACGATGAATCGTAATTCGCGTACGCATACGAAAACACCGCCTAACGCGACCGCGAAGTAGCTCGACCGAAACACCACACGAGACTTTTCTTCC
>ENA-OQAX01000279-OQAX01000279.1-human-gut-metagenome-genome-assembly--contig:-NODE-279-length-12268-cov-1.447492_pt1 | contig 12268 bp, 17 predicted proteins | sample MGYA00242741_ERZ504539 | MGnify/ENA primary metagenome ERZ504539 (study PRJEB26092, sample SAMD00036277) | human gut metagenome | host: Homo sapiens | study: EMG produced TPA metagenomics assembly of... | reverse complement strand
TTCCTGCGGTAATCTGCGAGGCGGTGATACTGCCGGTATAGATTCCGTCGGCCGTGATCTTCGTCAGCTTGGGATAGCCGCTGCCGCCCAAAGCCGTGGTGAGGGAGCCGATAGGTGCCGTCCACAAGGCACTGACCGTCGAGGCGAACGTGACGTTGCCCGAAGCGTCCCACGCGATGTTGCCGCCCGCGACCGCTCCGGCTCCCGAGGCATCCAGCCGCCATTTATAGCCCCGGATACCGTTCGAGCCGAGCGTAATGCTACCTGCGGCAGAGGTGCAGCTCCCCACAGTGTTGTTCTTCGTACCCCGGTAAAGGGAGTCGGCATCCACCGTCCAGCCGCCGATTTTCCCTTTTGTAACGTTCAAGGTCAGAGCTTCGATGTTTCCGGCGGTAATCAAGGAGCTTTCAACGCCGCCGTGTCCGATGCGTGCCGCAGCGATAATCCCCGATGTCGATCTGGGAAGCACTGATGGAAATCGTCTTAAATCGTATCGGCGAGAGTGTTCCGGTAAAGACGCCGTCCTTGTCGATGTAGGTCGCACCGACCCAGTTCAGACTCACTCCGCTGCCGAACTCGACCTTGCCTGTCGTGGCGTTATACCTGACATACTGGTCGCCATAACCCAACTGGGCGTTACCGCCGTTATCTACATAGAAGGTTTTGTAGCCATCCCTAAATCCATAGATGCCGTTTACCGCCTCTGCGGCGATCGTTCCCGAGGAGGTCTTCGTATTGAGTGTAAACGAGCCTATGGCTATCCCGGAGACGGTGCCGTCGCTGTTTTTCGTGCCCGCAAAGAGTTTGGGGGTGATGACCGTGTTGCCGTTGATGAGCGTCTTACCCGTATTCCACTCCTTGACCCAGTCGAGCATGTCGGCATCGACCCGTCCTTGCCCGGGATACCCGCCTTGGCTTTCGACCAGACGAACGACAGATGATAGACAATACCGGAAATTGTCACGGGAATATCTATTGTTCCGTGGTCGGCGAGGGTCGTCGTACCGGCGGTGATAACGTAGGTTAAGGTCTTCGTGCGTTATTGACGGTAACGGATGAGAATCCCGCCGGCTTACCCACCGCACCGATGGTAAAGGCCGTGAGTTCCTCGTCCCCGCACATCACCCGTACGGTCGAGGTGAGAGTGACGGACGAGAGAATCTTCCCCGTGTCATCCGCGGGGAACACGTATTCACCCAAAGACTGGGTTATGGTATACCCGTCCTTCTGGACATAGATGGTCGCCTGTCCCCGGGCGATGAGAATCTTTGCCATGAAATCCTTTTTTCTGAAAGTATAGTGCGGAATGATTCCGGCAGGTTGCGGATTTTTTTTTCGTGTAAATGATATTATTATAAAACCCGTTGGTTGAATTAAAAAAGTTAGTAAAATGACAAATGAAAGGTTGTGCATATTTCTGGTTTTTAGTAACTTAATAGCATCCAAACTATTGAGTTCAAACCGTCGTATGCACAACTTCATCGAAAAATTCACAAAAATCAACGACATCTGCAAGAAAATTTGCAGGAAATACGTGTAAATGAAACATGGCAATGTATCTCGCCGTGGAGTTATTCCCACCTTTTCTGATTTGGAAGTTATAGCTCTTTCTCTTACAGCCGAAGCATTCGGTTATGACAGCGAGAACAACCTCTTTAAGAGATTGGCTGAATCTCCCGAACATATCCCTACCTTATATCCAGAAGACAGTTCAACGTCCGTCGCAAACTCACGGCTTGTCTTGCAGAAGACATCCGCAGGGATATTGCCAAGAGCATAGACGGTGGGGAAAATGTCTTTGTGATAGACTCCAAGCCTGTCAAAGTATGCCAGCTGGCACGAGCCAAGCGTTGCGTTATGGGAAATGATAATCCGCAAAGCGCACCTTCCAAAGGCTTTTGCGCCTCCCAACAAATGTATTACTATGGGTATAAGCTCCACGCTATCTGTGGAATAAGTGGTGTTATTCACTCTTATGATATAACGGCTGCAAATGTTCATGATATACATTATCTGGATGATGCAAAGTGGGATTATCACGACTGTCTTATGCTTGGAGATAAGGGGTATTTAAGTGCTGAGGTGCAACAAGACCTTTTCGAAACGGCTCATATCAAGCTTGAAGTCCCGTATCGCTTGAACCAAAAGAATTGGAGAAATCCTTCGTGGGCTTACAGGCGTTTTCAGGAAGCGAATCGAAACCGTTTTCTCTCAACTTAACTACCAATTCATGATGGTACGCAATTATGCAAAGCAGACAGGCGGACTGTTTACACGTACTGCCGCAAAAATCGCTGCTATGACCGTGCTGCAATACATCAACTTCTGTAACCATCGTAAAATTGGTCTTGTTAAAGATGCTTTATTTTAATTCAACCAACGGGTATTATAAAAAATATTTGTATTTTGTTAATTGGAAATGGTTCCGGGCGGTTCGCCGCCACGGATGAAAAGGGAATCCGGTGAGAATCCGGGACAGTACCCGTTGCTGTAAGTCCCCTCAAGGTTGCCGCAACCTGCCACTGGTGTAATGCTGGGAAGGCGCGACGACTGGGACGAGTCAGAAGACCTGCCATGACCGGAAAAGGATTACACCCGCGGGAGAAAATCGGGTTGCGATCAGATACGGAATGCCGTAGGAGTCATTCTCATATTTGAAGACAAACATAATCCCGTTCGTGTAAACCTGCGCGAACGGGATTTTTTGTGTTTGTTAAAAATATGTTTTATTAAAAAACAAGTAAGCTATGAAAAGAAATTTAACGCTTTCTGGCGGGAGCTTTCCTGTTGACGGCAACCGCCCTGTTCACCGGCTGTAATTCAGACGATGACTTTTTGATGAATCCTCAAACTGATTCAGTAACTCCCGAAACCCGAGCCAACTTTAATGATGATGGCACTACAACCATTACATTCGATGACTTCGATGAAAACATTCAATGGCGGTTTCGCCTAAACAGAGAACTACTACACGCTTTATGGATATACTGCAGAGAACCAAATCAGGGAAATATACGATCCCGATTTTGTGTTTGTCTCCGACATGAATACTGTAACCAATTCTTATGGAGCGTATACTGAATTTTCCAGTGGTGCCATTGCGTTGTCGAAATACAATTATCGTTCTGATTCTGCTGCCGGCAAGACTTCTGGAACTAATTGGTGGTATACTTGGGAGAATCAATGTAGTGTCTATAATACAGCATCCACAGATGGGGCCAATACAGGGGCAGGTCACAGCGGTTCCAATTTTGCTGTTGTATACGGCTACTCTGATTTCGGAAATACGGAGTGGATGGCCAAACCTGAATTCTATTTTGACTCCCCTCGCAAATTCAAGGGTTTATGGTATTGTAACACAGCATATACCTATGGTGTGATTATAAATGGTAATCAGTTCGGAACATCGGGTGTTGCAACACCGTTGAGTAATCTGAAAGATTCTGACGGCAACAATATAGGATATTTCCAAGTCAACATCGAATGTTATGACGTAGATGGAAATTTGATCACCACTGTATCGAAATTGTTGGCCGACTACCGATATGATAAACCAACAGTGTCCCCCGTAACTACATGGACATATTGGGATATTAATGTAGCGGATGTGCAAAGTGTAAAAATCAATTTTGAAGGATCTGATGTCGATCCTATATATGGACTCAATACTCCGGCGTATCTTTGTATAGACGACGTTACAATAGAATAACAATTTAATATAGTTTGACATAGAACTGATTTCAGTTCTATACCTTTTTTATTATGAAGGCTTTCATATTTAGTATTCTTGTACTTTTGTTTTTTATTACAAGCTGTAATAAGAACGATGTAATTACTGAAGAAATAAAACAAGCTCCTAATAATTGAACTCGATAGTGAGACTGGCATTTACACTATCAAAGTTGGGCGTGAACTGACAATTGCCCCGACATATAAATATGCGAATAATGCACTTTATGCATGGACAGTAGATGGAAAACTTCTTTCATCTGAATCAATATTGAAGTATACATGGAATCAGGAACAACATCTATATATCAAATTGCGAGTTGATACACCAGAGGGTTATGCGGAAGAAGAGTTAAAAAGTAGAAGTATTGGAGTTAACTCCACCTACAATTTCAATCATAATCCCCTCTAAAGGATTAAAAAGTGCCTCAAAACACGGATTATATTTTATCTCCAGATATTCAACATGACGATCTTGAAAAATTTTAGAATTGAATGGGTACGCGATGGAGAAATCGTCGGAACAGAAAAAGCATATACGTTTCACGAAAAAGAACTCGGTACATATTCGATAACAATCCGGGCATCCAATATAGACGGAGAAACAATCCGTGATTTCGACGTAGAAGTTGTGGAAACAATGCCTTATTCCGTACGGTTTCCGACACCATCCTATACACAAACTTCTACGGATCGTTATACTTTTGCAGGGCGTCCTGTATATTTGCGGCCTTTGCTGGAATATTTCGATTATCCACAGTATCAATGGCAGGTCAATGGAAAAATTATGGAAGCCGCTACCGACAGGGTTTTTAAATTCACGCCGACGACTCCTGGAGAATATTTCGTTGCTGTTACTGTTACAGAAAAAATGCCCAACACACAGCCACTTTCACGTAACATAACACGTAGTAATACTTCAATTACAACGACAGTTAAGGTTATTTGTGAAGAAAAAACGGAACAAGAACTATCGGCAAGCGACAGCGACAAGTTCAGGTATTTGGGATAAGGGTTTATGAATTCATTCCTGCTCCCGGACAGTTTTATTAATGAGTTATCCCAAAATACCGGATTTATAGGAAATGAAACGACGCCCCAACAAGCCATAGAGTATGCAACGAAACGATTGAACAAAAAAGCGCATGTTTCACTGGGATCTTTCGGTGGTTATTATCATCATCGGTTTTGACCATAGTATTGCTCCGAGTGGCCGAGAATACGATTTTGCAATACAAGGAAATGCTTTTAACAGTTCGAGCGGTGGCTCAAATGAGCCGGGCATTGTTTGGGTAATGCAAGATATAAATGGCAATGGCCAGCCAGACGATGAATGGTATGAATTAAAAAGGATCTGAAACCGGCATCGATGGTACAATACAAGACTACGAAGTAACTTACTATAGACCTGCACCCAGAGCACATACTCCGTGGGTAGATAGTGAAGGTAATTCAGGTTCTGTCGATATGAATGCATACCATGGCCAAGAATATTATTATCCCAATGATTAAAGAAGATAGCTATACATTATATGGGACGCGTCTGACTCCTCGCAACAATCAAGATCCCGTTACAGGATATTGGGCGAATACGCTTATGAGTGGGGGTATGTGGGATAATATGGGTTCAGATAATCTGGTAGGAGGAAATGTCATTGATGGTAGCGGTCAGCGCAACGGATTCAAAATAGCCAATGCAATATATCATGACGGGACTCCAGTAAAAATTGCAATATATAGACTTTATCAAAGTTCAGTGTGGAGTATTATCGAAAAAGTGGTTGGCTTGGAGAGATATCCACAGAAGTATTTTCATTTGAAGACTTATCAATAACTAATAATCAATAATATGAGACAGTTTTGGCTTTTACTATTCATTGCCCCCATTTCTTTTTTTTATTCATGTTCAGAAGATAATCAGAACTCCAGAAAGTCCTGCTGATGCCGATGACAATTTTTATCACATCAGTCGTGATGACTGTGGCAAGTCAATCCTATACAGCGGAAATAATTACAATATAATTCCATAACAGTTCCATATACTGTTTCGTTAAATAATGCTCAAGTCGAATTCAAATACACATCCTCGGCAACAATTATTCCCGATCCGGCAAGCATTACTGACTGGGATACGGAACGAACGTTTCGTGTAACCTCTTACAATGGAGAAGCGAATGATTATACATATAAAGTCATTAAAGACGAGATTCGCTATGAAGGGGATGTGGAATTGAAGACAACAGCGGATGTTACGGCTTTCATTGATACGGACGTAACGGTTATCAAAGGTGATTTGATTATCGGGTCGGATGCTGAGGATGCAGAAGAATTGTCGGATATCGCCGCATTAAAAATATTGAAGGAAGTCGAAGGAAACATCATCATTCGGAAAAGTTATGTTGGACAAGATCTTACGGGACTTGATAATATCACTTCAATTGGAGGTTTGCAAATAGGAACTGAAACTGCCTTTTGCGACCAACAGTAAATTGCAGATGGTCAGTATGAGATCTTTGCAGCATATTACTGGCGACATCGTTGTCTGCAACAATCAAGTAGCATATGTGCAATTCGACAACCTTGAAACGATTGATGGAAATATAATATTCAGGACTTCATCTCTACAAAGTTTTGAATTCCCTAAATTAACCACTGTCGTAAAGGATTTTGATCTCCAGTGTCTGACAAGTGACGGAGAACCAGGAGGAGAAATCACATCTTTGAGAATTCCTGAATTGACAAAAGTAAACGGTCGCTTTAGGGGTTAATAATTTAGGCAAAATGATTTCTTTGGAATTTCCGAAATTACAAGAAGTTGGAAGTGTGGATTTTGCTTCTATACCGATTCCGTTGGAGACCCTTTCATTGCCGGAATTATCGGTAGTAAACGGCGACCTTAATCTCGTTTCCAGTTATATTGCGTCCGATGCTTTTACATCTACGGGAAATAATAAATTACAAGAATAGATGGACTGTCTAACTTGTCGATTGTTAAAGGCACATTGACAATATCTAAATTCCAAGTCTTGAAAAAAATTGCCGGATTGGAGTAAATTAGAACAACTCGGAGGACTGACCTTGCTGCGTTTATTGGAGTGTTCTGATCGAATTTTAGATTTGAGCAAAGTAAATTTTGTACCTTTTGAGGATAACGAACCTTTAATTTCTATTACAGACGGGACTATATTCTCAAAAATTATCACAAAAGAGGATATGTCGCAAGTTAGCATGTTTCTAGCTCCGAGCGGTATTACCGGTTCAAGTGTTGGAATAGATCCAGAATTGAATTTTAAGAGTATTAAGAATTTTAAGTATTCTAGCAATATGACAACAGATCCTGTATTCCAATTTGAACGAGTTTACGGGAATATGGAAATTATAAGAGGTTCAAAAAAAGGCGTTTCAGCCCTAACTTGGTAAGTGTAGATGGATATTTAAGCATCGAAACTACAATGGCAAACAATATCTCGTTCCCGAAATTGGAAATTGTCGGAGGTCAGTTATGTATTATCGGTAATCTGAACGCTGTTTCTAACTATGATTATGATTTTACGAATTTAAAGTCAGTCGGTTGTTCAAGCAATCCTCAATATATCAAAGAAGGGGTGATTAATAATTATTTTATATGGTTCTTTAGATTTTATGGCATCAAATAAAGATTTTACATTTCCGTCATTGGAACATGTCGGGGGTGTTGGTATGACTGTTCGTACCGTAAAAACTATTTCATGCCCCAAATTGCAGGCCATTGATGGAACACTTTGTGCTGCAAATGCAGCATCGCTTACGACTTTCAATATGCCAACTTTAACAAAACTCTCAGGAGTTCGATTTATCCGGTTGACACGGTTTGTTGATTATACGTTCTTCAAATCTTTTGTAGAAGAAGAGCAAATCAAGAAAGAAGACTGGCTTGTAACCAATTGCGGTTATAACCCCACCTACGAGGATATGCAAGCCGGTCGCTATACCCAGCAGTAACACCCATTATTTTACAAGGGAACAGGGTACTGGCCGAAAGACCGGTACTCTTTCCCGTTTATAACAAGCCAATGAAACATCTGATACGACATATCATTCTTCTATGCGGGTTGCCGCTGTTGCTGGCGGGCTGCATGGAGTGGGACTACGGAGATGCGGTGGAAGATTTCAACGCTACCGGAGCCGGGTTGTTCATCACCAACGAGGGCAACTTCCAGTACGGCAATGCCACGTTGTCGTACTACGACCCCGAAACCCAACAGGTGCAGAATGAAGTGTTCTTCCGTGCCAACGGCATGAAGCTGGGCGACGTGGCGCAATCGATGTGCATCCACGACAATAAGGGCTGGGTCGTGGTGAACAATTCCCACGTGATTTTCGCCATCGACCTCAATACGTTCAAAGAGGTGGGCCGTATCACGAACCTGACTTCGCCGCGCTATATCCATTTCCTCAGCGACGAGAAAGCCTATGTCACCCAATTGTGGGACAACCGCATCTTCATCATCAACCCCCAAGAAATATGAAATCACCGGTTACATCCAGGTGCCGGACATGACGATGGAAAGCGGCTCCACGGAGCAGATGGTGCAGTATGGCAAATATGTCTATTGCAACTGCTGGTCGTACCAAACCGCATCATCAAGATCGATACCGAAACGGATCAGGTGGTAGAAGAACTGAAAGTCGGCATCCAGCCCACCTCGCTGGTAATGGACAAGAACCACAAGATGTGGACGATCACCGACGGTGGGTACGAGGGTTCGCCCTACGGCTACGAAGCCCCGTCTCTCTACCGCATCGATGCCGAGACGTTCACCGTAGAGAAGCAGTTCAAGTTCAAGATGGGCGACTGGCCTCGGAGGTGCAGCTCAACGGTACGGGCGACAAGCTCTACTGGATCAACAAGGACATATGGTCGATGGACGTGGATGCGGAACGTGTTCCCGTGCGCCCGTTCCTCGAATACAGCGGTACGATTTATTACGGCCTGACCGTCGACCCCGTGCGTGGCGATGTCTACGTGGCCGATGCCATCGACTACCAGCAGCAGGGCATTGTCTACCGCTACTCGTCCGAAGGTGAACTGATCGATGAATTCTATGTCGGGATAATCCCCGGCGCATTTTGTTGGAAGTGATGGGCAGGATACGACACCTATACCATCTCATCTTCGTTACCAAAGGACGCAAGATGACGATTCCGACAACGGGAAAAGGATTGATGCTCGAGCGGATGACACGGATTTTTACAGGGAAAGGTTGCCGCGTACATGCCGCCAATGCCTTTCTCAACCACGTGCATGTACTTGTCGAGATTCCGAATTCCGGGGATTTCAGCAAGATCGTGAACAAGGTGAAAGGCGCCACGGGAACGGTATACCAGAAAACCCCGGAATATGCCGACTTCTCCGGTTGGGCTGCCGGATTCGACTCGTTCAGCGTGTCGTTCAGCGACCTTCACCGGCTCAGACGGCACATCGAGGAGCAGCATACAATCCATCAGGAGATCTCGTTCGAGGAAGAATACGGACAACTGCTTGAAGAGAATGGGTTCGACCCGCATCAAACGTCCGTGCCGGCATCCTCCACGGTACATTTTTTCCGCGAATACCCACCTAAAAACGGAATCAAATGATTTATACGAAAATACATACTTTTCTCGCTACTGCTCGTCTGTCCGTCCGTATTGTCCGCGCAGGGAATCACACGACGCATCCACCAGATAGACGAGGTCACGGTGTGGGGCAACGCCCGATGAAAGAAATCGGCGTGCAGAAGACGAAGTTCGACTCGCTCGCACTGAAAGAGAACATTGCCTTATCGATGGCCGACATTCTGACGTTCAATCGTCCGTGTTCGTCAAGAGTTACGGACGCGCCACGCTCTCCACCGTTGCTTTCCGCGGCACGTCGCCCAGCCACACGCAGGTGACGTGGAACGGCATGCGCATCAACAATCCCATGCTGGGTATGACCGACTTTTCCACCATACCGTCCTACTTCATAGATCAGGCCTCGCTGCTTCATGGCACGTCTCGGTGAATGAAACGGGCGGCGGACTCGGCGGACTTGTCAAACTCGGTACTACGCCGCAGGTCGGCGAGGGCTTCCATGCCCAATACGTGCAGGGCATCGGGTCGTTCCGCACGTTCGACGAGTTCGCCCGCTTCACCTACGGCAGCGACCGATGGCAGGTCTCGACCCGCGCGGTCTATTCGTCGTCGCCCAACGATTACAAGTACACCAACCACGACAAGAAGATAAATATCTACGACGAGGAGAAGAACATCATCGGACAGTATCATCCCAAGGAACGCAACCGATCGGGTTCGTTCAAGGACCTGCACCTGTTGCAGGAGGTATATTACAACACCCTGAAAGGCGACCGTTTCGGGTTGAACGCATGGTATATCAACTCCAACCGGGAACTGCCGATGCTCACGACCGATTACGGCGATGAGACCGCCTTCGAGAACCGCCAGCGGGAGCAGACGTTTCGTGGTGTCCTGTCATGGGACCATATCAAAGAGAAATGGAAAGTCGGCGTGAAAGGCGGTTATATCCATACGTGGATGGCCTACGACTACCGTCGTGAGGTGGCGCCGGACAACTGGGCCTCCATGACCCGTTCGCGGAGCAAGATAAACACGTTCTACGGACAGGCGGAAGCGGAATACTCGCCCGGCAGGAAATGGTTCTTCACCTCGAACGTATCCGTGTACCAGCATCTCGTGCGCAGCGAAGACAAGAACATCATCCTTCAGGATGGCAACAAAGCCGTCGTCGGATATGACAAGGGGCGTGTCGAGCTCTCCGGTTCTGTATCGGCCAAATGGCAGCCTGTCGAGCCGTTGGGCTTGTCGCTGGTCTTGCGCGAGGAGATGTCGGGCGACAAATGGGCTCCGCTCATCCCGGCATTCTTCATCGACGGACTGATTTCGCGCAAAGGGAACGTGATGGTGAAAGCCTCCGTATCGCGCAACTATCGTTTTCCGACTTTGAACGACCTCTACTTTCTGCCGGGCGGCAACCCCGACCTTAAAAACGAACACGGCTTCAGCTATGACGCCGGAGTGAGTTTCGATGTCGGCAAAAAGGGGGTATATAAACTGGGCGGCAGCGCAAGCTGGTTCGACTCCTACATCGACGACTGGATCATCTGGCTACCCACAACCAAGGGATTCTTCTCGCCGCGCAACGTGAAGAAAGTCCATGCCTACGGTGTCGAAGTGAAGGCCAACCTTGCCGTGCAGCCGGCAAAGGACTGGCTGATAGACCTGAACGGTTCCTATTCGTGGACCCCTCCATCAACGAGGGCGAAAAGATGTCGCCCGCCGACCAGTCGGTGGGAAAACAACTGCCTTACGTGCCGGAGCACTCCGCCTCGCTGACAGGACGGCTGTCATGGCGGACGTGGGCGTTCCTCTACAAGTGGGCTTACTACTCGGAACGTTCACCATGTCGAGCAACGATTACACGCTGACAGGCCACCTGCCCCGGTATTTCATGAGCAATATCTCACTGGAGAAAATGCTGTCGTTCAAACCGCTGGATGTACAGTTGAAACTTGCCGTCAATAACCTGTTCAACGAGGACTATCTCTCGGTGCTGTCGCGTCCTATGCCCGGCATCAACTTCGAGTTCTTCATCGGCATCACCCCGAAATTCGGGAAAAGCAGAAAATAATGTAAACGTAAATAAGGTAATGATATGAAGTATTAAAGAATTTGAGCCTGATGGTGCTGCTTGCGCTGGCATTTGCAGGCTGTCGTGGCAAGAGTTCCCAACTTGCCGATTTCAACAAACAGCTTTACGCTCCCGAATATGCCTCGGGATTCAAGATTGAAAGAGCAGACGGCAGACAGAGCGTGCTGGTTTCCGTCATGAATCCGTGGCAGGGCGCGGATAGCGTCACCACCGGTTGTTCATCTCCCGTAACGGGGAACCCGTTCCCGAGGGTTTCGACGGGCAGGTCCTCGAAGGGGATGCGCAGCGCATCGTGGCGATGTCCTCGACCCATATCGCCATGCTCGACGCCATCGGCGAGACGGCACGTGTGGTCGGCGGTTTCGGGACTCGACTATATCTCCCAATCCCGACATTCAGGCACGCCGCGACAGCATCGGCGACGTGGGTTACGAGGGAAATATCAATTATGAACTTCTGTTGTCGCTCGACCCTGACCTTGTGCTGCTTTTCGGCGTGAACGGGGCCAGTGCGATGGAGAGCAAACTCAAGGAGCTCGGCATCCCGTTCATGTATGTCGGCGATTATCTCGAAGAATCTCCGCTGGGCAAAGCCGAATGGCTGGTGGCGCTTTCGGAGGTCGTCGGGAAACGCGCGAAGGGCGAAAAGGTATTCGCGGATATTCCGATCCGATACAATGCGCTGAAACAGAAAGTGTCCGGTGCCGTTCTCGATGCCCCGTCGTCATGCTCAATACGCCCTACGGCGATTCGTGGTTCATGCCCTCGACGGAAAACTATGCCGTGCGGCTGATTACCGACGCCGGAGGCGACTACATCTACAAGAAGAACACGGGCAACTCTTCGACGC
>ENA-OQAX01000278-OQAX01000278.1-human-gut-metagenome-genome-assembly--contig:-NODE-278-length-12292-cov-3.658775_pt1 | contig 12292 bp, 19 predicted proteins | sample MGYA00242741_ERZ504539 | MGnify/ENA primary metagenome ERZ504539 (study PRJEB26092, sample SAMD00036277) | human gut metagenome | host: Homo sapiens | study: EMG produced TPA metagenomics assembly of... | reverse complement strand
CATCGTGCTTCGGGGGCAAAAGCCCCTCGCACTCTGCGACCGCTGCCCCTGCTTCGGTTCGCTGTTTCCGCCACTGGCGGCGCTTACCTTTGCAGCATCCAGTATTATCTGCGCTTTTGGCTTAGCATCTGCCGCACCTCGCTCGCCGTATCGGCACTTAGAATTATGCGGTATTGCCTTAAGTGTTACTCAGCATCCGCACAGAAAGCCCGGAAGGTGCGGTAAGCCATGTAAACATCGGCCTTGGAAACGACCTCGAACGGAGAGTGCATGGCCAGAACGGGCACACCGATATCAATGGTATCAATATCGCGGTTGGCCACATATTTGGCGATAGTGCCGCCGCCGCCAAGGTCCAGGCGGCCCATTTCGCCGATCTGCCAAACCACGCCGTTCTTGTTCATCAGGCGGGTCAGGTAGCTGACCAGTTCGGCGTTGGCATCGCTGGTAGAGCTCTTTCCGCCTGCACCGGTGTATTTGTAAATTGCAACGCCGCGGCCCGCATAGGTGCCGTTATCCGGCTCGAATGCTTCGGAGAAGCTGGGATCATAAGCAGCGGTAACATCGGCAGACAGGCACTTGGATGCCTGGAACGCAGCAATGGAATCCACGCCGGTGGCGGCACAGAGCTGCTGCAGGAAGTGGTAGGCATACATGCTATTCATGCCGGTCACGCCGTCAGAGCCGACCTCCTCTTTATCGGTCAGGATGCAGACAGTGGTGTGGGCCGGGTGCTGTACCTCAATTTCAGCCATCAGGGCCGGGTAAGCGTCCACGCGGTCATCATGGCCGTAAGCGCCGATCATGGAGCGGTCCAGGCCAACATCGCGGGCCTTGAATGCGGGCACAATCTCAATTTCAGCGGTGACAAAATCACGCTCGGTAATGCCGTACATCTCGTTCAGCAGACCGAGAATGCTCAGCTTGATGCGGTTTTCGGCATCAGCATCCGCAATGGGCAGGGAGCCAAGCACGACATTCAGGTTTTCGGCGGTGATGGCATCGGGCAGCTTTTTCTGGTTCTGTTCGCGGCCCAGATGGGGCAGCAGGTCAGTGATGGTAAAGACGGGATCCTCGTCGTTTTCACCGATGGTAATGGTTACGGTGGTGCCGTCCTCACGGCAGACAACACCATGCAGCGCCAGCGGGATGGTAGGCCACTGATACTTGCGGATACCGCCGTAATAGTGGGTGCGGAAGTAAGCCAGGCCATCCTTTTCAAACAGCGGCACCGGGCGCAGGTCCAGGCGCGGGGAATCAATATGGGCAATGTTCAGGTGGAAGCCCTCGGCCATGCTGCGCTCGCCGATGGTAGCTGCCAGCACGCACTTGCTGCGATTGATCAGGTAGACTTTATCCCCTGCGTTCAGAGCCATGCCGGGCACAAAGGGCTTGTAGCCAGCCTGCTTGAGCAGCTGCTCGCTATAAGCGGCGGCTTCGCGCTCGGTTTTGGCAGCGTTCAGGAAAGCCTTGTAACCTTCGCAGAAGCATTGGCTTCTGCAATGGCATCAGGCTGCTGGTCAGCGACTGTTTTGTTTTTATACAACAGTTCTTTCAGTTCCTGTGTTGTTTTCATGATGGTATCCTTTCTTCTTACAAATTCGGGCAGGGGTATTAGCCGGAGCTGTCCGCCGTGCCGTATATTTCACTGTACTGCGCGTATGCGTCCGTTACTTTTTGCACATAGCGGCGCATTTGCGGGTACGGGAAAGCATCCAGTACCTTGCCATCCTGAGAATACTGGCTGTCCGCCAGCAGGGTATCCACGGTGCCAAGCCCGCTGTGGTAGGCGGCTGCGGCGGTGGCCAGGTCATCGTCATACTGCTGCAGGCAGTAGCTGATAAAATAGCTGCCAAAGCGGATGTTTACCTCCGGGTCATAGAGATCATCGAATGTAAGGGGTTCATCCGGCGCAATCTTGGTTTTGATCCAGTCGAATGTTATCTCGGTGATCTGCATCAGCCCGCGTGCGCCAACGTTGGATTCAGCCTGCGGGTTAAAATTGCTTTCGGTGCGGATAATGGAATACAGGATGTAAGGGTCAATTTGATATTTGCCCGCGTAATAGGTTACATACTCGTCATATTTGCGGGGGTATGCGGTGTTCATTACGGTATCACTGCCGCGGTTCAACAGGGTGATAGCCGCCAGCAGCAGGGCCAGCAGCACCATACACACCCGCAAAATAACCATTTGCGGCGGGGATGGTGCCAGCACAGAGCGTTTGCGCTTATTTTTCGTCTGACGTTTTCGCCATAAGCCTCCTTCCGCAGGGCAGTCAACAGCGCATTGCAGCGCTGCTGCATCTGTTGCAAAGTTCCATCGTTTTCAATCACAAAGTCTGCGGCGGCACGCAAGACATTTTCGGGCAGCTGAGCGTCCAGGCGGCGGCGCGCCATTTCCGGCGCAATGCCATCCCGCGCACAGATGCGCTGCACGCTGGTTTCATACGGCGCGGCGACCAAACGAGATGGCTGCACCGCTTTTGGAACGGGGTACCCACGATCACCGCGCGTCCACAAAGAAGAGCTTTTCCCCCGCCTGCCGCTTCCGCCATGGCAAGATCCAACCGATGGTAGATTTCCGGCTGGGTGATGGCGGTCAGCCGAGCGGTGCCCTGCGGTGTGGCAAAGGCACGGTCCGCCAGCAGGCGGCGGCGCACCTGACCGGCTTCATCCACAATATCGGCACCGAATTCCTGCTGGAGCTGCACAATGCAGGGCGAACCCGGCAGCAGAACTTCCCGCGCCACCTGGTCGGCATCCACACAGCGAAACCCCGCGGCACGGATGCTGTCCGTCAGGTGGATTTGCCGCAGCCGGAACGCCCGGTAATGCCAATGATCTGCATATCAGACCTCCACCACGCGGAACGCCGCGGCACGGATCAGGCGGTTATACACGGCCATGGAAACGCCATCGCTGAGCGGGCAGCGGGCATAAACAGTTTTGGCACCCTTGCGGTCCAGTTCCCGCAGCACGGTGAACAGGTTGTGCGCTTCGCTGATGCCGTCCCCCTCTTTGCCGTAAGAGATGGCCGGAACGGGGAGCTGGGCTTCCTCGCCGTCAAAGCAGAGCGCCCAGACGCCGTCCCCAGCGTGGGCGGCAATATAATCGCGGTAGGCATCAAAGCTGCCTTTCAGGATGGTCACATCCGCCTTGGGGGCGTAATGCTTATACTTCATTCCGGGGGAACGCGCAACTTCGCCGTCTTTCAGCTTTTCCAGAATGGCGTGGTTGACAAGAACTTCCTCGCCCAGAACAGCTCCATCTGTTCTTTTGTCACATAGCCGGGGCGCAGGATCATCGGGTGTTCCCCTGTCACGGCCACGACGGTGGATTCCACGCCGACAGCACTTTCGCCGCCATCCAGAATCAGCGGCAGGCGGCCATCCATATCCACAAAGGTATCCTGTGCGTTGGTGGGGCTGGGCTTGCCGGAAAGGTTAGCAGACGGGGCGGCAAACGCCACGCCGCTGGCTTTGATGACCGCCTGCACCACCGGATGGGACGGCATGCGCACGCCGACCGTATCCAGCCCGGCACAGGTCACTTCGGACACTTCCGGTCCGCGGGGCATGACCATGGTGAGCGGGCCGGGCCAGAATGCGGCGGCCAGCTTTTTGGCGCGTTCCGGCACTCAGACACAATGCCGTGCAGCATTTCCATGCCGCAGATATGCACGATCAGCGGGTTATCCTGCGGGCGCTTTGGCTTCAAAATTTTGATACCACTCACCGTTGCGGCATCGGCGGCAATGCCGTACACCGTTTCGGTCGGCAGAGCTACCAGTTCCCCCTGCTGCAGCAGTTTGGCGGCAAGGGCAATGCTTTCCTCATTAACAGGCAAAACCTGAGTATTCATAGATCTTGATTCCTTCTTTTACGATGTGGGGTTACTGGATGGGGTTATTTTTGAGCTTTTCTTCCTGATCGGCCAGAATCAACGGCTCAATCACCCGGTCAAGGTTGCCGTCCAGTATATCCTGTAAATTGCGCAGTGTCAAGCCGATGCGGTGGTCGGTCACGCGGTCCTGCGGGAAGTTGTAGGTGCGGATCTTCTCGCTGCGGTCGCCGCTGCCCACCTGGCTTTGGCGCTTGGCGTTATATTCCTGGTCGTATGCTTCCTGCTTTTGCTGCAGCAGGCGGCTGCGCAGAACTTTCAATGCCTGCTCTTTGTTTTCGCGCTGGCTGCGCTGGTCCTGGCACTCCACCACCATACCGGTGGGCAGGTGGGTCACCCGGATGGCGGACGACGTTTTGTTGATGTGCTGGCCGCCTGCGCCGGAGGAGCGGAAGGTATCAATGCGTAGGTCCTTGGGGTTCAGTTCCAGCTCCACTTCCTCGGCTTCCGGCATGACGGCAACGGTGGCGGTGGAAGTGTGGATGCGGCCCTGGGTCTCGGTTTCCGGCACGCGCTGTACGCGGTGAACGCCGCTTTCAAACTTTAAGCGGCTGTAACGCCGGGCCCTTCGATCGAGAACGTGATCTCCTTTACACCGCCCAGCTCGGTCTCGTTCAGGCTGATGACGGAGCAGGCCCAGTTCTGGCGTGCGGCGTACATGGTGTACATACGGTGCAGGCTGTGGGCAAACAGGGCGGCTTCCTCGCCGCCGGCACCCGCACGGATTTCCATGATGATGCTTTTTTCATCGTTGGCATCTTTGGGCAAAAGCAGCAGGCGGATTTTTTGTTCCAGGCCTTCCAGTTTTTGCCAGTTTTCGCGTAATTCCTGCTGTACCATATCGTTAAAGGCAGCATCCTCCGTGGGGGCATCCAGCAGCGCTTTTTCTTCGTCCACTTCTTTTTGCAGGGCGGTATAGCTGCGGTATGCTTCCACCAGGGGGGTCAGTTCCTTATACTCCCGCATCATGGCTGCATAGGCCGCGGGGTCATTCATTGCTTCGGGGGTGGTCATGCGGTAGGCAAGCTCCTCATAGCGGCGCTTTACCTGGCTTAAATCGTCAAACATAGGGGCAAATCTCCTTACATTAGGGGCACAAAATTGTGCCGAATGGTTAAAGAGCTTTTGCCGCTACTCTTCCCCGCTGCGCAGGATTTTTTGATGTTCTTTTCAATCTTTACGCGCGGCAGCATAATCTCATGGCCGCATTTTTGGCAGCGGATCTTAAAATCCATGCCCACGCGCAGTACGTCAAACCGGTTGGCACCACAGGGGTGCGGCTTTTTGGTTATGATCACATCACCAACCTGAACGTCCATTCTTCCACCGCCTTTCTTTGGGCAATACCGCATAATTCTAGTGCCGATACGGCGAGCGAGGTGCGGCAGCTGCTAAGCCAAAAGCGCAGATAATACTGGATGTCTTATCGAGCATTTTGCAACGCAGATGCCGTGCCGCAGCCGCCGAAGCGGTGCTTAAGCCGCTAGGCGGGAATTGTGCGGTGTTGCCCTTAATAATAGAATAGCACGCGCGGGCGGCGTGTGCTATAGATAAATGCGGGAAAATGTACTAGATTATTTCACAGTGCACCCGCTTTTGTTCAATTTTGAAGCAAATCCGCCGTTATTTCAGTTCCACAACGGTCACGCCGCTCTCGCCCTCACCATAGCGGCCAAGGCGGAAGGATTTGACCCCGCGGTGGGTGCGCAGGTGCTTTTGGATGGCGTTGCGCAGCGCGCCGGTGCCGTTGCCGTGGATGATATACACGGTGTTCTGGTTGCTGAGCATGGCGTGGTCCAAAAAGCGGTCCACTTCGGCCAGGGCTTCCTCCACGGTGTAGCCCAGCAGGTTCAGCTCCATGCTGGACTTGCGGTCATGGTTCAGCTCCACGTGGGTGCGGGTGCGCGGCGGTTCCTGCTTTTGGGTGCGCTTATCCATCTTATCGGGGGCGCACAGGCCGGTCAGGGGGACCTTGGTTTTCAAAATACCGGCGCGCACTTCCACCATGCCGTTTTTGTCCGGGCGGGAAAGCACCACGGCGTGCTGGTCCAGCTCCGCGATCACAACCTCCTGGCCGGGCTTGACCTCTTTCAGCGGCACGAACTGGCGCTTGGGCTGCTTTTTCTCGGTACGGTTCAGCAGCTGCTCTGTATCCTTGCGGGCAATTTCGCGGGCGCGCACAGCACGGGCGGCGGCGTTGGTCTTTTCATCTTTCTGGATGCGGCGCAGCTCGTCCGTCAGGGCATATGCCTGGTTCTGCACATTCTGCATCAGCTCATGGGCTTTGCGGCGGGTGGCTTCCAGCTCTTCCTCGCCCTGTTTGATCAGGGCATCACGCTTTTTCTCGGCGCTTTCCAGGGCATGCTCTGCTTCATAGCGGGCCTTTTCGGCTTCGTCCTCAGCGGCTTTCAGCTGCAGCTTCAAATCATCCAGCTGGGCCAGAACGCTGTCCAGCCGCTTATCATCGTTGGACATATGATTACGGGCGGCATCGATGACGCTTTCCGGAATGCCCAGCTTGGCACTGATGAGGAACGCGTTGGACTTACCGGGCACGCCCACGCTGAGCTTGTAGGTGGGGGCCAGGCTTTCCACATCAAACTCACAGCTGGCGTTCACCACGCCAGGGGTTTCCAGCGCGTAAATTTTCAGCTCGGCGTAGTGGGTGGTGGCCATCAGCAGGGTGCCCTGCTTACGCAGCCTTTCCAGAATGCTGACGGCCAGCGCTGCGCCCTCTGCCGGGTCGGTACCGGCACCAAGTTCGTCGATCAGGGTCAGGGTATCGGGGCCGGCCAGCTCCAGAATGCCGGTGATCCGCTTCATATGGCCGGAGAAGGTGGACAGGCTCTGTTCAATGCTCTGTTCATCGCCGATATCCACCAGGTATTCATCAAAATGGCAGACGGTACTGCTTTCGTGCGCCGGGATCAAGAAGCCGTGCTGGGCCATCGCGTTCAGCAGGCCGGCCGTTTTGATGCTGACGGTTTTGCCGCCGGTGTTGGGGCCGGTGATGACAAGGGTATCATATTTTTCGCCCAGGGCAATATCCACGGGCACGACCTTTTTCTTGTCGATCAGCGGGTGGCGGGCTTTTTTCAGTGCAAAGCGGCAGCTATCGTTCACCTGCGGCATAAAGGCGTTCTGCTCCACCGCAAGGCGGGCTTTGGCCAGCAGCAGGTCAATTTGCAGCATAGCGTCATAGCTGTAGCTGAACTGCGGCTCCAGCGATGCCACCTGGCCGGAGAACGCCGTCAGAATGCGGGTGATTTCCTCCTGCTCTTGGGCGTGCAGCTGCATAATGCGGGCGTTGGCTTCCACCACAGCGGTTGGCTCCACAAACACGGTGGAGCAGTGGAGGAAACATCGTGGATGCGCCGCCGACTTCGCCGCGGTACTCGGCACGAACCGGCACAACATAGCGGCCGTTGCGGATGGAAACCACAGCATCCTGCAAAAATTTGTTGGTGGTAGAGTTTTTGATGATGGCATCCAGCTTGGTGCGGATGCTGTCCTCCGTCGCGCGGATCTTGCGGCGCAGGTCGCGCAGGGTAACGGAGGCGGTATCGGCCATTTCTTCCGGCGAAATGATGCACTCGCCGATCTGCTTTTCCAGCACCGGCTGAGGAGCCAGGGCAAAGAACAGGTCATCGGTGGGCAGCATATCGTGGTCGGTCAGGCCGTACCACTGGGCCAGGCCGGAAAAATTGCGCAGCGCTGCAGCAATTTCCAGCAGCTCGCCCATCGAAAGAATGCCGCCCTTGGCCGCATGGGCCACCACGCGGCGCACTTCATGCACAGCGCCAAAGCGCGGGCTGCCGTTTTTCAGCAGCAGGGCGTTGATGGCGTTGGTCTGGGCCAGGGCGTAGCGCTCCTCCTCCGTTGTGGCAAACGGCTCAATGGCGCGCATCATCTCTTTGGTTTCCGCACAGGTGCACAGCTGCACCGCACGGGCAATAATTTTATCCAGTTCCAGGGTTGTACGGTAGGAAACGTCCATAGATAAATTGGTTACTCCTGTTGGGTCAGATGGGTCAAAAATCTTGTTTTATCGTATCATCTATCATGCACGGTTATTCCAGCACACCGTGCAAAAATTCAAGGCTTTTGGGCTGATAGTCCAGGTGAGCCGCCACATACTGTTCACACACACGGCCCAGGCGGCGCTGGCTTTGATCTGTCAGGGTAAAGTTGAACAGTTTGGCATCCTCTGCCAAACAGATATGCCGCAGCGCATACAGTGCACCGGGGTCCAGGTTGGGGGCACGGTGCTCTTTGGCGGCGCAGTCGGCGCACAGCAGACGGCCCGCTACCGGATCCAGGTAAAAATCACAGCCGTCATACCGGGCGCATACATCGCAGGCCAGCACCCCCGGCATGTATCCCGCCTGGGTCATGGTGCGCATTTCATAGATGGCTTTCAGCTGGCGCAGCGGGCGTTTTTGCTCAGCGGTCATGTACAGGGTGTTCAGCAGCAGGCGCAGGCAGTCCGCCGATTCCGGCGGCTCCGGCGCCAGCGTGATGGTCAGCTCCGAAAGATAGGCTGCCAAGGCGGTGCCTTCCACGGTTTTGCTTAACCCGTGGAACACCTTGCTGACAGCCGCGCTGTCAATAAAATTGGTTTTGCGGCCCAGTGTAATGGCAAATTCTGAATAACAGAAAAGCCCGCAGGCACTGAACAGCTTGTTTTTCAGCCGCAGGCTGCCGCGGGCGGATGCTGACAGCACCCCGTTACCCGGTGTCAGCACTGTCAGGATCTGGTCGGCTTCGCCCACCCGGACCGCACGCAGGACAAGCCCCATTGTGTTGATCTGCATTGTTTTCCCCCGTGGTTATGCCATGCGGCGCAGTGCTGCGGTAATCAAGGTAGTCATAAATACTGCCGCTGGCAGCAAATTTCTGCCACTGTGCGGCGCGGATTCCGTCGGTTTCAGCATTTCCTGGCATGATGGCCCGCCCCCTTTACGGATTAGCTTGCCACCATCATACCGATCCATGCGTGGAAAAGTTGTCCAACCGTGTGGTTGGACAGGGTTCGCGCAGTCTCCCCGCTGTTACGGCTTGGCAAAACCGAGGTTATCCAGCAGGCGGTCGTTATCGCGCCAGTCCTCACGCACCTTTACCCAGCATTGCAGGTTCACGCGGGCGCCCAGCAGTTCCTCGCAGTCCATGCGGGCGGCGGAGGCAATCTTTTTCAGCATCTGGCCGCCCTTGCCAATGATCATGCCCTTATGGCTCTTGCGCTCGCAGCAAATCTCCACGCTGATGTCGATCAAATCGCTGTCCGGGCGTCTTTGAAGCTTTCCACCGTAACGGCAATGCCGTGGGGGATTTCTTCCCGCATGAACAGCAGGGCTTTTTCACGCACCAGCTCGGCCACCAGCTCTTTTTCCGGCATATCGGTAAAAGCATCGTCGTCAAAGTAATGCGGGCCGGGGTTGGCGTACTGCTTCAGCAGCGGGAACAATTCTTCACAGCCGGTGCCATCCTTGGCGGAAACGGTGACGATCGCATCAAAAATACCGAACTCTTCCACCTGCTTTTTGCGGGCTTCCAGCGCGGCAAAATCATTCAGCAGGTCCACCTTGTTGATGACCGCGATTGCCGGACCTGCTTTGCGCAGTGCTTCCACCATGCCAAGCTCGGATTCGGTAAATTCCCCGGTAGGCTCAAACAGCATCAGGGTCACATCCACATCCTTCAGGCTGGCGGCTGCGGTCTGGGTCATGCGGGAATCCAGCCGGTTGCGCGGCTTATGGATGCCGGGGGTATCCAGCAGCACATACTGTACCGGCCCCTTGGTGATAATGCCGGTAATACGGTTGCGGGTCGTTTGTGCCTTTTGGGTCACGATGGCAACTTTTTCGCCAACCAGGTGGTTGGTCAGGCTGGATTTGCCCACGTTGGGGCGGCCCACAAGGGCCACAAACACGCTGGAGGGCATTTCAGGTTCATTGTGGTTCTTCTGCATTCGTACCTTCTCTTTCAATCTGCTGCAATCTGCGGGCTATTTGGCCCGGTTGGGTTCACCCGTGCTGCACGGTTGGGCAGCCGGGCCTTATTTTTCTTCGGTTTTATTTTCTTTTGGGGGTTTTGACCTGTTCCTGCTTGCCAAGGCGGAAGGTGAACAGGTAGGCCAGCACCAGCGAAAGCACCCAAAGCGCCGTGCTGAGCGGCGTCGCCGTCACGCTGGTCCAGATGGCGTTCAGAGCAGCCGCGTTGCCAAACAGGCAGATGCCCACGACCACCGCACCAAACGCTGTGACCAGCACGCCTCCAGCCGCCATATCTTTGGCGGCACCGGCGCTCCACCAGTGGGTGGTATCCGGCTTATCCACTGCGCGCTCCACGGCGGAATTCATCAGCTCCATGCCAAGCATCATAAACACGCAGATGGCCAGCAGCGCCACGCCGGTGGCGTCAATGTGCGCCATGTGCGCCGCGGCAAATACATACAGTGCCGCACACAGGTGGAAGCGGAAGTTGCGTTCCTCCAAAACAGCTGCGCAGATGCCGTGCCATGCGTAAACAAAGCCGTGCCCAAACCGGGCAAGGTCCGTCAGCATGCGATTCTTTTTCTTGGGCTTCATGTACAGCTCACACTTCGTCGTTGGTGTAGCTGACAGTGCGCGGCAGGCCCAGCTGCATCAGAACAGCTTCCTCTTTCTCGCGCATACGTACTGCTTCCAGCCCGCTGGATTCATGGTCATAGCCCAGCAGGTGCAGCATGGAATGTACCGTCAGATAGGCAACTTCACGCTGCAGGCTGTGGCCGTACAGTTCGGCCTGTTCCATGGCGCGCTCCATAGAAATCACGATATCGCCCAGAATCTTGCAGCCGTTGTCCTCGTCGATATCATACTCCCCGTTTTCTGCCATGGGGAAGCTGAGCACATCGGTGGGGGCATCCTTATCCCGGTACTGCTTGTTCAGCTCGTGGATGCGGGCGTTATCCACAAAGGTCACGCTGATCTCTGCCGGGCCGTCAAAGTTTTCGTATTCCAGCACCGCATTGCAGCTGCGGCGGATCAGGATGCGAAGCCCCGAAGGAACTTTGACCGCGTTCTGCTCATTGGTGATCAATACTTTGTTAGACATAGGAAATCTGCCTCCTGACTGTGCTTTGTTCGGTGCCGTTGGGCACCGTTTATAAATCATTTTATTTTATACTCTATCCGTTACGCATTTGCCGTTTCCGGCTTGGCCTGCGGGGCCCGCTTGGGCGGCTGGGCGGCACGCTCATAGGCTTTTACGATCTGCTGTACCAGGCGGTGGCGCACAACGTCCTTTTCGGTCAGGTAAACCTGCGCAATGCCGTCAATCCCCTTTAATATATGCAGGGCATCCACCAGGCCGCTTCGGGTCTTTTCCGGCAGGTCCACCTGGGTCACATCGCCCGTCACTACCACTTTGCTGCCCACACCCATGCGGGTCAGGAACATCTTCATCTGTTCGGGGGTGGTGTTCTGGGCTTCATCCAGGATGATAAAGGCATCGTCCAGCGTGCGGCCGCGCATGTAGGCCAGCGGGGCCACCTCAATGGCCTGCTTTTCTACCAGCTTCTGGAAGGTTTCCGCCCCCAGCAGGTCAAACAGGCCGTCATACAGCGGGCGCAGATAGGGGTCCACCTTATTTTGCAAATCGCCGGGCAGAAGCCCAGCTTCTCCCCCGCTTCCACGGCGGGGCGGGTCAAAATAATGCGGCTGACGTCTTTTTGACTTGACGCCTTGACCGCCATGGCCACAGCCAGGTAAGTTTTGCCCGTACCGGCAGGCCCCACGCCAAAGGTGATGGAGTTGGCGCGGATGGCGGAGAGGTACTCTTTCTGGCCCAGCGTTTTGGGGTGGATGGGGCGGCCTTTGGCGGTAACGGCGACAAAATCATCGTTCAGTTCCCGCAGGCGCTTTTCCTCGCCGCCGCGGGCCAGGCTGATGCAGTAGCGCACCGTCTGTTCCTCCAGCGGGGTGTGGTTCTGCATCAGGGTCACCATGCCGTCCACTGCATGCACAGCAGCTTCCACGTCTTTTGGCTCACCGGTAAACTTTAACAGGGAGCCGCGGCAGACCGCCGTGACGTGGAACTCATTTTCCAGCAGTTTTACGTTCTGGTCACAGTTGCCAAAAATGGCGGCGGCCAGTTCGATGCTGTCTAATTCGACTGATTTTTCGGCCAATATGGTACCTCCTGTGCAGCCAGGCGTCAGCCGCCGGGCCAGCCCGCACGCTTTTACGCCTGTTTTTGCGGTTTTTTGTGGTAAAAGATTACAGATAGCCATAATCTTTCAATTTGAATTATAGCACAGTTTTGTCGAAAATAAACTATGAATGTTGCACAAAAATTTTAACCTCCTGCATGTTAAAATCCACGCAGGGGATGATTGTAACCTTTTTTGG
>ENA-OQAX01000277-OQAX01000277.1-human-gut-metagenome-genome-assembly--contig:-NODE-277-length-12297-cov-2.865160_pt1 | contig 12297 bp, 19 predicted proteins | sample MGYA00242741_ERZ504539 | MGnify/ENA primary metagenome ERZ504539 (study PRJEB26092, sample SAMD00036277) | human gut metagenome | host: Homo sapiens | study: EMG produced TPA metagenomics assembly of... | reverse complement strand
GCAGGCACATGACGCAGACAGCAACCAGAGCTCCTGCAAACAGATAGGGGATACGCCGTCCGAAAACGCGTCCAAGTGCGGTCACTCAGTGCGCCTATGATGGGTTGGACGATGATTCCTGCCAGCGGAGGTAATATCCAAAAAATAGCTTAAAACTGTGTGGGTCTGCTCCCAAAGTGGAAAAAGATAACGGCTGATATTCGCGCTTTGCAAAAGCGTAGGCTATCTGCACGCCAAAGAATCCGAAACTAATATTCCATAGTTTCCAGAAACCTAAATCGGGAATTTTTTTCATGGTATGTGTGTTATTGATTATCGTTGGGGTAGGGAGTCACCACAGACAGCCCCAGGCTGTCTGTGGTGGATGGTTAGAATCTGCCGGTGGTATCAATCATCTCTACCAGCTTTTCATTGAGCTTCTTGTTCTTTATCAGTTCTTCCAAAGTGAGATGCATACGATATCTCCAGTAATGTCTTGGATTGGCAGGTACGTTGATACGTTCCGCGTTCACATCGGGATAGCGGATTTCTTCGTCTATTGACAGCCAGTCCTGAAAGGACAGGATGCACAGCAATGACGGACATTCCAGATGGTGGCGTACTATTTCCTCGCAAACCCATCCCGGGGCTGAAACCGGAACTTCTCCCCAGTGTCCCATTACATGGTTGTAGTAGCGGCAGGTCTGTTCATAATCTTCTTCCCACCATCCCCGCAGAGTAGACATGTCATGAGTGGAAATAGTACAGACCGAGCGGTACGGATATTCCCACACGTGACCGAACTCGTGTTTGGGATTCTTGGGCATACGTTGGATTTCCAGGCTGAGTATTTGCAACTGGTCCATTACCCAAGGCACACAGTCGGGAACCATTCCTAAATCCTCTCCGCACACCAGCATAGAAGTGGCTTGTGTCAGGATAGGCAGCTTTTTCATCGCTTCCTGATACCAGACTGGTTATGGCGTTGGTAATAATAATGATTATACAGACGGTTGAAAGCGTCTTTCTCCTTCCAGTCGAGCGCCCGAAGATGAAATCATTCTGAACGGCAATTCTTGGATGATACATGGAGGGGTGCTTGCGGTCGGGAACAAATAATACATTGCTTATCAAGGCATATACTCCCTCGCGTATATGGATACTTTCTTCATCTTTCTTATCGGAGAAATAAGCCTCCACTTTGCGTTGGGTATCATATTCCGGGCGCATTTCATAAATGTCATCGTGAGCATGTTGTACGAATGTTTCTTTTACAAAGGCAGCTTTGTCACCAAACATCTTGTTTAGCATCTCTTCGTTGATGAACGGTTTGGTCATGAAGTCCTTTTGGAACGGCAGCCCGTAACTTTGAATTTCGTCTACACTCATAGGCAATGCCGGTACAAACTGTCCCAGCAAACCATGTACCGAATGAGATGGGATTTCCCAGATACGGAAGAAACCAAGAATATGGTCTATGCGGTAAGCTGTGAAATACTCTGCCATTTTGCGGAAACGCTTCTGCCACCATTGGTAGTTGTCTTGTTCCATTACCTCCCAATTATAGGTGGGAAAGCCCCAGTTTTGTCCGTTCACGGAGAATGCGTCGGGTGGTGCGCCTGCCTGACCGTTCATGTTGAAATAATACGGCTCAATCCATGCCTCCACGCTGTTGCGGCTGATGCCGATAGGGATATCACCTTTAAAGATAATACCTTTTTCGCGGGCATAGTTTCCTGCATCAAGTAATTGGATATGTAAATGGTACTGTGTGTAGTAGTAAAAGGCGATTTCTTCATAGCAAGAGCTGTCCGGTGCGCATAAGGCTGCTATTTCTTCTGCCTTGTACTCTGTATGCTCAGGCCATTGGCTGAAATCCGGAGTGCCATACAGATCTCTTAGATAGCTGAATGCGGCGTATGGCAGCAGCCAATGTTCATTTTCTTCAAAGAATTTTTTGAATTCGGCCGAAGCCAGCACTTTCCTTCCGGTTTGTTGGAACATCACTTTCAAATAGGAACGTTTGGCATTGTTCACCGCTTCATAATCTATTTGGGGAAGAGCGTTCAATTCTTGCCGGCGGGCTTCAAAAACAGCCAGCGCTTCTTTATCCTTCATCTTACCCAGCTGGTTCAGGTCAATATACATAGGGTGGAATGCATAAATGGAAATGCTGTTGTAGGGATAAGAATCCATCCAGGTATGGGTAATGGTCGTATCGTTGATAGGGAGGATTTGTACAGCTTGCTGGTGGGTCTTTGCCGCCCAGTCTATCAGTTTCTTCAAATCTCCGAAATCTCCTACTCCAAAACTTTTCTCACTACGGAGAGAAAATACAGGGATAGCTGTTCCCGCCACCTTACGGGCCGATGAAGTGAAATGAACTTCAGTTTCCGGTGTCAGGTAAATTTCTCCTTTTTTTTAATTCCGGATTATTAAGCATCCGGTTGTCGTGGTTCTCCCATTCCTCTACCTGCTTGCTGTCGGCGTTGCAGGCTACGAACTTATAACTTAGCGGAAACTCCAAAGTAGAAACATTCAGTGTGATGGTCCACTCGTTCGGTTGTATTTCTTCCATCAGGACCGTCTTTTGAATATCCCAATTGCCTAAAGCCGGGCAATCCCCGCTGATAGCCAGCACTTGATGCTTATGATGCAGGCAAGGGCATAAGGCCCGGAAAGTAATGCTTCCATCGGCGCTTGCTGTGACTTTTTATAGCTGCTTCAGACTGATAATCACCACTGAAGGCGGAACTGTATAAGTAAGATTCAGCCGGAAGGTCTTTCCAGAAATCATTTAATATGTAGTGGCAGTTTTTCTTTTTCCCGGGACAAAACAAATGAGCCATGGTTCCGCTTTCACGGCGGATGCACTGTCCGTCACGATATACTCCATAGCGGTAGGAAACAGGCACGCATGCAGGGAGGTCCGGCATTTCAGCTTCACCTTCCCAATGTTCCCCGTTTGGAGTGCGAAGGATGATAGGTTCACTATTGTTTCCGTCCAGTATCACCCCCAGTTCTTCTCCCCAGGCTGTACGGTATTCAATTCGAAATGTGAGTTTCATGTTATTATTCGAGTTAAATGGTTTAATGTCCCAAAATTAAGACTTTCTGGCAGAATATCGTCTTTCATCCAATTAATTTATAAGAAAAAATGAATGAGGTTATGTTTGTTACCGGCGGTGAACTATTACAAATTTCTGCCCATTTCATCGAAAAAAAGAGTCGGTATGAGTATCTGTTTCTTCGGGCATTTAAAGGAGGAAAAATATAAATGGGGTCAGGTTGGTTTTCATTGATAAAAAAAGCCCCGATCCAGAGAAAAGCAGGATCGGGGCTACCTCAAATTGTAAGATGTGAGGATGGATTTTGATTAAAAAATAATGAATGAAAAATTACGCGTCTATATTCGCATATGTCGCGTTTTTCTCTATGAACTCGCGGCGTGGAGCTACATCGTCTCCCATCAGCATGGAGAAGATATAGTCTACGTTGGCGGCATTGTCAATTGTTACCTGTTTCAGAATACGCGTTTCAGGGTTCATTGTTGTTTCCCACAGTTGTTCGGGATTCATCTCACCCAAACCTTTGTATCGCTGTGTATGGATTCCGTTTTCTTGTCCGTCACCATATTTTTGAATGAATGCCTGGCGTGCTTCTTCGGTGTAGCAGTATTCACTGATTTTTCCTTTGCTGCATTTATACAATGGCGGATTGGCAATGTACAAATGTCCGTTTTCTATAATTTCCGGCATATAGCGGTAGAACAATGTCATGATAAGGGTGTCGATGTGAGAACCATCGACATCGGCATCGGTCATGATCACCACTTTGTGATAACGCAGCTTGTCGATGTTCGCTTTTTTGCTGTCATCATTTCCGTCCACACCGAAACGGACACCCAGGGCGGTGATGATATTATTGACCTCATCGCTTTCAAAAGCCTTGTGCCACATCGCTTTTTCCACATTCAGGATTTTACCCCTCAAAGGTAGAATTGCCTGGAAGGCACGGCTACGTCCTTGCTTGGCAGAACCACCTGCCGAGTCACCCTCGACCAGGAATAGTTCACATTCCTCCGGATTACGGCTCGAGCAGTCGGCCAGTTTGCCCGGCAGTCCGCCACCGCCCATCGGACTCTTTCTTTGAACAGATTCACGTGCCTTGCGTGCGGCGATACGCGCTGTTGCAGCCAGGATCACTTTGTCAACAATCTGTTTTGCTTCTTTCGGATGTTCTTCCAGATAATATGTAAGCGCTTCGCCTACAGCTTGGTTCACGGCACCACTCACTTCGCTATTGCCCAGCTTGGTCTTGGTCTGTCCTTCGAACTGCGGCTCGGCTACTTTCACTGAAATGACGGCAATCAAGCCTTCGCGGAAGTCCTCTCCCGAAATCTCGACTTTTTGCTTTTTCCAGTGCTTTGGTATCTTCCGCATATTTCTTCAGTACACGGGTTAATGCGCTGCGGAAACCGGCCTCGTGTGTGCCGCCTTCTATTGTATTGATATTGTTTACATACGAATGCAGGCTTTCACGATAGCCTGTATTGTACATGATGGCACATTCAATGGGGGTATTGTTTTTTTCGGTATTCAGATAAATGACATCATTAATCAGCGCTTCGTTGTTACGGTTCAGGAAACGTACAAACTCTTTCACTCCTTCGTCCGAATGGAATATTTCTTTCTTGAAGCTGCCATCTTCTTCTTTGATCCGGCGGTCGGTCAGTGAAATGGTGATACCTTTGTTCAAGTAGGCCAATTCACGCATACGTGCCTGTAGAATGTCAAACTTATATTCGGTAACAGTGAAGATGGTATCATCCGGCCAGAAAGTCTGTTTTGTTCCGGTAATATCAGCTGTTCCTACTTCTTTTACAGAATACAAAGGATGTCCGCAGCTGTATTCCTGCTGGTAGATCTTGCCACCGCGGAATACCTGTGTGGTCATGTGAGTAGACAAGGCGTTCACACAAGAAACACCTACACCGTGCAGACCGCCTGAAACCTTGTAAGAACCTTTGTCGAACTTACCTCCCGCGTGCAGCACGGTCATTACCACTTCCAATGCAGATTTCTTTCTTTTCGTGAAAGTCTACCGGGATACCACGGCCATTATCCTGTACGGTAATGGAGTTGTCTTCATTGATGGTGACTTCTATATGATCACAGTAGCCGGCCAATGCCTCGTCGATAGAGTTGTCCACAACCTCGTAAACCAAGTGGTGCAATCCCTTTTCGCTGATGTCTCCGATATACATGGCGGGACGTTTACGTACAGCCTCCAAACCTTCCAATACCTGGATGTTACTGGCCGAGTAATTGTTTTCGCCGTTTATCTTTTCTTCTTCACTCATGTTTGATTCAATTATCTTAAATATTAGCTTCAAAGATACGAAAAATTGCTGAGACAGGCAGCTTTTATGGACTAAAAAAACGTAAAAAGAGGGGATTGGACAGGTTTGGAAATGAGTCTGTCCGTGAACGCCGGGAAAAGTATGGGAGTGATGTATTTATTTCGAGGGTAAGTCTTCTGGAAATTAATGGGTCTTTTTTTCCTTCAAATCCTTCATCGACGCTTAACAGGCTTTTTATCAGTACTTTATCATGTACGATCCTCTTCTAAATCCTTCATGAATGCTTCGGATTCTTCAGACTCTGTTTTTCGCGGAGCGAGGATTTGCGCTTCTTTTAGATGTTACGTTTTGCAATTATGTATTGCTTGTGTTTTATGAAGCGCATAAAAGAACAAAAGGCCGGATTAAAAAAATCCTGCCTATTTTATCTTTTAGTTTAAGACTTTGCTTAAGCAAGTTTGCTAATGTAAGCAGCCAATTTTGACTTCAAGTTAGCAGCCTTGTTCTTGTGTATGATATTGGTCTTAGCAAGTTTGTCCAACATCTTCTGAACGCCCGGATACATTGCAACAGCTTCTGCTTGTCAGTAGTTGCACGAAGTTTTTTAACAGTGTTACGCATTGTTTTGCATAATATCTGTTATGAAGTCTTCTCTTCTCTTCCTGTCTGATTCTCTTTAATGATGATTTGTGATTTGCCATTTCGACTTAATCTTTAATTCTGTTCTTTTTATTATTTTTTTATTTGTAGCCCGTGGGGGAATCGAACCCCCCTTTCAAGAATGAAAATCTTGCGTCCTAACCGATAGACGAACGGGCCGAGCCTTGATTCTGCCGAGCCTTAGCTTGGCTTGCTTTCGGAGAGTGTTTTTCTCTTTTGCGGTTGCAAAGGTAGGAACTCTTTTTGAATTGACAAAATATTCGGCATATTTTTTTTGTAAATACGTGCATTTTCATCTAAAAAACCTATTTTTGTATGTTCCAACGATGCGTATATTTGTGTGGAAAAGCAAAAAACGTATTCCGGACAACGATTATCTAGTATATAAAAGAGAGAAAGAGTATGCTTCAAAAGACGGTGGGAATTGTACTTCATACCTTAAAATATAATGATACTTCGAATATCGTTGATATTTATACGCGCGAGAATGGCCGTGCTTCTTTTCTTGTGTCTGTTCCCCGTTCACGAAATCGGCGGTGAAGACGGTATTGTTCCAGCCGCTTTCCATGATAGAGTTTGAAGCGGATTATCGTCCTATGTCCAATTTGTATCGTATAAAAGAAGCGAAGTCGTGGCATCCTTTCCGCACGTTGCCATACGATCCTTATAAATCTTCCATTGCCATGTTCTTGGCGGAATTTCTGTATCGTGCTTTGCGTGAAGAAGCGGAGAACGGGCCGTTGTTTGCTTATTTGGAGCATTCTATCCGGTGGCTGGACGAATGCGACAGAAGTTTCTCCAATTTTCATTTGGTTTTTTCTGATGCGTTTTTCACGTTTCCTCGGTCTGTATCCTAATACGGAGGATTATAGGGAAGGATGCTTTTTTTGATATGCTGAATGCCTGCTTCGTGTCTGTCCGGCCATTACATGGCGCTTTTTTTGAAACCGGAGGAGGCTTCACGTATCAACCTTTTTAATGCGTATGAATTATGAAACAATGCATCTTTTTACTATGAGCCGTCTGGAGCGTAACCGCTGTCTGGTTATTATGAATGATTACTATCGTTTGCATCTGCCGGATTTTCCGGTGCTGAAATCGCTGGATGTGCTGAAAGAGTTGTTTTCGTGAAATCCTTTCTATCTGGATGTGTTCATGTTCACGCCTTTTTTTTTATTTATCGTTTCACTTTAGTGAGGAAGCTTTAGCACTCTAGTGATGAAGTTTCATCATCCTAGTGAAACAACTTCATCACTAAAGTGAAACGATGAATTAGTCCAGGAAGCAGGTAAGCATTCGGCCTCGTGCGTGTTTTTTTCCCCTCTTTTCCTTCCTACCTTTGTGGCTTCATTATAATCTTAATCCATTATGTGTTCAGTATTAGAATTTTCTAGCGAAAGTGATAAACTACGTACTCTCTTTTCCGAGTCTAACCATTTTGATTCTGTTCTTTTCATATTTGATGGCGGCCGTCGTTATAAAGTTTCGTCTTCCAGCCTTGGTATCCATTCCCCTCAGGACCTACTTCTCCCTTTAGGTCTTGGCCTTTTCCGCAGCAGTCCTTTTTGGTCTTATTACCTTTATCCCCAAGGTTGTAATTTCCATAAAGGTATTGACGGTCTTTGTGGCGAGGTCATCCGACACACGGGTTCCTGCGTGTCAGAGCAGAGCTGTCATATTTTTCCCGACCGCTCCCGTAGCAGGTTGCATATCCTTTATCGGTGCGACGACGAATACCGTCTGGAATGCCGTCGTCTGAATCGCGGTTCTTTCCTCTTGAAAAAGGAGGAACGGAAGAAGGATTTTCTTCAAATTTCCTGGAATCGCCTGAATGAGCTGCTTACTGTTAAAAAGTATCGGAAAACAGTTGAAAAGTAATTCCCCATTCTATAAGCCGTGCAGTTTTATTTTGATAACTTTGCCACATAATAAAAAGTGGATGTACAGTGAAAGAACCGGTTATTACCCTTACTTTGGAAGAGTACGAAGAGTTGCGCAAGGAACATGAATGCCTTGAAAAGGAGCATGCGGAACTTCAGAGAAAATACGAAGCCTCTTTGCAGGAGTATTCCCGCCAGGTCGAAGAAATCTCGGCCTGTACAGCCGTCATTGCCGATCTGAGATGGAAATTGGCTGACTTGACACGCCGTTTATGGGGTAAATCCAGTGAAAAACGTCATCTTCCCGAAGATGCCGGCCAGCTGAGCATCTGTTTCGAGTCTCCGTCCGATGTCAATGACCCGGTAGCGGAAGAACAGAAAACCGCTGGGAAATCCGTCACATCGGAGAATGGCTACAATCGTTTCCGTAAAAGCTTCACGAAAAAGATCACTCCCCACGCCCGTAAGCCCATCGACCCGTCCCTTCCCCGTGAGGAGATTATCATTCCCATGCCGGAAGGCCTTTCGTTGGAGGGAGCGACGAAGCTGGGAGAGGAAGTGAGCGAACAGTATGCTGTCAGTCCCGCCCGATTCTATGTGAAACGCATCATCCGTCCTAAATACCGGCTCGCCGACGGTCGTATCATAACCGCTCCCATGCCCGTAATGGCACATCCCCACAGCAATGCCTCGGAAAGTGTACTGGCCCACATTGCTACCGCCAATATTACGACCACCTGCCTCTGCACAGACAGCTGGATATCTTTGAGCGTGAAGGAATCCATCTGAGTCCTTCCACCGTAAGTAACTGGATGATGGCTGCCGCACAGCGTCTGGAACCAATCTATAATGAACTTCGTGAACTGGTCAAGGACAGCTATTACGTCATGGCCGATGAGACACCCCATCCCGTACTTGAAAGCGACCGGCCCGGTGCTCTTCACCGCGGGTATATGTGGAACTTCTATCTGCCCCGGTTCCATACCCCCTTCTTTGAATATCACAAGGGCCGTGGCAGCAGCGGAATAGACACACTGCTGGCAGGACAGGTCCGGGTGGTACAGAGTGACGGCTTTGCAGTATATGACAAGTTCGACACGCTACCCGGAAAGTTGCATCTGTGCTGCTGGGCACACGTCAGGCGCAACTTTGTGGAAGCGGAAGGAAATGACCCTCCCAGAGCAAGGCATGCACTTGGACAAATAGGCGGACTGTATGCCGTGGAGGAGAAAATCAGAATGGAACATCTGGAAGGGGAGGCGGTGGTAAAGCTTCGCCGGGAAAAATCGTACCATATTATCAAAGAACTGGAAAAATGGTGCAAGGAGGAATATGGACATACGGTCGATAAATCGCCTATTGCCAAGGCCATGTTCTATATGTACACACGCTTTGAACAACTGTCCGGATATGTCAATGACGCACAGTTCTGCATTGACAATAATCCGGTGGAGCGTTCTATAAGGCCGTTGACTTTAAACAGAAAAAATACGCTCTTCTCCGGATCACATGAGGCAGCACATGCAGCGGCAATTTTCTTTTCACTGATGGGATGCTGTAGGGAAAATAAGGTGAACCCAAAACTATGGATGCAGGACGTGCTGATTAGGGTACAGGAGAAAGAAAGAGAAGAGAAAAACGATTACACCGATTTACTGCCATTTAATTGGAAAGGATAAACAGGAAAGCTATAATAAAGTCAAAAGCCAGACATGCTTCGTCTGCTTTTGACTTTATTATAACTTGGAGAGAAACACGCACGAGGCCGAATGCTTACGGACTACATGACCATTCTTGCATTAAGAAAGGCAATTTAATAATGAAACTGCCAAATCTCTAAAACAACAATATCCATCCGTCTACAGTTTGGTAAATGGATGGATATTGCTTTTTTATTCTTAACCTCTGCCCAAAATAAATGCAAAGAAGCCTTATATTTAATTTTAACAGAAGAAACTTTCTATTTTTTCTGCATTAATCCTTTAAATGCCGTAGGATAAGGAGTTTCAAACTCCATCAACTCTTTTGTTACCGGATGATAGAAACATAACTTGAAGGCATGTAACGCCAATCGTCCTAAAGGATCACACTCACTGCCATAGCGCCGGTCACCAACAACAGGGTGACCTAAATCCAACATATGCACACGAATCTGATTCTTACGTCCTGTTTCCAAATCCAACTCCACCAATGAATATCCATTGGCCCGCTTTATTGTTTTATAATGAGTGACCGCAAACTTACCTTCCCCATTATCTACAGGACTGGAATAGACATACAATTTCCGGTCGGTCAACCAAGACTCTACAGTACCGTAATCTTTCTCCATATCACCAGAAACGATAGACACATAACGGCGGTCCGTCACAATATCATGCCAATTATCACGTAAAGTATTCTGGGTTTTTTCATCTTTGGCATACATCATCAACCCCGAAGTTTCACGGTCCAGACGATGTACTACAAATACGCGGTTGAAACGATGTGAACGTTTTTACATACTCATTCAAAATATGTTGTGCAGTACGCTCCTTCTGATGTTCTGTGCTGACAGAAAGCAGTCCCTCCTTCTTTTCCACCACCAAGATATAAGCATCCTCGTATACCAGTTTCAGCATCGGATGTTTAAACTCACGATTATTCTTCACCTTGGATATCTGCACTTTCATACCTGGTTTCAATGCGAAATTATATTGGGTAGTAATCACATTATCTACCAAAATCACGCGGTTGGCAAGCAACGCCTTTACCTTGCTACGACTGATTCCCGCCATTTTCCGCATCAGAAAATCCATCAGCTCAGCGGGCTCCGTCACATTATATATAGTATATCGGGCAACACTTCTCGCCTTTGGCCTGCCGGAATCACTATTCTTACCTCTTGACATAATTCTATTTACTGTTTAAACAATTTATAATTGAACTATCCGGATTATCCTCTTTTTTCCAGCAACACCACATTTTCCACATGATGCGTATGAGGGAACATATCTACGGGTTGCACGGCCATCACCTTGTATTTGGCATCTAACAAAGACAAATCACGTGCCTGGGTGGCAGGATTACAGCTAACATACACAATCCGCTGAGGTTCAGCAAAAAGAATTGTATTAATCACATCATCGTGCATTCCGGCACGGGGAGGATCAGTGATGATAACATCAGGACGACCATGTTGACTGATGAACTCTTGAGTCAGGATATCCTTCAATGTCACCGGCATAAAATAAGGTATTGTCAATGCCATTGATTGCCGAATTCACTTTGGCATCTTCTATCGCTTCAGGCACATATTCGATACCAATCACTTTCTTTGCCTGACGTGAAACGAAGTTGGCTATGGTTCCAGTCCCCGTATAAAGATCATACACCAACTCATTACCAGTCAATCTGGCAAAATTACGGGCCACCTTATAAAGATTATACGCCTGTCCGGAATTAGTCTGATAAAATGATTTTGCTCCTATCTTGAAGCGCAACCCCTCCATTTCCTCGAAAATATGATCGTTGCCTTTGAACACCATTACCTCCAGATCGTTAATGGTATCATTGCATTTGTTATTGACTACATATAATAAGGAAGTAATCTGCGGAAAAACGTTCTGCCACGAAAGCCAGCAGTTGCTTCATCAGATCCATTTCGCTCTCTTCCACAATCTTGCATTGCAGCAACACCATAAGCTCACCCGTACTCGAAGTACGGATCATCAAGTTGCGAAGCATTCCTTCTTGAGAACGCAGATTAAAGAAAGAATAATTGTGTTCGTATGCATAGTCACGAATCGCATTGCGTATCTGGTTGCTGATATCATCCTGTAACCAGCACTTTTCTATAGCCAGTACCTTGTCAAATGCACCGGGAATGTGGAAACCTACGGCATTCATCTGATCGTACTTCACATCTTCCTTTACCTCTTCCTCTGTCAGCCAACGTTTGTTAGAAAACGTAAATTCCAACTTATTACGGTAAAACTCCGTTTTTTCCGACCCTATGATAGGTGAAATTTCCGGCAATTCGATCTTGCCGATACGGGTCAGATTATCCGTCACCTGCTTTTGCTTATACTTTATTTGTTCTGTGTATGGCAGACACTGCCACTTACAACCACCACATACACCATAATGCTGACAGAAGGGTACTGACGCACAGGAGAATACTCATGGAATTTCACTGCCACAGCTTCTGCATAATGATTTTTCTTACGTTTTACCTGCAAGTCTACCACATCACCGGGTACTACATAAGGCACAAACACTACCAAGTCATTCACTTTCGCCAAAGCTTTTCCTTCGGCAGCTACATCTGTTATCGTTACCTTCTCTAATAATGGAAGTTCTTTCTTCTTTCTAGCCACTTTTCCGAATAAGTTAATTTGGGGACAAATTTAAGCATTTTCCCTGAATATTGCCTCATAA
>ENA-OQAX01000276-OQAX01000276.1-human-gut-metagenome-genome-assembly--contig:-NODE-276-length-12299-cov-4.612636_pt1 | contig 12299 bp, 20 predicted proteins | sample MGYA00242741_ERZ504539 | MGnify/ENA primary metagenome ERZ504539 (study PRJEB26092, sample SAMD00036277) | human gut metagenome | host: Homo sapiens | study: EMG produced TPA metagenomics assembly of... | reverse complement strand
TGTAATCGACCAGTTTTTGAACCTTTAACCCACTGGCAAACTCTGTTACCGATACTGGCCGGGGCGTGGTGCCGTACTTCCGCGCGACGCGCGGTAAAAGTTGGCGTAATCCCCAAACCCGCAGTAGGTGCAGACTTCACTGGGGGCAAGCCCGCCGGCCAAAGCTGCTTGGCGTTCAGCAGCCGCTTTTGCAGGATATACCGGTGCACGTGGTGCCCACCTGCGCTTCAAACTTGCGCAGCAAATGGTACTTGCTGATAAAAAAGCGCTCTGCCAGCGCATCCAGCGTCAGGGCTTCGCTGTAGTGCTCGTTGATGTAGCTCAATACCCCGTCCACCACCCGGTCAGATGCCATATCGGCCGAAAGCGCGCTCTGCATGCTGCGGTCCGCCGCGCTCTGATTGATGGCAACCATCAGCTCCACCAGGCTGCAAACGGCCAGCAGGTCGCTGCCATAACTTTCCTGCATGTGCAGGCTGCGCAGCTTGTCCAGCTCACGGCGCATCTCGGCGCTGCGGGGGCCGGGCAGGCGCAGCAGATTGGTATGGCCGGGCACCGTGGTGTCAAAGCAGCGGGTCAGGCTGGTGTGCGGGCTGGAAAGGGATTCCAGATACCCGCGGTCCACCCACAGCACAATGCGCTCGTAAGGTTCATCATTGCTGTCAACCCGCGCTTGGTGCAGCTCCAGCGGGCTGATCAACCATCAGATCCCCCGCGCGCATGTGGAAGATGCGGTTTTCGACCGTATAAGATACACTGCCGCGCAAAAGCATGTAGATTTCATAAAAATCGTGGTGGTGCAGCTCCACTTCATCCATGTAGCGGTAGCGGTAAATTTCAAAATCCCGGCGGATCATGGTCTGCGCCGTGTAAAGGGTTGAAAGCTGTTTTCTGCCATAATCCTGTCATCTCTCTTTCCACTTTCATAGTACCGCAATTTTTGCAATCTTTCAAGCAATTACGCCAATTTAATTTGCAAAAAATAAGGGTTATACTTATCCACGGTTTGAATGAACAACACCGGCCGTGCTGCAAAGCAAGGCCACCGAAGATATCACAAAACAAAATCTGAAGGAGTGTTTCGCCATGAAAATGAACGCTGCATCCATCAAGAACCAGAAGGCTGAATGGGAAGCCCTGGGTGTTAAGCTGCCCGCCTTTGACCATGACGCTATGACTGCCAAAACCAAGGAGCATCCGGTTTGGGTCCACTTTGGCGCAGGCAACATCTTCCGCGGCTTTATCGCAGCGCTCCAGCAGCGCCTGCTGAACGAAGGCCTGCAGGACCGCGGCATCATTGCAGCCGATACCTTTGACTATGACATCATTGATAAGATCTACACCCCGTTCGACAATCTGACCATGATGGTCACCCTGAACCCGGATGGATCCACCAGCCGCGAGATCATCGGTTCTGTTGCCGAGGGCCTGCGCGCTGATTCTTCTGACGCTGCCATGATGGCACGCTTCAAGGAGATCTTCACCGATCCCGGCCTGCAGATGATCTCCTTCACCATCACCGAGAAGGGCTATGCCCTGTACCGTCCCGATGGCAGCCTGATGCCCGTTGTGCAGGCTGATATCGACGAAGGTCCGGCACACGCACGCCACGCCATGAGCATGGTCGCTGCCCTGCTGTTCGAGCGTTTCCAGGCTGGTGCCGCCCCGCTGGCTGTTGTCAGCATGGACAACTGCTCCCACAACGGCGAAAAGCTGCAGTCCAGCGTGATGACCGTTGCCAAGGCATGGGCTGAAAAGGGCTATGTCGGCCAGGACTTCATCGCTTACCTGGAAGACGAGAGCAAGATCGCATTCCCCTGGTCCATGATCGATAAGATCACCCCGCGCCCCCACAAGATCGTGGAAGAGCAGCTGGTCAAGGATAACATCGAGGATATGGAGCCCATCGTTACCAGCAAGAACACTTTCATTGCTGCCTTTGTCAACGCAGAGCGCCCGCAGTACCTGGTTGTTGAGGACAAGTTCCCCAATGGCCGTCCCCCGCTGGAAAAAGGCCGGCGTCTATATGACCGACCGCGACACCGTCAACAAGACCGAGCGCATGAAGGTCACCACCTGCCTGAACCCGCTGCACACCGCCATGAGCGTTTACGGCTGCATGCTGGGCTACACCCTGATCTGCGACGAGATGAAGGATGCCGATATCGTTGCCCTCATCAAGCGCCTGGGCTATGTTGAAGGCCTGCCCGTTGTGGTCAACCCCGGCATCCTGGAGCCCAAGGCATTCATCGATGAAGTTGTTGAGCAGCGCCTGCCCAACCCGTTCATGCCGGACGCCCCGCAGCGTATCGCTACCGATACTTCCCAGAAGGTCGGCATCCGCTTTGGCGAGACCATCAAGAGCTATGTTGCTGAAGGCCGCGACCTGAACACTCTGGTGTCCATTCCTCTGGCCATTGCTGGCTGGCTGCGTTACCTGCTGGCTGTTGATGACAACGGCAATGCATTTGAAGTTTCTGCAGACCCCCTGAAGGATGACCTGCAGGCTAAGCTGGCTACCATCAAGTTCGGTGCTCCCGACAGCTGCACCGACCAGCTGGACAGCATCCTGAGCAATGCTTCCATCTTTGGCTCTGACCTGACCAAGACCGTTCTGGCCGACAAGGTCAAGGCTTACTTCAAGGCTGAGATCGCAGGCCCCGGCGCTGTCCGCAAGACCCTGCATGACGCTGTCAACGCCTGATTGCTTTATTGATTCTCAATCCGATGATTGCGATATAAACAACAACCAAGGAGGAAACACTTATGCCTATGCAAATGGGTTGGCGTTGGTATGGTGAGGGCAACGACCCCATCACACTGAACGACATCAAGCAGATCCCCGGTGTCAGCACCATCGTCTGGGCTCTGCACCACAAAATGCCCGGTGAGATTTGGGAAGAGAACGAGATCAAGGAAGTCATGGATCAGATCCACGCTTACGGCTTCAACGGCGACGTTGTTGAATCTGTGAACGTCCATGACGATATCAAGATCGGCCTGCCTACCCGCGACCAGTATATCGAAAACTACAAGCAGTGCATCCGCAACCTGTCCAAGTTTGGCGTTAAGGTTATCTGCTATAACTTCATGCCTATCTTTGACTGGACCCGCACTGACCTGTTCCACCCTGTCGGTGATGGCTCCACCGCCCTGTTCTATCAGAAGGATATGATCAAGGACGATTACAAGGCTATGGCCAAGTATATCCTGGACTTCACCGAGAAGTACCACATGACCTTCCCCGGCTGGGAGCCGGAGCGTATGGCTAAGCTGGACGAGCTGTTTAAGGCCTATGCCCCTGTCACCAAGGAGAAGCTGTGGGAGAATCTGAAGTACTTCCTGGAAGCCCTCATGCCCACCTGCCGCGAGTGCGACATCAAGATGGCCATCCATATGGACGATCCCCCATGGGATATCTTCGGCCTGCCCCGCCTGCTGGTGGACGCCGAGAGCATCGACCGCTTCCTGTCCATGGTGGATGATCCGTACAACTGCCTGACTCTGTGCTCCGGCAGCCTGAACGCCAACCCCAACAACAATGTTGCCGAAATCGTCCGCAAGCACTGCGACCGCATCGCTTTCGCTCACATCCGCAACATCCATCACTTTGATAACGGTGACTTCTCTGAGGCTGCCCACCGCGATTGCTGCGGTGAGACCGGCATCATTGAGATCCTGCGCGCTTACCACGACAACGGCTTTGAGGGCTATATCCGCCCCGACCACGGCCGTCAGCTGTGGGAGGAAGGCCCCGGCAACTGCCGCCCTGGCTACGGCAAGTATGACCGTGCCCTCGGCATCCAGTATATGCTCGGCGTCTGGGATCTGCTCGACCGCCTGGATGAAGAGAAGAATAAGTAATTTCTGACCTTTTCAGCTTTTCTGGCCCGCACCCGTATGGGTGCGGGCTTTTTGTTTTGCCGTAAAAATCAGCCGTAATCTGGTGCGCTCCCCGTAGGGGGCGCACATCATGCGCCCGCCAACCGGAAAAGAGATGGCGGCCCTTTGGGATTGTACCGGACAAGGGCCTGCAATAAATCCTATTATATCTAAAAGAAATGTCTACATAATCCAAAGGAGCTGCCGCATCTGCGGCGGCTCCTTTGGTTACGTTACCCCAATCAAAACCGATATCCAATATCACCAAATATCCGCCCAAATCTTCTCCATCCCGGCCACTTGTTCCCGCTGCATCCAAATGCTATAATTGGCATATAAACCAATACAGAAAGCGTGATTCTAATGCCCAGACGATATGACAGCGCCGACGCCAAGCGCCGCATTTTAACGGCCTGTGTTCGGTTCTTTCTGGAAAAAGGCTATACCCGCACCACTGTTGCCGAAATTGTCAAGGAAGCCGATGTCAGCATCAGTACCTTCCAGAATGTGTTCCGCACCAAGGATGGCGTTCTGGTGGAGCTGGTCAAATTCATGTTCGGCAGTCAGTTTGATATGGCGGGCCAGATCGCAGGCCAAAAGCTGCCGCCCGTCTATGTGTACGCGGTGGAAACCAGCATCCAGCTGGCTTTGACCGAGCTGAACGAGAACCTGCGGGATATCTACCTGGAAGCCTACAGCCACACCGAAGCGTCCGAGTATATCTACCAGCACACCTCCAGCGAACTGTACCGCATTTTCGGCCCCTACCTGCCCAGCTATACCGAAAGCGACTTCTATGAACTGGAGATCGGCTCTGCGGGTATAATGCGGGGCTATATGTCCCGCCCGTGCGATAAATACTTTACGCTGGAAAAAAGTTGGCCCGCTTCCTTTCCATGAGTTTAAACGCTTACGCGGTGCCCGCCGCAGAGCAAAAGCAGGTGCTGGATTTTATCGCCAAGCTGGATATCCGCGCCATTGCCGTGCAGGTCATGCAGGAGCTGTTCAAAGCGCTTGCCATGCGCTTTTCCTTCCCGCTGCCGGATTCCGTAAAAGCATAATCAGCCAGCACCGCCCCCGTTTGTCCGCCAACCCGTCATGAACAGGAGAAAAAGATGAAAGCGATTCAATGGATCATTTCCGCTCTGGTTGCCGTGGTCATCATCGCCGCCGCCGTTGGCGGCGGGGTGTACTTTACCCGGCTCAAAAGCATCCACAGCATCCGCAAACTGACCGATTACGAAAACTATAACCTCTACCGCATGGATATTGACTATGCGTATGATCTCGACCGCCTGATCGACCGCGGCATTACCGATAACCAGAGCATGATCAATGCCATCCTGGCCGAAGCCCTGCCCTACCTGCCCATCCATATGAAAGCCCCAAACTTTGGCTGCAGCGCGTTCTGCACCCAGGCACGGACGGCCACACCCTGATGGGCCGCAACTATGATTTCAAGAACGATACCTCCGCCATGCTGGTCTACTGCACCCCCAAGGACGGTTACGCCTCGGTCGCCTTTGCCGCACTGGATAACATCAACGCCAACACGCCGGACGCGAGCATGGCCAAAAAGCTGGCAACCCTCACCGCGCCGTTCATCTGCCTGGACGGCATGAATGAAAAAGGCGTTTCTATCGCCGTTCTCACGCTGGACAGTGACCCCACCTACCAGCAGACCGGCAAGCCGATGATCGCTACCACCCTTGCCATCCGCCTGGTGCTGGACCGCGCCGCCACCACAGCCGAAGCAGTAGAGCTGCTGAGCAAATATGATATGTTCGCTTCCAGCGGGCGGGATTACCACTTCTATATCACCGATGCTTCCGGTGATGGCCGCGTGCTGGAACTACGACTGCAATGACCCCGCCCGCCCCCTGACCGTTACCCCCAGCCGCAGCGTAACCAACTTCTTTGTCATGTACAAGGATAACGTTCTGCCCAACCAGCGCAACGGCGTTTACGGCCATGGCCGGGAGCGCTATGATGCCATCGAGGAAATCCTGGATGCCAATGCAGGCAGTATTGACCGGGAAATTGCCTGGCAGGCCCTGCAGGCGGCCTCTCAGGCCCCCAACCCGCAGGATGTGACCAGCAATACCCAGTGGAGCATCCTGTACGATAACACCGCCCTGACCGCCGAAGCCGTCATCCGCCGCGACTGGAACACCAAAACCAGCTACAACCTGGTAAGCAATGTTGCCGTAACGGATGTAGGCTGATCCCGCCGCTTTTTTTCGCCAAATCCGGCAAAACGCATTGCACTTCTCAACCAGCAGGGCTATAATAAAACCGCGTATGAGAAGAATTCCGGGGTGCTCTACTGCCCCGTTCCAGATGGAGGAAAACAGCAATGCTCAAAGTTTGGATCAGCGGTGCCAACGGCCATCTTGGTCAGGCGCTGTGTACACGGCTTGACCGCGAAAAATACCAGCTGATCGCCACCGATGTGGCGGAAGTGGATGTGACTGTCCCCGCCGAAGTCCGCGCCTTTGCGGATGCCAACCGCCCGGATGTCATCATCAACTGCACCGGCTTTAATGATGAGGACGGCTGCGAGACGGACCCCGACCGCGCTTACCGCGTCAACGCCCTGGCCCCCCGCAACCTGGCCCTTGCCGCCGATGCGCTGGGGGCCAAGATGGTGCAGTTCTCCACCGATGATGTGTTTGCCAAGGCGAGCCACCACCCTATAATGAGTTCGATGCCCCCGCCCCTGAAAGCCTGTATGGTAAAAGCAAGCTTGCGGGCGAAGAGTTTGTGCGCACGCTGTGCCACCGCTACCTGATCGTGCGCAGCGCCTGGGTGTACGGCATCGGGCGGGATTTTGTTTCCACCGTGCTGAACGCCGCCGCAGACCCCACCTGCCCCTGGCTGGCCGTTCCCACGGATCGCTTTGCCTCCCCTACCTCGGCCGATGACCTGACCGCCGCGGTGGAGCAGTTGATCGACCATGATACCCTGGGCATTTACCATATCGTGTGCCAGGGCCGCTGCAGCCGCTATGACTTCGCCCAAGCCATCCTGAAAGCTGCCCATATGGAAGATAAACTGGAGCTGCACCCCATCCGCGCAGCGGACGCTGGCAGCACCCCTAGCTACACCGTGCTGGATAACCTAATGCTCCGCCTGGACAACCTGCCCCAACCCCGCCCCTGGAAAGAGGCCCTGAACGAGTACATTAACTCCCTGCAATAAGCGTACGCCCGGCTGCCTAGCAACCGGGCACTTTTTGCGTGCCGCAAAAAGTAAGACCAAATTAGCAATTAGCAATTAGGAATTGGAGCCGAGCTTTTTAGGCTGTCGGTAGGGAACGGCGTCCTCAAATGTCCCGGACGAGCCTGAAAAATTGCCAACCATATGCCCCGCGCCGTAAAATATTTGTATAGGACGATGTGAAAAAATGATTGTTTATTTGCTCACAACCATGCTGTAGGGTGGGATGCCATCATCCCGCCGTGGAGAAACCTAAATAATCGGCCACAACTGAAAAACGCTTCCTCTTTCCACAATTTTTCCCGCACCTGTTGAAAACATCCAACCCTTCCGGTTTGCTCCATGCACATCCTGCACAAATACATCCAATCAAATCTGTTTAATCTGCGCAAGGCGGAGAATCTGTAATTTCCCTATTACACAAAATTTCAAAACGTGCTATGATAGCCACAATAAATGGTAGTCGCAGCACGGAAAGACAGCGAGACGAAAGTTTCGCTGTCTTTCTTTTTTGTCTGCGGTCTTGATTTCAGAAAGGAGCACTTTCCTATGCCCAAAACACTGCCGCAAAGAATCGTATTTACCATCGTCATGGCCACCATCATGGTGTATGGCATGATCGTTTATAACGTTGCCTTGAACACCGGCGGCGTTACCAACGCTACCTTTGGCATGGCTCTGCACGAAATGCCCATTATGGTGCCCGTGGCCTTTGTGCTGGAATTCTTTGTGGTCGAAAAGCTAGCCACCGCCCTGGCGTTCACCTTTATGCGCCCCACGGACCGCCCGCAGTTCATTACCTATGCCATCTCCCTGATGATCGTCTGCATCATGTGCCCAGTTATGAGCCTTGTGGCTACCCTGCTGTTCAAGGAGCCCAGCTTTGGCACATGGGTGCATACCTGGGGCTGCAACTTCCCTATGGCGCTCTGCTGGCAGATGTTCTACTGCGGCCCGCTCAGCCGGTTTATCTTCCGCTCTATTTTCCGCAAACAGCTGCAAGCGGAAAACCAGGAACAGCACTAAAGCAAATCCAGCACGCTGCCTGCACAAACAGGCAGCGTGCCTTTTTTTATCGTCTGAGATACATCTTTTTTACCTTTTTCAGCAGCTCCATTTCAGAGCTTCAAAAACAGCACTTCTGAATCCATTCTGTTCCAGGATTCTTACTCCCTCAATGGTACTTCCGGCCGGTGAACATACCATATCCTTCAGTTCTCCCGGATGCATGCCTGTTTCCAGTACCATTTTTGCGCTTCCAAGTAAAGCCTGTGCAGCAAACTGATAAGCCTGTTTTCTTGGCATTCCCTGGGCTACCGCAGCATCTGCCATTGCTTCTATGAACATAAAAACATATGCAGGTGAACATCCGCTTACAGCACTTACTGCGTCCATCAGACGCTCCGGAACTACTTCTGTACGTCCAAAGCTGTCTGTGATCTCACAGATCTGAGCCAGTTCTTCTGCCGATACTTTCTCATTGGCACATACACCAGTCATACCCTCCCCAACCTGAGCAGGAGTATTCGGCATCATTCTTACCACTTTCAGAGGCTGTCCACATTTTTCTTCTAACCAGGCAAGAGTTTTCCCCGGCGCAATGCCTACAACTGTGTGTTCCGGTGTCAGTTCATCTTTTACTTCATTCAGCACTTCTTCATAAAACTGCGGTTTCACGGCCAGGAAAACCAGTTTTGTGTTTTTTACCACTTTCATGGTTATCCAGGGTTGTAACCACTCCCAGCTTTTCTCTGCTTCGTTTGCTTCCTTCTTCTGTAAGATTGGAAACAATAATCTCATCTTTTTTATAAAGTCCTTTTTTCAGCATACCACTGATCATGGCAGAAGCCATATTTCCGCATCCGATAAATCCGATTTTCATAAATCTGCTCCTCTCTTGCAATTCCTGTTGTTTTCTGATAATTTATAACTGCTTTTTTCATATCTTTTTCTTGTTATAGATAATGATAATCATCCAGCAATCTGCCGTAAAATACTGAACAGTTACAGATAATTATAATTCATTACTGTCCAATATGACTGTAAAGGGACCGTCATTCACAAGCTCCACTTTCATATCTGCCCCAAATTCTCCCTGCTCGACAATATCAATGTGTTCTTTGCATCTGGCAATTATGTATTTGTACAGATTTTCAGCCATGTCAGGGGCCCTGCTCTTATAAAGGAAGGTCTGTTTCCTCTTTTACAGTCAGCATATAATGTGAACTGGGAAATAAGCAGAAGACTTCCGCCCACCTCCTTCAGGCCAAGGTTTGTCTTACCGTTTCATCTTCGAAAATACGCATATTAACCATTTTATGGATCATTTTATCTGCGATTTCAACGGTATCTTCTTCTCCTACTCCGATAAGAACCATAAAGCCCTTGCCTATCTGGCCTCGTACTTCACCATTAATTGTCACTTTTGAATGCATTACTCTCTGAATTACAAAACGCATAATTCACTCTCCTTAATCAACGGATTTCTGTCTGTTGATAGATAGCATAGCACATTTTTATCCGTTTTTCCATTGTAAAGTGTCACCTTGCGGCTGTTATCTCAAAATCTTGTTACTCGTCACTCCGTTCTCAGTAATGCTGCACAATTTCCTTTCATCATCTTATAATAAACCGGGATCAGAAGTGCACAGGCTCCGATCCATGCCATTGGACTGGCAATACATACAGATGTATATCCGATAATTCCGGAAAGACCTACTGTTGCAGCAATTCGCATAACCAGTTCAATCATACAGGCAGCAAAAGGTGCTTTGCCATTCTGCATGCTCTGGATGGATGTACGGTATACTGCCAGCAGTCCAAGCACAAAGTAAAAGGGAGCTACAATCGTCAGATACATATCTGAATAGTGATAGATTTCTTTTGTGGAATCTGAGAGAAACATTCTTACAATCGGATGTCTCAGCAGCAGAATTCCAATACACATGATCAGGTTAAATGCTTCTGTCTGGATCAGGCAGGCGCGCACGCCCTGACGGATACGGTCCCATCTGCCTGCACCAAAGTTCTGAGCTACATAGTTGGAAATTGCGGTCATCATTGCATTGTTTACCAGTACAGAAAGCTGGTCTGCTTTCGATGCTGCGGTATATCCTGCGACTGCTGCAGTACCCAGTGAGTTTACCACTGCCTGCATGGCAAGCTGTCCGATACACATGACAGACATCTGGAATCCCATAGGAAATCCGGTCTTCAGGTGCAGGACTGCCGTGTCTTTAAATCTGTAAATCTTCTCTGTGCAGATGCAAAATCGGAAAATTCTTCAGTCCTACAACCAGACTCAGCACTGCGGAAAGGAACTGTGACAGAATAGTCGCCCATGCAGCACCAGCCACCCCCATATGAAACGGTACAATAAACAGAATATCAAAAAAATATTTAATACAGATGAAAATACCAGGAAATACAATGGTGTCTTACTGTCTCCCAATGCGCGGAGCATATTTGAGATCATGTTGTAGAAAACGGTAGCACCTGTACCAAGTAAAACCACAAACATATAGTCGTATGCTTCATCGGAAATATCAGCAGGAATCTGCATCCAGCGCAGAATCTGATGAGAAAGCAGACAGCAGATCAGTGTCAGCACTACTGTAAACGCAATACTCAGAAGCGCGGAAACCGCAACGCTCTTGCGCATTCCTTTTTCATCCTTTGCCCCGCATTTCTGTCCCAGACAAATACCAAAGCCACCTGTGAATCCATTAATAAAACAGAATACAAAATAAATAATAATACTGGTGGAACCTACTGCTGCCAGGGAATCTGCTCCCAGCGTTTTTCCTACAATCACAGAGTCCGCCAGTGTATAAAAAAAGCTGAAACAGATTTCCCAGAATTACAGGAATCGCAAATTTCAGCAGTGACCGGAACGGATTGCCTGTAGTCAGATCCATCTCTTTTTGATCTTGCCATGTTTCTTACTCCTCTCCTTGCACGATGTGCATACCAACGTTATAATTGTGACTATAACAAGCATTGTAAATGAATATATCCTGTGATAAATTGTCAGATCGTATTGATGCTCATGCTTCTGTGAGCAATTCATCACAGTGTACATATAATAAAATCGGAGAACTGTAATATGGCTATGCGTAAAATTCTTGTAGATGAAACCAATCGCGAACTTTGTGAACATGGAACTGTCGGTTTTCCCATGACCGTTAATCATGATGACCTGTGGGCATTTGAAGGAAAAAGTGTACCTATCCACTGGCACAATGACCTGGAGATCAGTCTTCCCAGAGAAGGAGAAGCTATCTATCAGGTGTACCGGAAAAGCTACACTGTCAGACCTGGAGATGTTCTTCTTCTGAACCGAAATGTACCTCATAGCTGTCACTCACCTAATAACAGTCATGCCAGATACAGTACCTTTCTGACACGTCCGGATTTCATATGCGGCGAATACGGAAGTGATGTGGAACGCAGATGTTTTCGCCCTTTTCTCCAGAATTCTGCTGTCCCCTGCATCCTTCTTACTTCCGAAAGTTCATGTACCCGGACTGTAATTCAAAAGCTCAATGAAACAGAAGCACTCTTTGATCAGAAGACCTTCTGTTATGAGTTGAAGATTAAGGGGCTTCTCTGTGAAATTTTCGGTATGATTCTCTGCGAACACCAGAATGATCTTGCAAAATTTATTCCGGCCAACCAGCTGGAACTGGAAAGGCTGGAACAAATGCTGGATTATCTTAATACGCATTTTGGATCTGTAATCTCTCTACAGGAACTGGCAGACCAGGTTCATCTGTCCAGAGAGGTCTCTGCCGCCTGTTCAAAAAAATGACCGGCAAGACAATTACCGGCTATCTGGAAGAATATCGTGTAAACCAAAGTCTGCCTCTGGTTCAGAGCTGCCAATATTCTATGATCCAGATTGCAGATATGACAGGCTTCAGCAACGCCAGCCGTTTTGCCCGGGCATTCCGCCGACAATTCGGATGCAATCCCGGTGAATACAATTCTCTTAAGCTGCAAAAGTGCTAGAGCGTGTCTGAAAAAGGCTTTCTAGCTAAGATGTGACGTCACAATTTTGTGGGAATTAGTTTTGCCCGGTACTGAGGGCGCGTAGCGGGCTACGGCAACTGAATTCGGGTGAAATATCCCGCAAAGTGGGGCGTGCAGATTGCGGGAATGATTTTTCAGACACGCTCTAACCTGTATCTGTTCTTTTA
>ENA-OQAX01000275-OQAX01000275.1-human-gut-metagenome-genome-assembly--contig:-NODE-275-length-12309-cov-2.151289_pt1 | contig 12309 bp, 19 predicted proteins | sample MGYA00242741_ERZ504539 | MGnify/ENA primary metagenome ERZ504539 (study PRJEB26092, sample SAMD00036277) | human gut metagenome | host: Homo sapiens | study: EMG produced TPA metagenomics assembly of... | reverse complement strand
CCAGACTGAATCAGTTTTTCAATGATTGCTGCCCTTGTTGCAGGAGTACCAAGTCCTTTCTTTTCTGTATCTTCGGTCAGCTCTTCATTCCCTGCACGTTCCATCGCAGAAAGCAGGGTATCTTCTGAAAGCTTTTGTCAAGGGGGTGCGTGGATATTTTTCATATTACTTACGCAGATTCTCTCTCTGCTTCTGCCTGAATAATGCGTTTCAACCTGTCCTCCGCAGTCAAACCGCTACTATGGTCAAAAAACACTTTGACTTTATAATTTGTTTTGCCTTGCTTAATCACAAAAACTCCATCCGGTTTGTTTTTCTCCGAATGGTTATTTTGGGTGGGTAGTGTACTGTTCACAATATTTGTCATACGATATTCCTCCTTAAATGAAAAAAGCCCGACAAGGAAAGGTCTGACAACGAAGTTCCGACAACGGACATCAGAAAACCTTTTTTCTTTATCGGGCGATACTATCTTTTTACTATTTCCTTTTTCTTTATAATATTGGTTGTCATGGTTGTCAGAGAGGGAAAAGTGCCGCAATATCAAGGCTTTCGGGATTTTTGCCCGACAACCAGACCGACAACCGGCTCGACAACCGAAGCGACAACGGGCTTTTATTTTTGCTTCAACCATTCTTCCGGAAGCCCTAACTGTTCCATTTCCTCTGTCGGGATTTCTTGAAAACCATCCATGCTGTTGTCAGGCTCGTTGTCGTTCCTGATACGCTCCCAGCCTTTTTGTCTGCGGTAAGGCTCTGGAAAATACCTCGGATTGCTGAACGCCCTCCAGCCTGTGACAGCGTTATTCATAATGTCATTGATCTCTCGCAGTTCCCATTGTTTCGGTTCGTCATAATCATGCCCCAGTGCTTCCTTATAAAGCTGTTTGGAACAGACCATGCTGCCGGAATAGCGTTCCAGATAGTCTAAAATCTGTCCTGCCTTTGTGTCCTCCGGCATAAAATCCTTTTGGTGGGCTTTCAGATAATCGTTCATAGCCGGACTGAATCTCAGACGGAAAATTGCCGCTTCTGTAAATCTCCATAGCTTCTGCCCACATCTGATTGATATACTCTCTGGAAGCCTGTTCATCCGCCAAAATATGAACCTCAGCCCTTTCAGGATAGACCATAACCGGAACGAAGCGGCGGTTGCCTGTTCGGTCAAGGGGAAGAAAGTCAAGGGTATTAGAAGAACCTCCAAACACACATTGTCGTTTTCTGTCTGCCGGATGTGTTTCATAGGGTATCTTATAGGTTTCCTTTTGTCGGCTCAGAAAGGACTTGATTTCTTCAATGCTCTTAGCGTTGGCGGTTGCAATCATTTCCGACATTTCAATAATCCAATGCCCCTGCATTTTGCGGTACACATTTTCATCATCCAGCTTTTTCAAATCATCAGAGAACCAGTCATCATTGACCGCAAGCAAACGGAAGAAAGAGGACTTTCCGGCTCCCTGACCGCCTACAAGACAGAGCATTACCTCAAATTTACACCCCGCTTAAAGGCTCGTGAGATAGCACCCAACAGAAACAACTTCAATGCTTCATAGGTGTAATCATCTGTATCAGAACCGAGAAAGCGGTGCAGACAGAAGCGTATGCGTTCCGTTCCGTCCCATTGCAAGGCATTGAGAAAATCACAGACAGGGTGGTAACGGTTTTCATTGGCAATAACCGCAACTGCGTCTATGATTTTCTTCTCTAGGTCAATCCATAGTTTTCTTCAAAATATAGGAGCAGATATTTCACATCCACATCCGTCAATGTCGGGCTGTCACGATACCAACCGAGGGGCTTCACAATGTCGATTCTTTCGGTCAGAAGATTTTTTCGGATAGCCCCTTTCAAAAGTGGATCATATTGCAGAACACGCTTATAATTTGCGGCAGTATTATAAACCTTACCTTTCTCGCTCTGCTCTAAGCTGTTTCGGATTTCTTCTACTGTGCATGGTTCTGTCTGCTGACAGTTCTGCAATTCGCTGTTCAAGTTTTTAACACCTCCTTTCTCTGTTCTGCCACAAGTGCTTTTCGTTCCTCCAATGAACCATACAGAAGAATATCAAGTAGATATTCGATATAGTTCTTCTTATGCAGTGCTTCTGCAAACAGGGGATTCCATTCCTCATCCGGCTGTTTAGGAGCGTATTTCTTTTCCCATTCTCTAAGAAGATGAAAATAATCCGTCAGCACCTTGTAGCAATGATTTTCTCCTTTTTGATACTTCTGTTCCGGTGTCGGCTCACGAATACGAGGGCGGACACTGGGCTTTTGTCGGCTGTCATAGTTAAGACCAAAATCTTCAGCAAGTTTGACAGCAGCTTCCCTCAGCCCGATACCGAATAGCTTCGCTGTGAGATCAACAGCGTCTCCGGTGCTCCGCAGCCAAAACAGTAATAGCGTTCATCCAGCTTCATACTGGGGGACTTATCTGAGTGAAACGGACAGCACGCCATACCTGTGCGACCCACTTTCAAGCCATAGGCTTCTGCGGCTTGTCGGGCAGTAACATTTTCTTTTACAACTTCAAATACATTCATGTGACTCCTTTCCTGAAACGAAAAAACACCTGTCATTTTCAAAACGAAAACAGCAAGTGCCTTAGAGTTCCATATTTAATTTTAGGTGCAAAAAAGCAGGAGACCTTTTCAGATTTCCTGCTTAGCAAAGCTGTGAAGATTTAATTGTGGTTGGGTTGCCAGTTATACAAACTGGAAATTTTCTTTTTAGAATGAATTATTTAATTTCTACAATAGCACCATATTTCGTATGCGGAAGATATTGTACCTTTAAATAAGTATTTTTATCAATATAACCTTGAAAATACTGTGATTTCGATTTCATCATCTTTAACTTTATCATATAGAAAAATACTTCTTCTTTCAGAAGATATATCTGCACCACCATGAGATTGTTCAGTTACATATCCTTCTGCATAACTATACTGTTTGTTTATGATGTAAGGCATATCTAAAACAAAATCTTTCAAATATAAGATTAAAAGAATAGCTACTATAACAAGAATGGTATTAGCCAATCGAAGAAATATTATATCATTTTTTCCAGTATATTCTTTTTTTATCGCTTCTTTATCAAAAAATATCGAATAAGATAAGTTTTCTTTTTTTTAATTTAGATAGATAATGCAAGCAATTAACGCTATAACAAATAATGAAACTCTTATAAACAATCTAAATATAGCAAAATCCATAATATCATCCCCTTAAACTTCAAGTTTGTTGCTTACATTATACTTCATCAACCTAAAGAATGGAAGATTTTTCTTGCCTCCCAAAGCAAAAGCACCTGTCATTTTCAAAACGAAGACAGCAAGTGTCTTAGAGTTCCACATTCTATTTTGAGTGCAAAAAAGCAGGAGAACTTTTCAGATTTCCTGCTTAGTAAAGCTGTGAAGATTTAATTGTAGTCAGTTTTTCTTATACCATCCGAAATTTATACTTTAATGTTCTCTCATAACAAAAATCAATTTTGTCCTCCAACAAAAATACCGTTTGGGGGATTATCCCATATAAAATTATCCTCAGCCACTTCGCTCTCCAATGCAATTTCAATTTATACAAACCTACTGCCTTACTATCACTATCATTTTGACTATACATATAGAAATTCATGTGATACTTTTCGCTTGATGTAGATATATTATACATTCCGTCAAGTTCAATTATTTTTTTCCGTGATCACTGTCACTTGAAGAGGCACAATCTCCTTCAAATGTTTGTATATCTCCTTTTAAATACTGAAACAATTCATTTGATTTTCACATCAATTATTTTTGATATTTTTTCTACTATTTTCTGAAAATAGTTCTTTCAGTTTCTGCGTATCCTGTTTTTCTACATGCTTCTATTATTTGCTCCATCATTTTTATCTGCTTCCTCTTGTTCTGATGTAAACCAATCAGACATATATTTCTCTCTATTCATACATCCTCCTATACTAAAAATTATAATAACAACAACTAATTATCGTTATAACCTTTTTCATAAAAATCTCTCCTCTTACCAAGTATATATTACCACTTTATTTAGTGTATCAAACTCAAACATTACAAAAAACACCAAAGAAAACTAAGTGTTTAAACCATTTCATCTTATCCGCTCCTTTACTATTCCATATTTTGAATGAGGGAGATACTCAACTACTAAGTGTTCTCCTTGATGAATACCTGTACTATATACTATTACAGATTTTTTCCTGTCCAGTATCATCCTTTTATTGATATACTTCGCTCTTCTAGCCTTTCCTCATCACTATAATTCCAAGACTCTACTATTCCTTCTGTAACTGTATACTCTTGCTTGACTAACGTCGGAATATCTAATATAGCAGGAATAACTATGCAATAAACCATAAATATCAAACCTATCCCAGAAATAATTTTAATAATTTTATTAATATTTTTTCGTGATTTCGTATCCAATCTCTGGTGTCACCAGGTGCCTGCTCCCATTTTATAAGTCTAACCTTCTTCCATATCCAATATAGGTATATTATTAAAAAGATAACTATAACTGTAACTTTTCCATACAAGCAAAGTAAAATTATTTCCATGAGAATTCCTCCTTCTACATTATCGGACACTCTATCATTTCATTTAATTTTTCCTCTCTTAGTAACTCCGAAAGCTTTTGTAAATATTCTGTAACATAAGAGATTTCTGTTTTTTCTAATGGTTTCTCTTTATCTTTTAGCCTTGATTTAGTAATAGGAATTAATGTATTCGTAACAAAATCCGGAAATGCAGAAATAGTCTTCTACGCAAAAAATTTCTTACTATCATTATACTTCATCAACCTAAAGAATGGAAGATATTTTCCTGCTCCCTAAAGCAAAAGCACCTGTCATTTTCAAAACGAAAATAGCAAGTGCCTTAAAGTTCCATATCCTGTTTTTTGCTTTTCGCCGGAATTGTCCGGCTGACTTCACGCTCTGCCATTTCCTTCTTCTTGCGGCTCAACTGCTCTATAATGGAACTTTTGGCTTTCTTCTTGATTTGCTCCGTTCCGGCTTTTTTGACCTCCGGTTTCATCAGCGTAGTTTGGATTTCTGAATGGTTGATTTCATAGCGTTTGTGATTCTGGCAATCACGCCATCCAATCGTTTCACTGCATACTCAACTTCTTTCTTTGAAGCCTTACGCTCAGGGGAGAGAACCCACGCTTTAGACTGCTCCACCAGCTTAATATCCTCCTTGTGCGTTTCCAGTTTTACAGTATCAGCAACGACCTCAACCGCCTTGTCATAGGCAATATCGGCAACCTCGTCCACCAGAGCTTCCACATCTTCAATCTTCATCGTGAGTTCTTCCAACTTTTGCTCCTGTGCTGCCAGTTGCTCCTTTTGCTTGAAAAGAATATAGTCCTGTTTTTCCAGATATGCACGACCACCATATTCCGGTTCTTCTTCCAGTTGTAAGCCATGCTTTTTTCGCCACATCAAACAGCAGCACTCGGCAAGCTGAATCGAAAGTCATCTTGCGGTTGTTTTTTTCTTCCGACTGGCTTCTCCGGTTCCGGCAGTTCAAACCCCAATGCTTCCAAAGCCTTTTCCTGTTGTGGGGCAATCTCTCCATATTGATTTTCACAGTCGAACACATGACGCTCGTGAATATGAGGGGTGCTTTCATCCAAGTGCAGCGCCCAATTCAGGATATGGACATGAGAGCCGAAACGCTCATTTACGATTTCCATAAATTCTGTGACAATCTCAATGAGCAGTTCCGGTGGAACATGATTATCAAGTGTTCCAATCTGATAGACCGTTTCCTCTGGACAGGTCTTTTTGCTTTTGAGCAAATCACCGGTTTCCTTATTCCTTTCAGGGTGTCGGTTCTTCACATTTCTTTCGTTCTGTCCGGTTACAAAATCACGATACCGCTGACGATAAAAAAGCTGTTCCACATCTTCAAAAGTGGCAGACAGCTCATTTCCTTATCGGGATTTTTGAAATTGCGGAAGCCATTGTAACAGTCCCAATAGAGATTTTGTTTAGCTCGTTCTTCGTCAATGTGTTCGCTGTTGGCAATGTCAAAACTGCGGTCATTGTGCTTCGGATTATAAACGCCATTCTTTCCAGCTCGTCCATTGTGCCTTGTTAATTTCACATGAGTTCCTCCTTTTCTTTTTGATTTCCCCGACAGGGGAGAAGGGCAGCGAAGCTGATTCCTTGCGGCTTTCTGCGTCAAGTAATACCCAGTACTAAGTGGCGAAACGCCACTTAACTGGGCAAGGCTGCCGCCCTTGACCTGCACAGGGATATTGCATTCCCTGTACCCATGCACAAAGGGTTGCACCCTCTGTACTCCCGCCCGAACAAACTGACTTCGCCCCGTCCCAAGCTCTGTCAGTTCCTTCGGTTTTACAAAACAGTCCACCGGACTATTTTGCAAAAAGAAAAACCGACGCATGATCGCTTTACGCTCAATACATCGGTTTCTTCATCTGACCTTGACGGTCATATTCAGTTGTGGCAGATTAGCCAATTTGAAAAATTACTCTGGCATATCTACTGAATAACTTAGATTGTTTCCTCTCTTGTCGCTCTTTAAATCATCATAATACCATAGATACATCGTTCTGTCATATACATTGATTTCAATAACACCATCTGGCTTTTGACCTTCTACTTCTAATGAGTAAATTTCCTTATCATGTGCATAGCCAAAAACAAATCTGGTATCTGGATAATTTGGATTCAAGTCCTGTTGAAAATCACTTAATTTTAAAGATGAATGAATTAGTTCTGTAATATCAGATATAAGAATGCTATCCGCTTTAGTTGTAACCGGTGTAGCATTCATAAACGCATATTGTACAGTTGCTTCCCTCCACCTGTTTTTTGCAGCGTGCCATCACAAAACCTTGAACGGGATCATTATCGCTTCCTGCCCGATAGAAAATCGTATCATACTGTTTGCCATTCCATATATGCAATATTTCATCAACATGATTAAGAAAATCTTCTGGAGCTGATAAATCTTCATGTTCTGCTTTTAAGGGGGAATTCAAAATAGCTTCTTCGATAGAATTATAATATGTAAGTTTAGAATCGTCTTTTCCATTATCTGTCAACTTAAACTCGATATACTCATTTCCTTTGTTTTCTTCTTCCGGAACATAAGTATAACGACCATTTTCAATATGGTCATCATAATCAACAAACAGTCCAATACATATCAGCGCTGCAAAAATCAAAAAGACTATTCCTATAATGATTAGCAATATTTTCAAAAATTTTTTTCATACAAAAGTCCACCTTCTTGCTTCATTTCAGTAAATTATATCATACCGATATGAACAATTCAATTTACACTCTATCAAGTAGTTTTTTTACTTACCTGTAACGCACATTTCTGCAAAATCCATAGTCCCCGATACTTCCTCACAGGCGATAGGCAACGGTCAAAACATCAGTCTGCACCTGACATTTTAACCGCATATCAGCCCTGATTATCACATTGTCCCTGCTGGCTGTTCAGCCCATGCTTTTTCGCATATTCGCTGGCTTTCTGTCTGCGTTCCTCACTGTAAGGCGGCAGGAAGCGGATAGACAGACGGGACTTTGCCAGCTCATAAGAAACACCGCCTTGAACATTGGATTTTTCCAGTCTGCAAAGGTCAGGGTACTTCTTAGCAAAAGCAGCCAACCTCTTTTTCAATCCGGCGTTGTGGGTGTAGATATTTGCCTTGTCCTCGCCCTCATTAAAGAGAACGATTGTTTCTTTCTCAATCTTCGTAAGTCTCGCCATAGCAGCCCTCCCTATGGTTTTCAACACACGCAGCTTGCAGTAAAAGCAGCGATACCACCTTTCAACACCTTCAGCACTCAGCTTAACGGAAAGCATATAAAACAGCTTCTTCGCCACTGGATCGGGTGCAAGGGCAGCTACCATACGCAAACGCTCGACAGTTGCTTTCAGGTTCGGACAGCCAAAGGCATAAAGGGCTTCCATTTCATTCCGGTTCATCTTCATTGTGTTTTCCTCCTTAAAGTTTGATAAATGAAAAGCGACAGACACTTCATAAGGAAATACCTGTCGCTTCGTTTACGATATAAATTTGTTGGTTTGGACTTGATAAAATCAGCAGTAAATCATTTCCTGTCTGATGATTTCTTCGGCTCGGTTACGAATAGAGTTCATGGACTGTACCCACAACATCTGATTGTCTGCTTTCATGGTTTCGGTCACACCCTCGGCTTGTTTCATCTGCTCAATGATAAGGCTGCATCTTTCCGTTGCCTGTTCGTCCAGGTCAGCAAGGTAAGTATGCAGTTCGCCGGATAAACAGAGGGCAGAGAACCTTGCAGGGTGGTACTGCTCTAAATATGTCCTGTGCAGTCTGCCCCACATACCGATAGGGCGGTGTTCCTCCGGCAGCTTCAAGTCCGGCACATAGTAATCGCCCACAAGAACATAGTCCAGACCGTTGCTTTTGTCATGGATTCGTGATTTCAATTCTGTCATGCTATTTTTTCTCCTTTCACTTTTTGCCGATTTGATTTGCTTGTGACGTTCTGTTCAACACACACATTGCTATCAGAACTTTTTTCTTCTGCTATACGCTCATGCTCCGCAAATTCTTTTGATTTCTCACGAATCTTTTTCATATACTTACGATTGGATTCTCGTTTTCTGCGAAGTCGTTCCGCCTCTTTTTCAGCAGCAATCCTTTCTTCCTCTGTTGGTTCATGCTGCTCCACAGGTACTTGAAATTGCCCGACATAGTTAAGATATATCTCCACCTCTGTGGTGCGGTCTGCACCTTTTCCTTGTGGCTCGTGAACCAGAATTTTGTCGATAAATTCATTTATCATGGCAGGAGTAAGTTCTGTAATATTCTCATACTTTTTAACCAGCTTTAGAAAACGCTCCACATTATTTTGACCGCCTATAATCCGTTGCATATCAGCGGTGTCAGTCTCAATAATCTTGTTCAGCTCGTTCTGCTCATTTTCATAATCAGTAAGCATACTCTGAAAAAGTCTGTCCGGCAATCTTCCAATCACATTATCTTCATAGATTTTCCTGATAAGCATATCCAGTTCGTGAACTCGCTTCTGATTTCTTTCAATGCGGTTTTTACAGTTTCAGAAACAGCAATATCTTTCATCGCCGATTCTTCTTGCAGAGAATAAACAAACTCCCGCTCATTCAAAGAAACATAATGGCAAGTCTCCTGTATGGTTTTCAGAATGATGCTTTTAAGTGCTTTTGTTGAAATATGGTGGCAAGTACAATGTCGGTCATACTTCTGATAAGCAAGATTATATGTGGAACATTCATAACAATCTGCCGGATTGGAATAACTTGTCCTTTTTTCGCCTTTGGCAGTATAGTATATTCTTTCTCGCCCTTTCCGCTGCCTGTGATTATACATCGGCGCACCACAATCAGCACAGTAAATCTTTCCGGTCAGAACATTAGGCTCGCCCATAGGATCTGCTTTTCTTACATTCTGTCTTAACTTTTGAGCAAGCAGCCATGTTTCTTCATCGACAATAGGCTCTTGTGTATCATCAAAAACCACCCAATCTTCCTTATCTGCCCTTTTCGTCTTTTTGTCCTTATAGGAATTTTTGAATGTCCTGAAATTGACAGTCTTTCCGATATACTCTGGTCGGGCAATCAGAGTAGTAACCTGATTTCCTCGCCACATATACGGATTTTCTTTGTCATAGTTGCTTGCATGATTTCCAAGTCCCTTTTTGCCAAGATAATAAGATGGTCTTTCAATTTTTTTCTTCTGAAAGTTCTCTTGCTATCTGATAAGGTCCTTTTCCCTCAATAGTCATGCGATAAATTCTGCGGACTACTTCAGCAGCTTCTTCATCAATAATCCAATGGTCGGGGTTTTCGGGGTCTTTCAAATAGCCGTATGGTGGGATATTACTTGTATGAGCGTTGCCGGAAGAACCTCTGGATTTCAGTACAGCTTTAATTTTCTTACTTGTGTCCCTGACAAACCACTCATTCATGATATTCAGAAAAGGGGCAAACTCACTGGTTTCTTGACGGTCACTGTCAATACCATTATTGATTGCTATAAATCGAACTTCCTTTTCTCTAAACAGAATGTCAGTGAAAAAACCTACTTGCAGATGATCTCTGCCAATTCTGGACATATCCTTGCAGATACAGGCAGTGATTTCTCCGTTTTTAACACCTTCAACAAGTCTGTTCCATGAAGGTCTGTCAAAAGTTGCTCCACTCCAACCATCATCGGTAAAATGAACAAGATTCGTAAAGCCATGTTTTATAGCATAATCTTCAAGCATTTGCTTTTGATGAACGATACTATTACTCTCGCCAGCATTATCGTCATCACGAGACAGTCTTTCATACAAAGCAGTAATGCCATTGCTTCTATCTTTTTTTCTTCTCATGCTGAACTCCTTTCTTCAATTCCTATCCACTCCTTACGCTCACAAAATATCACATCAGGCACCTTCTTCGGTGGTATGTTCAAAGCCCGAAATGTGATTGAAGCCGGCATCCTGGCATTTGCCATTGGTGTGCCGGTTTTTTCATTGCTCCCTCTTAGCCTGACTGCCCGTATCATCGCTTTGTGCCTGACCGCACTGCCAGCAGCATTGGTGGCGCTTATCGGAATTTCCGGTGAGAGCCTTTCCTCTTTTCTGCTGATTTTCATAAAGTACCTGCGAAACCGCCGCATTATAGGCGGTAACAGCGCAGAAGATGCGGTTCCGGCGGCAGAGCATGGCGGCAAGCATATTAAAAAGAAGGTACACAAGCCCGACAAGGCTCCCAGACGGTCACGGCGCTCCGGCAGAGAGGATTTCCCAGCGGAGTTTGATGAAGTTCGTAGCTACGAGATCCGCCAAAAACTCCGTCCTGTGAAAAAGCAGAAGCCTGCCAAGGAGAAGAAAGCCGCCAAGCAAAAAGAAGGATCTCCAAGGAGCGCAAAGTAAAACGCCCTATCCGCACCCAGGAGCCGAAGCCCGCCTGCCTTAACCCGGTAGCAGATTATCTGCCGATTCCAAAATTGAAAACGGCATCATCTACACGAAGGACCACCGCTATGTCAAGGTCGTCGAGGTAGTACCCATCAATTTTATGCTGCGCAGCGCCCAGGAACAGCGGAACATCATCTATTCCTTTGTATCCTACTTGAAAATCAGCCCCATCAAGCCTGACAATCAAGGTACTGACACGTCGGGCAGAGATCAACCGCCATCTGGATACCGTTCGGAAGGAGATGGAACAGGAGACCAATGAACAGTGTCTGCTCATGCAGGAAGACTACCTCCAGTTCGTTCAGCAGATCGGTTCCCGTGAGGCAATTACCCGACGTTTCTTCCTGATTTTTGAATATGAGCCGTGGAGCAACACCAAGCGCTCTGATGAAGAAGGCGAGGCAATCAATGCCCTGCAAAGTGCAGTCCATACTGCTACCAACTACCCTCCGTCAGTGCGGTAACGAGGTCATCGTTCCGGAAAACTGGGATGAGTTTACCGTAGATGTCCTCTATAACCTGCTCTGCAGAAATGAAAGTGCTGTAAAGCCGCTCTCCGTCCGGGCACAGGAGGTTGTGGCTGAGTACCTTGCCAAAGGGCGCGACAGTGAGATCGACCATATCCCTGCCACCGAATTCTGTGCGCCAAAAAGCATTGACTTCACGCATGGTCACCATATCTGCATTGACGGTCTGTATTATGCTTATTTGCTGGTGCCCTCTGATGGCTACAAAACGCAGGTTCCAGCCGGCTGGCTCAGTCTTATCGTCAATGCCGGTGACGGGATCGATATGGATATGTTCCTCTCCCGTCAGCCCAAAGAAACCATCATCCAGAAAGTCGGACAGCAGCTGCGTATCAACCGTTCCAAAATCAAGGACGCCAGCGACACCAACACCGACTTTGATGACATTGATGGCGCTATCCGAAGCGGGTACTTTCTCAAAGAGGGCCTTGCCAACAACGAGGACTTCTACTACTTGAATCTGCTGATTACCATTACTGCCTCCAACGAGGAAGACTTGGAATGGAAGGTCAGCGAAATGAAAAAGCTCCTGCTCTCACAAGACATGAACGCTGCACCTGCTATTTTCGGGAGGAACAGGCGTTTTTTTTATCTGCCCTTCCATTGGTGGCAATGGAAAAGAAACTGTATGAGCGCGGTAAACGCAACCTGCTGACAGGCGGTGCGGCAAGCTGTTATCCCTTTACCTCCTATGAGATGTGTGATGATAACGGTATCCTGCTGGGCGTCAACAAGTACAACAGCTCCCTTATTATCGTGGACATCTTCAATTCTGCGGTCTATAAG
>ENA-OQAX01000274-OQAX01000274.1-human-gut-metagenome-genome-assembly--contig:-NODE-274-length-12326-cov-1.703746_pt1 | contig 12326 bp, 16 predicted proteins | sample MGYA00242741_ERZ504539 | MGnify/ENA primary metagenome ERZ504539 (study PRJEB26092, sample SAMD00036277) | human gut metagenome | host: Homo sapiens | study: EMG produced TPA metagenomics assembly of... | reverse complement strand
AATCCATTTGCCTTCATTTACTTTTGCCTGTAAAGCACTCAGATCTCCTTTAAGAGTCGATCAACTCTTTATTGATGTTGTCAATGTCATCATCATAGTCTTTACAAGACACAAAATGTTCCCGTTGACGAAACCATCAAGGCTCCGAACAGGATTGCACTTAAAAACTTTTTGTTCATAATAGAAAAACTTTAAATTTATAAATTTAAAAACTAAAATTGATTATACATATTAATCTCATTATTAATATCTTAGTTCGTTTATTACCTGTAGTTCCCGTTTCCTCCTTTCCCGTGACTGATAAGACAAAGGTGACACACCCGCAACCTTACTGAAAGCTGAATAGAAAGCGCTTTTAGAAGCGAAACCGCAACTACGAGGCAAGTCATTCAATGCACAACGACCGAAACTAAGAAGCTCCTTGGCATATTCCACACGATAGCCGTTCACAAGCTCCTTCAAGTTACAGCCAAAGTATTTGTTTACTACATTACTCAGGTAGGTCTGGTTTGTTTCAAGCAAATCGCTCAGTTTTTTCAGCGAAAGCGAAGTGTCAAGGAATATCTGACGTATCTCAAGCTGGTACAATATAGCTTTATATATACGACAGTCCACTTTACGAATATTCACTTCCTTGCCGACAAACTCCTCCTCCCAATGCCGCTGGGCGGCCTTGAAAAGCAAGTTCTTCTGCCGCTCGGAAACGGCACTACTTCGTTTACGTCTTAGAAATAGATATTCCATCTGCTCTATGTTAAATTTCATTCATTCTCATCGCTTCAAAGACATACTTTATCATATAATAAAGGAACTTAAAAAACGACATTTTCTATAGATCTCTTACCAAGAGATCTATAGAAAGTAACTAACAAACAATATATCAACATATTATATCCTATTTCAAATAGGATAAAGGAGTATAAAAATGGACTTGGAAGCTTATTTTTTATATAAAATTCCTATTTTTTTTTGCCAAAAATGTATTAGTTCTCAAAACTTTGCTTATTTTTTGCACAGAAAAATGTATATCTCTTGGTAAGAGATATACAAATAAGTATATATAAAAGAAGGAAACAATCAATTGTTAATCAATTGATTACTATCACAAAAAAAGAGATTCTCTCCTTAAAAAAGATTCACCGAAATAATTTGAACAAACTCTTTGAACGGAAATCGGTCAACAAGTTTCAAGCATCAAGCCAACTTAATCACTTTACGAAGTCAATTTCTCCAGAAAAAAACTTAAAGAAACATTATTTCCTGAGCCGATAAACCGGTAACTTGGGCAATTTACATCAGATGCAATACCGACCTGTTTCATTTTTAGCATTCTTCCTTACGACCTGTTTCAAATCCTTCCTAAAGACCTTTTTCGAGTCCCTCTTTAGGGTCCTCCTCACGTCCTTTCTTCAATTGAGTAGACATTACGCTATACCAATCACGGAAGCTCTTCAAATTTTCCCAATGTTCACCAAACTCCCTAGAGGTGAATTTCGCAAATCTCGGCAGCCTCGAAAAAAACGATCGAATACACGGCTCCGCAACGCACACAGACGCTCAAGAAGGGAAGATAGATTACGCAGAACGAACAGGCATTTGTCAAACATGCCCTCCACCTTATCTTCCTTCTTGTTGAACTTCAGGATTTCAAAGAAGAAAGAACTTAAAGATAAGAAAAAAAAAATACCTAAGAGAAAAAGGATTTAGCATAAGTATAAACACAAATAAAGTTGCTTTGAACCATACATCAAAGCAACTTTCATAAAAGCCGGAACGAATGAAAACATTCCTTATTTTTTCTCTTCTTCGACAGAAGACAGTGGCGTACTGTTCTCTTTATAAGCAGCAAATCCTTTCACCTTTGTCCGTTCCTTATTAACACTTTCCGAAGCGGCACTACCCAGTTGCTGCAAATTTTGCTTGATAGCATCGTGAGTAACAAAGAAATGATCGAGCATAGCTTTCAGATATTCGTCCAATTGGCCTTCTTTGGGAGTAAAGACCGTATGACATTTGGAATGAAGCCCCACGTTTTTCTCATCCTCATCCGCCGTAAAGACAGTGGTCACCAACGAATCCACATTGACCAGATTGACAATCTCTTTTAAGTAAGGTAAAGCCGGATTATCCATACTGATAGACGCCCACCACGGATTCCATATCATGATGAACCGGGCCTCATCCTCCACCGCAATATAAAAATCATCACCTTGATATTTAAAGACAATATGTCCTTCCTCATTGGTTTCCGGCTGACAGCCTATCTTTTTGAGCACAGCTATAACCAGCTCTTCCGTACCGATATCCTCCAAGTCTTCCTTTGTCATACGGTCCAAACGGTCTCTACGTTTTTTTACGCTCATGACGGATGCGAAGAACTAAAAAATGCAAGCGGCCACAATGCCAATGCAATAACAGCGATTAGAATGGTGAGGTCAGTCATATCTGTTTGCGATTTAAGGGTTCAACATCAAAATACAGATAGTTGCTACACTATGCTAAACAAATATAGCAATTATAATCTTAAAAACATCTATTTCCATCGATTTATTTCAAGTGTTTCTTTATCCAAAGCAAATGCCCGTATTCTGTGTCTTCAGAAGTCCAGTGCTCGTTGACTGGAGTAATCAACGCCTCTTTTGGACAGTTCAGTACATTATAGACAATGTAACTGGTAGTAGGAGGACAAGTATTGTCATTAAATCCCCATGTCATATAAACAGGAACAGTAATCTGTTTGGCAAAATTCACCACATCATAATATGCAAGGGTCTTCATCTTGGCAGGTGTATCCATATCTACCGTATTCTTAAAAAGATGAGGATATCCCCCGGCACGGCCGGCTTTGTAACCTGCCATATCACTTAAAGCGGGATGGTTTGCCACACATGCCGTAACACGCTTGTCAAGTCCTGCCGTAATCAAAGCCAAAGCTCCCCCTTGGCTCCCCCCTTGCACAATAACATTTTTACCATCCCATTCAGGTAATGAAGTCAGCAAATCAATGCTGCGGACGCAAGCCAGATAAACCCGTTTCATATAATAATTTTCACGGCTATCCAAGCCGTTTACCAAATAACCGTTTTCCCGACTACTGAAAGCGCGGCTTATTTCGCCGAAAGTGTCCTCATCCAGCTCCGGATTCAAGCCGTGGATTTCTATCTCAAAGCGGATACACCTTCTTCCGCATAATATTTATGCCTCATAGGCCCTTTGATCGTCTTGATACCGGCCCCCGGAGGACAAAGCACCTACCGGGATACTTTCCTTCCGCCTTAGGATAGAACAGATAACCATAAATACACTGGTTCTGCTTATTCAGCTGAAGTCTGATCAAGTAACAGTCTATTTTGTCCGTAGAATATTTCTCTACGTACTCTTTAGTATAAGTCAGAGGGAACTGGGCTGCTTCCGCCTTAGTCTTATTCCAGAATTCATTAAAATCAGAAGGCAACTGGGTATAGGGTTGAAGCTTCTCAGGAGAGAAGCCGACTTTGATATGGTGGGAATAAGTTTTACCTCCTAGTTTAGCCGTCAGACGACAATCACGAAACCGGGCTCTTTCATTGTCCCCATAGAAATAACCGCTTTTCCATTCTTCAGTTTTACAGTTCCCTTGGTATCCGAAGGCATCATGTCGCCTCCCAGCTCATATAAAACCTCCACACCATCTTGCGGAATACCATATTTATAGAACTGAACCTCAATCTTCGCTTTCTCGCCTGTCTTTGTACAACCAGTCGGCATGATCGGGTACAGTTACCCAAAGCACATCACTCCGATAAGGATAATTTTCGGCCGCTGCTGAAAGAACGAACAAGACAGCCCCAATAAGCATGCTTAAAAATCTGTTTTTCATTGTAATTCTATTTAATGGTTCTAAAAATCAGTATTAAATCTGCGTAACTCCGCACGCAAGGCACGAGCTCTCCCTCCTGTCATACTATCCAGCAATTCCCAAAAACGAGGACCGTGATTCATTTCCTTGGTATGAGACAATTCGTGTAACAGTACATAGTCCATCAAATGGGGAGGCAACAACATCAAATAACAGGAAAGATTGATACTGCCTGTCCCCGAACAACTTCCCCATCTTCCCTTGCTGCCGGTAATCTTCACACGTTTAAATGGCAAATGATACTGTTCGGACAAGGCAGATAAAAGAGATGGCAGATACTCTTGTGCATTTTTTCTTCATGGCACGGATGATGGCATTACGTACCAGCTTTGTACTTCAGGTAAAGAAAAATCCACATTCCGCGGACAGATAATCTTGACTCCCTCCTCGGTAAAAACGTACGGAAAAGCAAGTAAAGTTACCTTGCTCCAGCCATAAACGGAAACAGGGAGTGTGAATACGAAAATTTAGATCAATCGGTTTCTTGCTCACTTTCCTCCAGTCCTCCAACAGACGTTGCCTGTATTGCTCCACCACCTCCAGCACTTTGCTGCTTAAACTATAAGGAGGAACAGTAACATGCAGTCCGTCGGGCTTTACCCGCATAGTAACATTACGCGCCAGCTTGTGTGTACGCACTATAATACGGTCAAAATCTTTATCCGGAAGTACTCTTTTAGTTGCCATACGGATACAAAGATACAGCTTTCCAATAAAAAAAGGCAGAGATTTGCAACTTTCCAGGAATCTTCACCGTCTAATTAACAGAAACCAATTAAATATATATATTACCATGAGAACAAAAACTATTTATTTTTCAGTCTTTTTCTGACAATCACAATGATGACAGGCTGTTTCCACATATCATCAGGCCCGAAACCCAGCAAGAGTAAAATGACCAAAAAATATAGCGTAACTCCTTTCAATAAGATAGAGAACAAAGCACCTGCCAACATTGTCTTTACTCAAGGGAATGCGACCAAAGTAGAAGCCGACGGTCCGGATAATTACATCCCCCAACTCATTGTCATGGTCAAAGACAGTACGCTGAGTATCAGTATGGATAAAAGACAAAATTCAAAAAACTTCAAAAGTTCAAAAAATCAATATCTCAATTACCAGTCCGGTTTTATGCAATATCAAGCAAAGAGGTGTAGGAAGTATTTATCTGAAAGACAGCGTGAAAGTAACAGATCTTTCTATCAGTGCCGAAGGTGTGGGGAGTATTGAAGCAAATGCATTAATGGCACGTTCCATCAAAGTATCCCAAGAAGGAGTAGGAAGTATCAATTTAAAGGGGCAGGCCGGTCATGCGACATATTATTTGGAAGGAGTAGGCAGCCTGAAAGCAAAAGACATGATTGTTTCTGATGTCGTAGTTGAACAAAACGGTGTGGGAAGTGTTTCTTGTTATGCATCCGGGACGATAAATATCAGTGCCCAGGGAGTAGGAAGTGTAAACTACTACGGTGACCCTCAGGTTACCGGACTAAAAAATCCGGAATTGGAAGCGTTAAGAGCAAATAACTCATTTCATAACTCTCTCTTTACATTAAATTATCTACCAAACAAAAAAGGATTACTGCTCACGCGGTAATCCTTTTTAAAATTATTTAGTTAGTTAATTTAAAATTTGAGAGAATTGAAACTTCACAGCCTCGAATTAAAAAGTTGTTTTAATAAGCACTAACTATCATATTTATATAAAAGCAAATGAAAATGTTCTAATTTGTTTTCCCTGTCCCTGTACCGGTATCATCAGCGGTAATCTTTGTCACCGTATCTGTAGGCAATACAGGTTCGTATGCCACTTGGGGATCGGTAGTAGAATCCTGATACTCATCGTGTACCGATACCGTATCACTATCACCGCCTTCCATAGCGTGTTGCATCACTGTACCCATAAGAAACAACACGGCAATCATTGCAGCCGCTTTAAACAGAGGCATAAAGCGCGTACGCATAGTCAGACGTTGTGCTTTTACCACCGGTCTTTCTATCCGGGTCAGAATTCTGGTATCAAAATCATCTCCCAAACCTTTCTCCTTCTCCACATCCTGATAAGCAAACAACTGCTTGTACCGGAGTAAATGAGCAGGCACTTCCTTCTGACGAAAAGAATGAACGTAATATTTGCTCTTCCTCCAATGAAGTTTCGCAATTCCAATAACGTTCCAAAAGCTGTTCAATATATTTATAATCCATAATCCTCTATTTCAGTGTATCTTTGTTTTATCTTCTGCCGGGCACGGAAAAGGGTTACTTTCACCTGTTCTTCCGTAATCTGCAGAATATCTGCAATCTCTTTATAACTCTTTCCTTCCACATCCCTCAACTGCATAATTGTACGCTGTCTTTCGGGAAGCTCATTGACCAGACGGTGAACCAACTGCATTTGTTCGTTCTGCGCCAACCGGTCATAAGGCGTCAATGTATCAGGCATCTCCCGCACTTCAGAGGTCAGTTGCAAATTCTGTGCTTCCATCTTCTGGCTGCGGTCAATTGCCAAGTTACGAGCAATGGTCAGGCAATATGCCTCGATGGATTCAAACTGCGGCCATTCATCCCGCTTGTTCCATACCCTGATCATCGTATCCTGCACCACATCCTCCGCTTCAGCACTATTCAGCGTAATACGAAAGCGCCAACCTGTAGAGTTTTGTCTTTCAGGGGCAGAATATCGTTTCGGAAACTGATCTCTCGCATTGCTCTGTAATAATGACGGTGAGTTACACTAAAGTTACACTCACCCGCCTGTTTTTTTTGAATTATTTTTTGATTACGGTTCCACTTCCTTCATTAATGGCTGATGCTAAGGTTATTACCACCTGACTGACTCCTGCATCAATGGCAGAAAAAGAATTTTCCAGCTTGGGAATCATCCCTCCTTGAATAATGCCTTGCGCTACAAATTCTTTAAACTCTTCAGGAGTAATGACAGGAATTACACTGTCATCATCATTTCGTCACGCAATACGCCCTTTTCTCAAAGCAATAAACCAATGTCACATCAAACAAGGACGCCAATGCTTTGGCGGTTTCTCCGGCAATGGTATCAGCATTGGTATTCAGCATGCTTCCTTTACCGTCATGGGTCAATGGAGCCATAACAGGCACAATGCCCTGACGGATCAATGTCGCCAGGAAACCGGCATTTACTTTCTCCACATCACCAACAAAGCCATAGTCCACGTCTTTTACCGGACGCTTTACCGAACGGATCACATTCATATCGGCTCCGGTCAGTCCAATGGCATTCACACCTTTTGCCTGAAGACCGGCTACGATACTCTTATTCACCAGTCCGCCATATACCATGGTTACCACTTTCAGCGTTTCTGCATCCGTAATGCGGCGGCCATTCACCATCTTGCTTTCAATCCCTAGTTGTGCCGCCAGTCTGGTAGCAGAGCGCCCGCCACCGTGTACCAACAACTTATAACCTTCTATAGCAGAGAAATCAGCCAACAACTGATTAAGTGTAGACTCTTCCTCTACAATTTTTCCACCTACTTTTATGATAGTCAGTTTCTCTTTCATACTATTATTCCAAATAAGTATATCCGTACAACCCGGAACGATAATTAGAGAGGAATTCTTTTCCTTCCTCTACAGAAATTCTTCCTTCCTTCACTGATTTGGTCACCCAGGTTTCCAGTGTACGCACCAATTTCTTCGGGTTATATTGTACATAATCCAAAACCTCGGCCACCGTTTCACCATCAATTACCTGATCAATAGAATACCCTTTGTCATCCACCGTAACATGCACCGCTTGGTATCTCCAAACAAATTGTGCATATCACCCAGAATCTCCTGATAAGCACCAACCAAAAATACACCTATATAATAAGCGTCTTTTCCCTTCAACGAATGTACCGGCAGGCATGCGATACATAACGGGTAGAGATAAAAATTGGCAATCTTTCCATCCGAATCACAAGTGATATCCTGCAAGGTAGCATTTCTGTCGGGCTTCTCATCCAGACGCTGGATAGGCATGATAGGGAATATCTGATCTATCGCCCACGAGTCCGGCAACGACTGGAACAACGAGAAATTACAAAATATTTATCAGCCAGCAGTTTGTCCAGTTTGCGGAACTCATCGGGCGCATGTTTCAGCCCCGAAGCAATCTGATTGATCTCACGGGTCACCGACCAGTACAGACGCTCTATCTGGGCACGGGTCTCAAATCCACAATACCGTGGCTGAATAAATCAAGTGCTTCCTCACGTATCTGCTGTGCATCGTGCCAACCTCCACCATACGGCTCTGATTCAGATTATCCCATATCTCATAAAAGTTCATGTACCAGTTCATGATCATTTTCACCCACTTCGAAATCCTCATCCATTTCGGGCAGAGTCGCCGTTTCCAGCACCTCGAAAATCAGCACGGAGTGATGGGCGGTCAGTGAACGTCCGCTTTCGGTAATAATATTCGGATGAGGAATTCCATTCTTGTCACTGGCATCCACCAGTGTAGAGATAGAGTCATTCACATACTCCTGAATAGAGTAGTTCACACTGCTTTCACTATTGGCAGAACGAGTTCCGTCGTAATCCACACCCAAACCGCCGCCGATATCCACAAATTCCACATTAAATCCCATCACATGCAACTGCACATAGAATTGCGATGCCTCACGCAGAGCTGTCTTGATACGGCGTATTTTAGTCACCTGGCTGCCTATATGAAAATGAATCAGTTTCAGACAGTCCTTCATGTCTTTCTTTTCCAGAAAATCAAGCGCTTCCAGCAATTCACTGGATGTCAAGCCAAACTTACTGGCATCTCCTCCGCTATCTTCCCATTTACCACTTCCCGAAGAAGCCAGCTTAATGCGGATACCTATGTTAGGACGCACATTCAGCTGCTTTGCCATTTTGGCTATCAGGCGTAATTCATTCATTTTCTCCACTACCAAGAAAATGCGTTTCCCCATCTTCTGTGCCAGCAGAGCCAGCTCGATATAACTTTCGTCCTTATATCCGTTACAGATAATCAATGAATCCGAATCTGTATTCACAGCTATCACCGCATGAAGTTCAGGTTTGAACCGGCTTCCAGTCCCAAATTGAATTTCTTTCCATGACTGATGATTTCTTCCACTACAGGACGCATCTGATTTACCTTGATAGGATAAATGATAAAATTCTGGGCCTTATACCCATACTCATCAGATGCCTGCTTAAAGCAGTTCGCGATTTTTTCAATACGATTATCCAGAATATCCGGAAAACGGACCAGCATAGGAGCTGCCACATCCCGCAATTGCAACTCATCGACCAACTCTTTCAAATCGACCTCAACGCCGTCCTTACGAGGAGTTACCACTACATGACCTTTGTCATTGATACCAAAGTACGAAGTTCCCCACCCTGTTATGTTGTAGAGTTCTTCCGAATCTTCAATACGCCATTTTCTCATTTCTTCTTCTGTACAAAGAGTGTGTATTTTACTATATATAATTATTTATTCAATTTCTTTCTCAAGCTGTCAACAGAGGCTTGAATTTGTCTTTTATCCTCCAGCTCATCAGCCTTAAACAGATGTTTCGCCTTTGAATAAAACGGATGTCTTTTCTGTAACGCCTCACAGATAAAATCCATCAGTTCCTCATCACTTTTATTTGCTAACAATGGACGTTGCTGCTTGGCCACTCTCAGACGGCGGAACAATACGGCAGGTTCCACATCCAGAAACACCGTATCACCGCAATCATTCATATACTCCATGTTATCAAAAAAACAAGGTGTTCCTCCACCGGTCGAAACAACCACATCTTCAAACTCGGCCACTTCGTGCAACATTTTCCGTTCCAGTTCCCGGAATCCGTCTTCTCCGCGTTCCAAGAACAGCTGTTGAACGGTTTTATGGAAAACGTTCCTCGATAAACCAGTCCAAATCAATGAAATTCAGACTCATTTCACGGGCAAAACGCCTTACCTAGAGTCGTTTTGCCCGCGCCCATATATCCTATTAAAAATATACGTGTCATTTTTTTGCTTTTGCAGTGCCCTTTACCTTGGAAGCCGCCTTACTTTTTGCGGATTCTTCGGGCTTTTCGGACTCCTCTTCCATATTCACGGTTCCCCTGTTTCTTGAAGCCGCTTTCGTTTTACGCGTTTCCGCCTTGCTTTTCTGCAATTCAATCACCTTAAAACAAGCCTCCAGACTTAAATCTGCCGGTTCTACATTCTCAGGAATCTTATAATTCTTTTTCTGATAACTGATGTATGGGCCGTAACGTCCGTTCAAGACCTGCATATCAGGGTCAGCATCGAATACTTTAATAAACTTCTTCTCCTGCGCTTCTATCTTATTCTTGATCAACTCTACCGCCTCATCCAAAGAAATCTCCATCGGATCCGTTCCTTTAGGAATAGAAACAAACAGTTTGTCATAGCGCACGTATGGTCCGAAACGCCCTACTCCTACCGTTACCGTATGGCCGTCATAATCCCCCAACGTACGGGGAAGCTTGAACGCATCCAATGCTTCTTCCAACGTAATGGTTTCCATCGACAATCCCTTTGTCAACTGCGCAAAACGCGGTTTTTCCTCATCATCGGCAGTACCAATCTGAATAACCGGACCGAAACGACCGATCTTAACCGATACCGGCTTACCGCTTACAGGATCTGTTCCCAATACCCTTTCACCCACCTTATGCTCAGTCTTAGAGTGAATGGTCTTATCTACCAACGGATGGAAGCCTTTATAGAAACTGTCCATCATGCCAGTCCATTCCTTTTCTCCTTCCGCCACTTCATCGAACTCTTTCTCCACATTCGCTGTAAAGTTAAAGTCCATGATTTCAGGAAAGTATTCCATCAGGAAATCGTTTACCACGATACCGGTATCAGTAGGCAACAACTTGGCCTTTTCATTTCCCGTCATCTCTGTCTTGGTAGTTTCCGTAATCTTGCCGCCTTTCAGTTTCAAGATATCATACGGGCGTTTCACACCTTCACTGTTTCCTTTTCTACATAACCGCGTTGCTGCACAGTAGAAATGGTAGGTGCATATGTAGATGGACGACCGATGCCCAACTCTTCCAGTTTGCGTACCAGGCTGGCTTCCGTATAACGGGGCGGACATTGGGTAAAGCGTTGAGTTGCCAAAAATTTCTTTTCTTATCAGTTTTTCCCCTTTGCTTAGAGGCGGCAACAGACGACCCTCATCCTCCTGCTCATTGTCATCATCATATGATTCCTTATATACACGCAGGAAACCGTCAAAAGTAATCACCTCGCCGGTAGCGATAAAATTTCTCGCTGCTGTTACTAATTACAATAGTAGCCGTTGTTTTCTCCAGTTCCGCATCTGCCATCTGTGAAGCGATGGTACGTTTCCAGATCAGTTCATACAATTTCTGTTCCTGACCGGTTCCGCTCACCGTCTCATTCTCCATATAGGTAGGACGGATAGCCTCATGCGCTTCCTGTGCTCCTTTAGTCTTGGTGGCAAACTTACGGACTTTGACATATCTTTCTCCCATCAGGGACAAAATAGTCTGCTTGCTAGTATTCAAAGCCAAATCCGAAAGGTTCACCGAATCCGTACGCATATAAGTAATTTGTCCGTTTTCATACAGACGCTGTGCCACCATCATGGTCTGCGCTACTGTAAATCCCAACTTACGGGGCAGCTTCCTGCTGCAACGTAGAAGTAGTAAACGGTGCCGCCGGCGATTTCTTCACAGGGCGGGTTATTATATCTTCAATAGAGAACTGCGCATCCTTACAAGTTTCAAGGAAAGCTGTGCTTCTTCCTTGGTCTTGAAACGGTTGGACAATTCTGCTTTCACTTCAACTTCATTTCCATCGACATCAGGTACTTCAAACACTGCTGTAACGCGATAAGACGGCTCACTGACAAAAGCATGCACCTCACGTTCACGTTCCACAATCAAACGAACGGCAACAGATTGCACACGTCCGGCAGAAAGAGCAGGCTTTACCTTCTTCCACAATACCGGTGAGAGTTCAAAACCTACAATTCTATCCAGAATACGGCGTGCCTGCTGGGCATTTACCAGATTCACATCAATGTCACGCGGATTTTCGATGGCCTTTAGTATCGCTGTTTTGGTTATCTCGTGGAATACAATGCGCTTGGTCTTCTCAGGGTCCAGCCCCAAGACTCAAACAAGTGCCATGAAATAGCTTCTCCTTCACGGTCCTCATCGGATGCGAGCCACACCATATCAGCGTTCTTTGCCGCAGCTTTCAATTCGGCTACCAATTTCTTTTTATCTGCCGGTATCTCGTAAGTCGGCTCAAACCCATTCTCTACATCGATACTAAACTCCTTCTTTTTCAAATCCCGGATATGCCCGTAACTGGAAAGGACTTTATAATCATTGCCCAAGAATTTCTCAATGGTTTTTAGCCTTGGCGGGTGACTCAACTATTACTAG
>ENA-OQAX01000273-OQAX01000273.1-human-gut-metagenome-genome-assembly--contig:-NODE-273-length-12330-cov-1.658690_pt1 | contig 12330 bp, 20 predicted proteins | sample MGYA00242741_ERZ504539 | MGnify/ENA primary metagenome ERZ504539 (study PRJEB26092, sample SAMD00036277) | human gut metagenome | host: Homo sapiens | study: EMG produced TPA metagenomics assembly of... | reverse complement strand
AAAATATCTGGCATGAAAAACCTCCTGAGCATGTGGTGAGATCACGAATATCCATTTGACTCGTATATTCGCAATCCACAGTTGCTGTAATGTCCGTTTTGTGGTCTGTGAACAGTATATCACGTAAAAATAAATGCGACAATATATTGCATTTTTTTCATTCAGGGGATGATACCTGTCACCTTGCGGAAAATCCGATGATATACTGAAATCAAGATTACAAAAACGGGAGGATATTTTGTATGAGCTACAAAAAACGGGAATATGAAAATAATCGAAATTACATGAAAACGGCCTGGATATCCAGTTCCGTATCCGTGAAAACGGCGTGGTAGAGCTGGCAGATTTTTCTTCACAGGAAGTAAAAAAAGCAGCCATGGAGCCGAAGGAAGATATTTATTATCCGGCTGTTGAGATCCACAGAAGCGGCACCGGAAGCCTGAATATGCATGCTTACAAAAACAACATCAATCAGTCCTCTGTAGACTTTGTTTATGAGAAACATGAACTGAAAGAGCAGGACGGTGGAAAAGAACTGGAGATCGTAATGGTTTCTCCGGAAAAGCTGAAAGCCGTATATCATATGCGCCTGTTTGACGGAGTTCCGGCAGTGCAGACCTGGACAGAGATCACCAACGAGGGAAGTGAAGATCAGGCCTGACTTACGTTTCTTCTTTTATATATCAGGGAATTTCCAGAGGCGGTGACAAACCTTATTACAAAAAAACAGATATCTATGTACCGTTTAACAGCTGGTGCTGTGAGGCACAGTGGCAGAAATATGATGCAGAGACACTGAACTTAAACGGAATGGTCGAGACGGATTTAATCATCAGGGATATGGACTGAACCGTTATTGTTACAGTGGAAAGGGAAGCTGGTCTACCTGCGAGTATCTTCCAATGGGAATTGCCGAAGACAGAGAAACAGGGGAAACTTATATTTTCCAGGTTGAAAGTTCCGGACAGTGGCTGATAGAATATGGTTCCGCCCAGGGTGGGAATCTGTATCTTACTATAAGCGGTGCCACAGAGCAGGAGCATGGATGGTATAAGAATCTGAAACCGGGAGAATGCTTCACAACTGTTCCGGCAGGGGCAGCCGTTGTAAAAGGAGGTCTGAATCCGGCAGTAGCAGCGCTGACCAGATATCGTAGAAAAGTACGCAGAGCAAATCCGGACGATGAGAAACTGAACGTGGTATTTAATGATTACATGAACTGCCTGATGGGAGATCCCACAACAGAGCGGGAGCTTCCATCATTGACAAGGCGGCAGAGCTGGGATGTGAATATTACTGTCTGGATGCAGGATGGTATGACGACGGATTCTGGTGGGACCGTGTCGGTGAATGGAAGGAAGCATCCGGAAGATTCCCTGGAGGCCTGAAAGAAGTCTGCGATTACGCACACAGCAAAGGCCTGAAAATGGGACTCTGGCTGGAAATCGAAGTTATGGGAGTTGCCTGTGAGCTTGCAAATAAACTTCCGGATGACTGGTTTGTCTGCCGCCATGGAAAACGCCACATTGACAACAAAACGTTACATGCTGGATTTCCGCAATCCGGAAGTACGGAAATACTGCCGTGATGTAGTGGACAGGCTGATCCGTGATTATGGCGTAGAGTACTTTAAGGTGGACTATAACGTAACGATGGGATACGGAAGTGAATTGAACAGCGACAGCTGTGCAGATGCCATCCGTGAGCATTATGAATGTCTCCATCAGTGGTATGAGGAGATCTTCCGTGATTATCCGGATCTTGTTGTGGAGAACTGCGGTTCCGGCGGACAGCGTATGGACTATGGTATGCTGAAAGTCTTAAGCCTTCAGTCAACCAGTGACCAGACCGATTATCTCTACAATGCCAATATTGCAGCCAATGTGGCAAGTGCGGTTGCCCCTGAGCAGGGTGGCATGTGGGTATATCCGTATGAGGATGAAGAAGAGCATGTGATCTACAATGTGGTAAACGGTATGCTCCTTCGCCCGTATATCAGCGGTATGGTATGGAAGCTTGGCGAGAATTCCATGAACCGTATGAAAGAGGGAATCGCCCTGTATAAGGAAATCCGTGAGGAGTCCGTGACGGTGTGCCGTTCTTCCCGCTGGGCTTCGGTACTCTGAAGTCGGAAGTTCTCGCTTACGGAGTAAAGCAGAGAAGAATACCTATCTTTCTGTATGGACACCGGGAACAACAGAAGCGGTGATCCCGCTGGAAGACGCAGAAAAGATCAGCAAAGTATCCGTGATCTATCCGAAAGAAGAGATGTGCGAATATAAGATCGAAAATGGAAATCTTGTAGTGAAGATGCCGCAGGAAAAAGCAGCCAGACTGTTTATGATCGAGATGAAATAAGAAAGATATAAAGTCCTTTTTATTGGACTGTAAAAAAACGACGAATGATGAAAATTACAGGAAAATAAAAAGAGTGATACAAGGCAAGATGCAGATAAAAATACAGCCAGGAGTATCGGAGGTAGATTCTGATATATTCCTGACTGTATTTTTTATAGCAGTAATTTATGGAAATGCTATAGTCCCGGGTAAATGGACAGTATTGTTTGATTTACCGGATATCCGCACCCGGTTTCATGATCTGAAGCAGGATCACCGCACAGATGATCGCTCCGATACCGGGAATGGCACCGCCGATTCCCACAAACCGAAGTCCGGCATATTTTACGATCACACCACCCATGGCAGAACCGGCTGCAATACCGAAGTTAAAGAAAACCGAGATCAGAGAAGAAGCCAGGTTTACACAGGCAGGGTGATCCCTGGTGGCGATCTTCAGGAAATGCATCTGCAGCGGTGAATTCAGAAGATACATCACAACACCCAGGATAAAAAAGTACCAGTCCTCCGCTTACCAGATTGTGGGTGGCAATGGGAAGAAGCAGCAGACATACAGTCTGGATCACATAGATCAGAGGCAGCATGCGGATGCCGGTTTTGTTTGCCACCTGACCGGAACTTACGTTGCTGGTGATAGCTGCAATACCGAAGATCAGAAGTGCAAGGCTTAACATGGAATCCGGAATGTGAAGTTCCTGCTGGAAGATCGGTGTCAGGTATGTATAAAAACAGTAAGTGGAAGCACCGGCCAGAAAAACAATGGCACAGCCGATGGAGATCCTTTTATCCAGAAAAAGCTTAAACTGTTCCAGGATACTTCCTGCTTTCAGACGGTTCTGACGTGGCAGTTTCATAAACAGAAGCGCCAGCAGAGCCAGAGTCGCCACAAAGATCGTGATAAAAGCCGCACGCCATCCAAAAACATGAGTGATGGTGGAAGCGATAGGCACACCGATGACCGAAGCGATACTGAAGCCCGAAAAAAACACCTGCGATCACACCTGGGATATGCTCCGGGATGGAAGCAACATCTTCCGCATAAGTCATGGAGATGGAAACCACAGTACCGGAAACGACAGCCGTAAGAATACGGAATACCAGAAATACCATGTAATTGGTAGCAATGGCACAGATCAGGTTGCAGAGTGCAAACAGTGAAATTCCAAGCATGGTAATACGGAAACGGTTGTATTTTCCCACATAGGCAGCCAGAAACGGAGTGCCCAGGCCATAGGCGAAAGCAAACAGAGATACAATACTTCCGGCCTGTGTCAGTGAAATCCCGAATCCGTCAGCAATTTCCGGCAGGATACCGATCACTGTATATTCACTGGTACCCAGAAAAAAGCTGAGCATGATCAGGCCTACAACAGCCGGATTAAAAAAATCGAGCTTTGGATGATGACATGATAATAAGTCCTCCCTGAAAAAATAAAAGATCAAGTTTCTGCATCAGAGAAATCTTCTTCAATGCGGTAAAAGAATATCATAATTTCCACCGTGTTTCTTGTTTACAGCTGTCAGATTTTTGTAGTATATTGATATCAGAAAACGGGGGAGGAGTAGAAAAATGCGATACGTACGTTGTGAAAAGAACAATATCCACTGCGCAAAGAGTCCGGACTTTCCTATACGATCTCGGATATTTACAAGCATGTGCCGCTACATACCCATAATCATTATGAACTTTTTATTATTTCAGAGGGTACGGCCTATCATTTGATCAATGATTCCGTGCAGACGGTGAAAAAAGGAGACCTGTTTTTTATACGCCCCAATGATATGCACAGTTACAGCTTTTTTCATTCAGAGAATTTCTGTGTCCGGAATCTGGGCTTTTCCACCCAGGTGCTTCGAAATGTTTCTCTGTTTCTGGAACAGGAAGAAAAGATGGATAAACTGATAAACAGCGAGATGCCGGCCTATGTTCATCTGGAAGGGGAAAATTTCCGCAAAGTCCTGGATGCCATGGATACTGCCGGAAATCTGGTAAACGAAAGCCATCCCAGGCATGCAAGATATCATGCACAGTGTATCATTGCGCTTCTTCTGGAGGATTATTTTTTCATTTACGATGAAAAGGATCCCTGGAATCAGATGCCGTCCTGGCTGTCAGAACTTCTCTTAAATATGTCCAAGATCGAAAATCTTCAGGAAGGCTATGAAAGAATGTGTGAGCTGGCGCCTGTTCTCCGAGCCATCTCTGCAGGCTGATGAAGCAGATCAGCGGGAAAACTCCTACTCAGTATATCAACCAGGAACGTCTGAAATACGCGGTCTATCTTCTGGCGCAGACAGACAGGGAGATCCTGGACATCTGTGAGTGTTGTGGATTTTCTAATGTGAGCCATTTTTATCATCTGTTCCGGGAACAGTTCGGGGTGTCACCGGCAAAATTCCGGAAGACAGTGTGATCTGCCTGGGGCAGTTATCAGGTTTTGCGAAATTTCCCGGGACTCATGCCTGCCCATTTTCGAAAAGATTCCGCATAATAACTGGCACTGCCAAAGCCGGTGGAAAGAGCGATTTCTGTTATAGTCATATCGGTTTCCCGGAGAAGCTGAGCACTTTTATTCAGGCGGTACTGATTCAGATAGAGATTTGGACTCTGGCTGAAATATCTGGAAAAGAGTTTGCAGCATTTGCTGATACCTACGGAACCGGCAGCCGCAATTTCCTTAAGGGAAATCCTGGAAGTGTAGTTCTGCTGGATAAAACCGGTCATGTTCCGGATGGCGGTAAGATCTGTATTGGTATGGTCTTCGGTCCGGGAGGCAGAGGGCAGATGTTCAAGAAGCAGAGCCAGATCAGGGAAAAAGAGGATAGGATCCGTAAAGGAGCAGTTTTACTCTTACGGTGCACATAGATGTCGGCCATTTGTTTCAGAATCTGTGCCTGCCAGGAAATCCCGGGATCAAAGATAAAAGGGAACTTCGTTGTTCCGGATCAGAGGAAGGACGAAGTTTTTTCATAGGCAGGTAATGTGCACAGAAGCATGGGGTGGATGAGGATGCAAAAATTCACATTCCCTGTGACTTTCAGAAAATCCGTAATGCATCTGCCTGGAATTTACAAAAATCCCCTGTCCCTGTTCCAGAGTGAGGATTTTTCCGTTGACATTATATTGCATCTGGCCGGACTGGATCATCAGAAATTCAATGTCATCATGCCAGTGGCTGATAGCGGAATAATTGGGATAGTGGGAAAGCATTTCATGGATGGTGTAGGCCGGACAGTCAGGATAATCGTAGACCATTTTTTCAGAAAGGTCATCCTTTAAGTCTATATAGATCATATTCATACCTCGCAGGATTGTTATAAAGTTAGATAGAAAACCGATAGAATAACTTAAAAATATACAATATAATTATAAAACGAAAAGATGCTTCGGTCAATGTCCGCGTAAACTGTAAGGCAGATATAGTGGAGCATGCCGCCGTCCTCTCCGGAATCACTCACAGTGCGTCAGGAGACACCGGGCATTTTTTTTTTGAAGAAAACAAAGTGATTTATAAGAGAGGGATTTACAATGGACAATATTTACAGAAGAGATCACGAAATGGCATACATCTCCGATGATGCAGTAGTGGCGCAGCAGAAAGAAACAAAAAAGGCCGTCCGGAAGTACAATGAGGCCATGCCTTTTGACCCGGAAAAGGGTATGGAATATCTGGAACGCACAGGACTGAAGCATAAGAAAAACGTATATTTTGAGCCGCCGTTTCACTGTGAGTACGGAAGCCATATCGAAGTCGGAGAGAATTTTTATGCCAACACCCACTGCGTGATGCTGGATGTGGGAAAAATCACCATCGGGGATAACGTAATGTTTGGCCCCAATGTAGGTATTTACACAGCCGGACATCCTATCCATCCGGAAAGCCGTAATTCCGCTTTTGAGTACGGGATTCCTGTCACCATCGGGGACAATGTGTGGATCGGCGGAAGCTGCTGCGTTCTTCCGGGTGTAAAGATTGGAAATAACGTTGTGATCGGCGCGGGAAGCGTAGTGACAAAGGACATTCCGGACAATGTATGTGCAGCCGGAAATCCCTGCCGCGTGATCCGCGAGATCACGGATGCGGACAAGCCATATTACTTTAAAAGAACGGAAATTCGATGAGGAGGCATGGGCAAAAATAAATAAGAAAAATAAGACCCGGCATTCACCAGAAAGCTTATAAGCCTGGTGATGCCCATCGCTTTTCAGCAGTTTATGCTGGCTCTGGTCAGTGCATCCGATGCCCTGATGCTGGGAGTGATCTCACAGGATTCTCTTTCCGCAGTATCTCTGGCAGGGCAGATAACATTTATCCATAACCTTCTTCTGGAAGCAATGACCATCGGCCTTTCTCTTATCGCAGCCAGTACTGGGGAAAGGGAGATATTCCGGCAGTGGAGAGGATCTTGCCTTTGTGATGAAAGTTACGACTGCAATCTCCCTGATCTTTACTCTGTCCGCGCTGCTGATCCCGGGAATGCTGATGAGGATCTTTACCAATGATCCGGTACTGATCCGGGGCGGTTCCCTGTATCTTCGTGTGATCGCGGTATCCTATCTGCTTACCGGAATTTCACAGATGTATCTCTGCATCCTGAAAAACAGCGGCAGAGCGGCAAAAAGCAGCATGATCAGCGCCACAAGTGTGGTAGTAAATATTTTTATCAATGCAGTGCTGATCTATGGATTATTCGGAATGCCAAGAATGGAGATTGCCGGAGCCGCACTGGCAACAGTAACGGCTCGTATCATTGAAGTTACATGGTGCGTTCTGGAAACTGTGGGAAAAGATCAGGTAAAACTCCGGGCAAAATATCTCCGCAGAGACGATCCCGTTCTCAGGAGAGATTTCTGGAAATATACAACACCGGTGATCTGCAATGAGATCGTCTGGGGAACCGGATTTTCCATGTATTCCGTAATTATGGGACATCTGGGAAGTGATGCGGTAGCCGCCAATTCCATTGCCAGCATTGTCAAAAACCTGGCCGGATGTTTCTGTATGGGACTTGGAAACGGTGGCGGAATCATGTCCGGCTGGTGCTTCTGGCATTCAGTCCGCTGATTCTCCGTGCGGCCAACCTAAGCGTTACAGCGGAAGGATATCTTAAGGGAATGCTCCTGATCTGTGCTTATTATATGATCGGACGTTCGGTAAACGGAGTAACCATCAGCGGAATTTTCTGTGCAGGCGGAGACAGTAAGTTCGGGCTGTACTGTGACTGTATTTCCATGTGGTGTATTATGGTTCCACTGGGCCTTATCGCCGCATTTGTGCTGAAGCTTCCGGTGCTTGCGGTTTACTTTATCATCAGTCTGGATGAATTTGTGAAGATCCCGGCTGTGTATCTGAATTATAAGAAGTATCGTTGGGTGAAGGATCTGACGGTAAAAACAGACCCTACCTGAACAGATGCACAGCCAGTCCCCACAGCGGCAGCAGATACAGATAAAAGGCAACTGCGATACTGATGTTTGGCGCACCAATGGCAGCCAGCGCACGGCTCCTGCAATGGACCAGGGGATCATGGGCGCTATGACCACCACCGTATTTTCCAGATCCAGGGCAAAAGAAGATTTTTCCGGATTGTTTTCCCCGCACAGCTGGCTGGTGAGCATGATGGCAAGAGTCTGGTTGCAGGAGATGGCGGAAGTGACAATGGAGCAGTAAGGTTGTGCCATAAGGGGGTGATCCTGGAACCCAGTTTTTTCCATCAGGGCTTCAATTCCGTTCAGAAATCCGGTTCCCTCAAACATGCCGGAATAGCAGGAAGAAATTCCAACGATCAGATAAACCCGCAGCATGGAAAGAAAACCGCCGCCGCTCATCAGTTTCGCAATCTTCCCATCAGAAGGCGAAAATCCTGAGAAACATAAAGCAGGAAGTTCCGACACCGGAAAGTGCTGTACACTCACCGCAATGGCCATTCCCACCAGTCCGCTGATGGCAATGGTCTTTTTTACATCCACATGAAGAAGGGAAAGTACCAGCACGATCATAACCGGCAGCAGCATCAGAGGAGTGAAATTATAGTAATTCACAAGCAGGTTCCGGGTGGTATCGACAGCCGTGCTGGTATGGACGGAAAAGCCGAGAATTCCATACAGAACACAACTGAGTATGAAGGGAACCAGAGCACTGCGTGTCATATTCCGGATATTGGAAAAAAGATCCGTTTTTGTCAGTTCACTGACAAGAAGCGCACTGGTGGAAACCGGAGAACACCGGTCCCCGAAAAAAATCCCGGCCAGGATCGCGCCGCCGGTAAGAAAGGGAGGAATACCCATACTGTTGGCCATAGTCATACAGATTACGCCGATGGTGGCAGCGCTTCCAAAGGAGGTTCCCGTAAGGAAGGAGATCAGACAGCACAGAAGAAAAGACGCCAGCAGCATCACGGAAGGAGTACAGATGGCAGATGCATAATATACGATATAGGCAATGGAACCACAGGCACGCCAGATCGCTGTGAGCATACTGATCAGTAACAAAGTCAGCAGAACATTTTTTTACTGTGAAAATTCCGTTCCGGGAAAAACGAAGCATCTCTTTTACACTTTTTCCATGGATCAGTCCATAGGAAAAGAACAGAATGTACCCGAATATCAGGGCAAAAACAACAGAAGCACCGGTGACTACACATGCGATGAGACTGGCTGCAAACAGCGCCAGAAATAAAAGTTCCATAGATATTTTTTCCTCCGTGATACTGAAAAGTCTTTTCGTATTATACCAGTATGGAAATAGGAAAACAATTGTTACATTATCAGTTCACGAAGTGCATGAGCGATACCGTCCGAATTATTGGACAGTGTAACCTTATCAGCGACAGCCTTTACCGCATCTTCCGCATTACCCATGGCAACACCACAGCCGGCAGCCCGGAGCATAGGGATGTCATTTTCGGAATCACCGAATGCTGCCGTGTCAGCCGGATCGATACAAAGGCGGCTGCACACATCAAGAAGAGCTTTTCCCTTATTGATGGAAACCGGAATGATTTCCAGATAAAAAGGTGCCGTGCGGACGAACACAGAGATCATCGGGAAGATGGCTGCGGATCATATCCTGAATGTTCAGGATTTCATCCGGGTCAACAGATAGGAGAAGCTTTACCGGGGAAAAATCCAGAAAATCTGCAAGGTTATCGACTTCTGTGCAGTCCATCTGATTGTTCCAGCATTCGTATTCCACCTTATTATCCATGAGCATCTTCCACATAGAAGCGTTCGCCGTCGTCCAGGATTACAGTGACAGGAAGCGCTTCCAGAAACGGAGAAGTTCCCGGGTTTTATTAAGGTCCATATGGGTTTGTGAAAGAAGTTGTCCGTCTGTGGCGTCTACGACTTTTCCGCCGTTGTAGGCCATGAGGATGCCGTGGTGGTCACCAAGGCGCAGCTCACTGGCAGCAGAATAAAAGTCCGGGTACAGGTCTGGCAGAAGCCAGCATTACCCGGATTCCCTGTTCCTGAAATTTCAGAAGTGTGCTTAGGGTATCTGCTGTGATTTTTTTTCTCATCGTTGGTAAGTGTACCGTCAATATCAAGTGCGATCAATTTTTAATTTCATATTTGCAGTTATTTGTTTGTCAGCAGGACATTCTTTTTCCTGCGATCTTTTTTGAGGGAGTGATCATTTTGTGACCGGACCAGATAGCATGATCATACAAAACAGTGTGCCGAAAGAGAAATATTTGTTGTGCTTTCATGAAATTTTTCTGTAGCCTGTGTAAAAAAGCACCTGTCATGCAGAGCAATGCTCCAAGTGACCAGTATTTATGTGCTTTCATATAAAAAATTCTCCTATCTTTCTATAGTATTTTTCAGATAGCAAGCAGATTTCTGATCGCTTCCATATAGATCAGGACTGCTTCTTCCATACCGGAAACCAGGATAAATTCGTCGGCTCCGTGGATGCGGTAGTCGATTCCCTCTTTTTCAGGTCCGAAGGCGATGATGTTTTTGAGGGAGTTTTGCGTAAGTGCCGCCGCCGATGACCATTGGTTTCGTGGTCTCTGTGTCGCCGGTTACATCTGTATAAGCTTTGTACAGGGCATTTACCAGTGGAGATTCTCTTGGGAAGAATAATGGGGCAACAACGTGTTGATCTCAATACGTCCGTTTTATCCTCCAGTTTGTCCTCACACATTTTGCGGATCTCTGCTTCCTTAAGAGTAACCGGGACACGGATATCGATGGTGCAGGAGATCACGCCGTTTTCTGTTTTTACGATTCCGTTGCACAGGGTCAGATCTCCGTATTCATCCGCAAATTTCAGACCGATGCCGGAACCGTCACAGGCAGTGCCGATATGGGAGTTATAGAATTTTACAAAATCATCTTCAAATCCTGCCTCTGCCAGGCATTCAAAGGTTACACCTGCAGCATTGACTCCCAGGTGCGGGGTGCTGGCATGAGCCGGAACACCTTTGGCGTAGATGGTAAGCTCACCATTTTCTTCAGTTACTTTGTATTCCTGGAGCTTTGTATGGGAAAGTGCTGCTTCCAGCTTTTCTTTCAGATCATCTTCGGCGGGAATAACAGTTGTGCAGGTGTCGCACATTGCATTGGAAACAAAACCGCCGTTCATGGAAAGGATCCTGGTGTTTTTGGAGTAGGCCATCATACCCAGCTGTCCCTTTTCGCCGTGGATACATGGGAAATTGGCATCCGGTGTGAAACCACAGGAGAGCTCTTCGGCTACCTGGTTATAGTGAGCCATACATCTGGAACCGGTCTCTTCGTTGCAGCCCATGATCAGGCGGACTCTTTTTGTTCAGTTTTACACCGTGGTCGCGGAGAAGCTTCATGGCGTAGAGCGCTTCCAGAATCGGACCTTTGTCATCGGTAGTTCCACGTCCGTATACATGGTCGCCTTCACGGGTAAGCTTAAATGGATCATAAGTCCAGTCACCACCCACTGGCACGATATCCAGATGTCCGGCGATTCCAACGATCTCATCGCCCTCACCCATTTCTGCATAGCCACAGTAGTTGTCCAGGTTTACGGTTTTAAACCAAGCTCATCGGCAATCTTGAGACCTTCTTCCAGGGCTTTTGCAGGGCCTTCACCGAAAGGCTTTCCTTCGGCAGGTGTGCCGAGCTGGGAGTCGATGGCAACCAGTCTGCCAAGGTTTGTGAGCATTTCTTCTGATAATGAATGGATTTCTTCTTTAATATTCATAACGATTTCCTCCTGTTGACAGCGTTCCGGAAATGTATCCTGTGTTTATGGACAGATGGCATCTGCCTGCTTGGCATAGTGATAGACCGGAACGCCAGTATTATGAGGTCTATTATAACACAGATCAGAATAGACGGCAGAGGAGATTTTTTATATTGTGGAGCGTCTGGCGGTGTTAAGAGAAATCTCACGTTTCATCCGGCCAGATAAAAATTGCAGTTTCCGGCTTCCAGGCCATCGATGAGAATATTCTGGCCTGTACAGAAGCGGTTTTTTTACAGCCATAAAATAAATCCATTCTGCAGCTTCATCCACAGTCATCCACCGCTTCAGCGGAGTCAGATCCATGATCTGATCCCAGAGTTTTTTTTGTCCTCCATCACCGGACGGTTCAGCTCTGTCATGACGCCGCCGAAATCCAGGTGTTGCAGGTGGCTGGTAAAGGCGCGATCCGCATTGCCACATTTTTTGGCATAGGCCAGAACGCCACCCTTGCTGGCTGCATATTCCGGGAATTCGGAGCCGGTATGTCCGCTTGCTGAGCCGATCATCACAATAGAGTAAATATCAGGATGGATCCGTAATGTTCGGTAATGGAAATGGTTCCTTTTAAGTTTACGTCAATGTCATTTCGTCCTGGGTTCCTGCATTGTCGATCAGGATATCTACAGGAGGGAGTTCCGGGTAGGATCCTTATCCCGGATATCCAGGCAGAAATGGATATATCCGGGCTGAGTGATCGTGGCGGCATTTTTATCGAAGCCATAGACTTCATGGCCTTTTTTCA
>ENA-OQAX01000272-OQAX01000272.1-human-gut-metagenome-genome-assembly--contig:-NODE-272-length-12337-cov-3.335790_pt1 | contig 12337 bp, 14 predicted proteins | sample MGYA00242741_ERZ504539 | MGnify/ENA primary metagenome ERZ504539 (study PRJEB26092, sample SAMD00036277) | human gut metagenome | host: Homo sapiens | study: EMG produced TPA metagenomics assembly of... | reverse complement strand
TTATTTGTAGGTTTACAAAAGTCCATATATTAACAGAAGCAGGAAAGAGCCTTATACAATTTCCATCAGATAAAGAATAATTAATCCTCTACTGCCTGTACCTGACTTTTGTTCTTATATTTCTTCATTACATGAAAATAATAAGGAATCAGTGGGATCAGTGCGGCGATCCATGCGGCCGGGTCAGCCATACAGACACCGGCAAAGGAAGTATGTCCCGCAATCAATACGACAATTCCGGTTCTCGCCACCAGTTCAAATACCCCGCCAAGCATTGGTACAAGTCCATATCCCATTCCCTGCAGAGTATTTCGATAGAGGAAAATACTTCCGAGAAACGGATATGCCCAGAATACTGTCCGGAAATAAGTAACAGACACATTTACTACGTCCTGTTCCGATGGATCTACGAAAAGATATGTCAGATATTTTCCGAAGAAAAACATCAGGAACATAACAAAAAACGCTCCATCCCAGGACCATCATCTGCGTGTAACGGACTCCCTGTTTCACACGATCCATTTTTCCTGCGCCCCTGTTCTGACCTACATAGGTTGCTATGGTTGCACCGAAGGCTGTAAATACTGTGGCAAAAATATTCTGGATCTTACCGGCAGCAGAGAATCCGGCCATATGTACAGGTCCGTAAATATTGACCGCGCTCTGTACAATAATGGTTCCGATTGCTGTAATCGAAAACTGCAGTCCCATAGGAATTCCAAGCTTCAGAAGTCTGCCGAAACTGTCCCAGCATATCTCAAAATCCTTCCGTTCCAGATGAAGGATCGGAAATCTTTTTACAATATAAATCAGGCAGCACACTGCCGAAATTCCCTGTGCAATCACTGTGCATATCCGCATCCTTCTACACCCATTCCAAAGACTACAATAAAAACTACATCCAGAATAACATTGATCACAGCCGAAATGATCAGGAAATACAATGGCGACTTGGAGTCACCCCAGCGCACGCAGGAAAGCCGCAAGTGCATTATATGCACCTGTGATAATAAGACCTGCATAAATAATTCCCATATATGCAGTTACATCACCAAATACCTCTTCCGGCGAATTCATCAGATGCAGGATTGGTTTGTTCGCAAGACTGAATCCTATGGTCATGACAATGGAAAATGCAGCCATAAGGTAAATGGACATGGCAACATAATGGCGCATCCTGTCAAACTTTTTCGCTCCGAACATCTGGCTACGATAATCGCAAATCCACTGCTGAGTCCATTCAGCCAGCCGGTCACAAAAAACATCAGTGAACCGGTGCTTCCGATAGCTGCAAGGGCATTTACTCCGATAAATTTTCCGGCAACAATGGAATCTGCAATATTATAAAACTGCTGAAAAAGATTTCCCAGGCACATTGGGATCATAAATTTTATTATCAAACTCACCGGACTGCCGACGGTCATGTCGTTTTGTTGTGTCTTTTTTCATTCTTTTATTTGCCTCTTTTTATTTCTGCCTGTAACATTAATCCTGTTACTTCTATTACTTTTATTACTCTTATTGCCTTTAAGATTCTTCCTGTTTTTTCTGTCTTTTACTTTTATTGTTCCGGTTCTCCCTCCGGATTTTCCTGTGCAGCTTTAAGGGCTGCCTTTTCCTGCTTCTTTTTCTCACGAAGCTTTCTGAAAAACTCAGACAACATAGAAGAACATTCCTCTTCCAGAACTCCCTGTATAATCTTTACCTGATGATTAAATCCATCCACCTGCAAAAGATTCATCACAGAACCTGCGCAGCCCGCTTTGGCATTCATACAGCCGATCACTACTTCATCTATTCTGGACTGGACAAGTGCCCCGGAGCACATCTGGCATGGTTCCAGCGTCACATACATAGTGCATCCCTCCAGCCGCCAGTCTCCAAGTTTTTTACTGGCTTTGCGGATTGCATTCAGTTCTGCATGGGAGAGTGTATTTTTATCTGTGTTTCTTCTGTTATATCCACGTGCGATGATCTTACCCTCATGCACGATCACACAGCCGATTGGCACTTCTTCCAGAGCTTCTGCCTTCTTCGCCTGACGGATAGCTTCTTTCATAAAACGTTCCTGATCTGTCAACTTTTTCTTTTCCTTTCTGCTGTTGCATCACTACCAGAATAGCAAAAAGAAAAGCCTGAAAACCAATTGGTTTCAGACTTCCTATGCGTAGTCGAAGCGACGGGATTCGAACCCACGACCTCTGCGTCCCGAACGCAGCGCTCTACCAAACTGAGCCACGCTTCGTCAATGCAAGTGCTATTATATTAATAAAATCGCAGTTTGTCAATAGATTTTTCAAATTTTTTTAATTTTTCGAATATTTTCTTCTGATGGTCATATACATTATTGAATCTGGTTTTACGGAGGAAGGATTTTGTCTGGATATCGGCGTTTTATCGCATATGTATATGACTATGAAAGCGGAAAGAAAGGCAGCAATTGCGGATTTATTAAAGTTGAAGTAAAAGATCAGCAATGTTCTGTTGAGATTCATCTGCATTGTCCGGGGCTGCCTGAAAATGTAAAATGCAATATTTATGGATTTACACGAAAGGATGGCCTGATCAACGGAATTCTTCTGGATACCTGCGAGACAGAAAAAGAAACTGTAGAATGCCTGATCATAACAGATGCAACAGATATGAATGACTCCGGCGTTGCAATGGGTAAGTTGGGCGGAATGATCATTACTTCAGATACCGGCGGATTCTTTGGTACTGAATGGGACGATCAGCCTATACGTCCGGAGAATTTCCATGAAATAAAAGCTATGCCTGACGCAGATATTCCTGAATCTGCGAAAATCACTTCACAGAAACCCGAGTTCCGGCAGATATGGTATTACAGGAAATGCCCGAAGAACTTGAAGATATTTCAGAAAAACCCGAAGATACCTCGCTTCCAAAAGTTCCTGACGATTCTTTATCAATTGAACCGTCTGCCAACATTCCGGCTCAGGGAACATCTGATAACAAGCCAGGAACAGAGTCATCCTATATCTCAGATAATACCGTTGAAGATTCCAATAGTTCTGAAAATGCCGACAATCCTGTCCCGGAAAGAAATGCAGAAAACAGAAAAACCTCTGCCGAATTTTCCCCCTTCTCCGATGGCGAACTGATTTCTGCATGGAAGATACACCTTGATGACCTGAAGCATTTTCCGCGGCATTACTGTGCACTGCGCAATAACCGTTTTCTCCAGTATGGGCATTATAATTTCGGATATTTGCTTTTAGGACAAAGAAATAACGGACAGTATATCCTCGGCGTTCCCGGCGTTTATAATCAGCAGGAACGCTTTATGGCAAATATGTTTGGCTTTCCTTACTTCAAAGAAAGCAGCTATATAGAGATTCCAAAAATGCGCGGCGGTTACTGGTATCGTTTAATCGATGCCCCCGGATTCCCACAGATAAAATCGTCTTTTGAAGAATCTTCTGAAAATTCTGAAGTTCTTCAAAAGTATAGCTTCCATATCCAGGCCTGAGGACTCCGTCTGAGTCCTTATAAGCCTGCAGATAATATTCTTTCGCTCCTGCCAGCCACCCGGCGATTTCTTCAAAATCCTTCTGCGTATGCAGTTCCCGTACTACTGTTGTTCTGAATTCATAGTCCAGATTCCCATGCAGCAGAAAATCTGCTGTCTCAAAAATACTGTCCATATCAGGCTTTTCTATTCCGGCCAGATTTCCATAGTTATCCGGACAGGCTTTGATATCCATAGCTACTTTATCGATCAGTCCGGCTTCTGCCAGATGTTTTACAATCTTCGGACGTGAGCCATTGGTGTCCAGTTTAACAGCATAGCCCAGCTCTTTGATTTTTCCCAGAAATTCCTCCAGACCATCTGACAGTGTAGGTTCCCCTCCTGAAATGCAGACCCCGTCCAGAATTCCCTTTCTTTTTTTCAAAAAAGTCAAAAGTTCCTCCTGACTGTAATCCGGCTGTTCTCCGGGAGCCACAACCAATATACCATTCTGACAGAACGGACAGCGGAAATTGCATCCACCCAGAAATATAGTACTGGCTACCTTTCCCGGATAGTCCAGCAATGTCGTTTTATTAAAGCCACAGATTCTCATTGTTTATCTCCATTCCAATTATATTTTACCGTATATAAATCTGATATATCATTTTATCATCAGGCATCTGAATCCTCAAGTTAAACCACCTATGTTATAGCAATCCGGGCAAAAATCCGAAAAAAGGAACCCTGTTTTACCAGAGTTCTTAATCACATTATTGTTTTGTTATCAGTTCAACTGATAAACCTCAGCAGACTGAAGTCCGAAACTTAATGCTTCTGAATGGCTGTCACAATAAATATCAACATGTCCATAAGGTGTTCCCAGATCCTCTACTGTGTATACATTTCCGTTGATCAGAAGCTGTGTTCCAAAGGGTACTCCCGCCATAGCTACAGTACGTCCTGCTGTCGGAACTGTTCCGCTGGCTGTCAGGTTACCTGCTGTACCGCAGCACTGTGCACAGTTGCAATATGCAGTCAGTGTAAAGTTGCCAAGGTATTTTCCCTGACCGGAAGAACTGTCTGAGGATGCCTGGCTGTCAGATGTATCTTCTGATTCATTGCTGTCAGAGTCTCCCTCATAGAAATCTGCATCGTTCTCTTCGTATGTATCTTCATCATCAGAATCCCCTGAATCTTCAGAAGTATCCTCAGATCCTTCAGTCTCCGAAGAATCCTGACTGTCCGAAGAGTCTTCCTCATAGGAATCTGTATCTTCTTCATAATCATCAGAACTCTCTTCTGCATCCTGTTCCTGTTCCTGTGCCGCTGCCGCCTCTGCTTCGGCCTGTGCCTGCGCTGCCTCTCTGGCTGCTTTTTCCTCTTCTGCCTGCTGCACAAGCTGAGCAATGCTGTTATCTGCATTGTTGATTTCTGCAGTCAGTGCTGCTGCTTCTTCCTGGCTTGCGCTGATCTGGCTTACATAGGAAGAGATGTTATCACTTGTGCTTGCTGCAAGATTCTGAACCTCCTGCTGTTTGTCCGCTCTCTCTTCAAGAAGCTGATCAATAGCAGCCTTCTCTTCCTCAGCAGTTGTTTCCTGATCTTTGATAGTGTTCTGAAGGTTCTCGCATTTCTCCAGCATAGTCCTGTCATACTGGGAAATCTTCGCAACACTCTCTGCATTGTTGAGAAACTCAGAAAGATCCTTAGATGACAGCAAAGTCTCTAATGCAGATGTACCGCCATTCTCATACATATACTGGATGCGGAGCTTCATATCATCATATTGTTTATTTAATGCCTTCTTGGCTTTCTTTAATTCTGTGTGAAGCTGTTTCAGCTCATTCTCTTTCTCTCCGGCCTGTATGCTGAGTTCAGAAATTGCATTAGTCAGGTCTTCATACTGTGTATTCAAATCAGACAGATAGTTCTCCAGCTCCTGCTTCTTGCTCTGAAGGCTGTCAATATTCGCCTGTGTCTGGGCAAGTCCGGCTTCTGCCTGCTGTTTCTGAGCCTGCATATCAGCAATCGCATCTTCTGTTGCATATGCAGTTGTTCCCATGGAAAAAGTAAGCACTCCGGCCAGCAGTAATGAAAAAACTTTTTCTTCATAATTAAATACACCTTTCTCGTTAATCTGAAACCCAGTATATCATATTTCGTAAAAAAATCAACACTTTTTATTAATTTATGTAATAATTATGTAACATTTTATCTTCACTAATGCTCAGCAAAAAACAGGCACTGCCCCTTTTTCAGAGACAGTGCCTGTGCTTCTTCTTATCTGTTTACAGTTCTTTATTCACCGGTTATTCCGCTTCTGCAGCTTCTTCCGGTTCCGCATCCATAACTTCCTGGAACTTGTCCAGAATGATCGTCTGGATCCTGTCACGTGTTGCAGAATTGATCGGATGTGCAATATCACGATATTCTCCGTCTGTTGCCTTACGGCTTGGCATAGCGATAAATAACCCTTTTTCTCCTTCAATCACCTTGATATCATGTACTACAAATTCATCATCGATCGTTATGGAAACAACCGCTTTCATCTTTCCTTCTTTTGCTACCTTCCTCACACGCACGTCAGTAATATTCATGATACAAATTTACTCCTTTCGATTTACCGAATCTATCCGGCTGTTTTATTTACAGTATATATCTGTCATTTTTCTCCACGACGATCTTCACTTCACCGTCGCCGCAGTAATACGAATTTGCACGAATAGTATCCCGGCTTTCAACAATGCAGTTCTCAATATGAGTATTATCTCCCAGATATACATTGTTTAAAATCACAGAGTTCTTGATCACGCAGTTATTTCCTACAAATACGTCTTTAAAAAGAACGGAATTCTCCACCGTACCATTGATAATACATCCGCTGGCAACCAGGCTGTTCTTCACCTGTGCTCCCGGATTGTATTTTGCAGGAGGCAGATCATCAATCTTTGTCTTAATTGTCGGTTCCTGTTTGAAGAAATAGTTTCTGATCTCCGGTTTCAGGAAATCCATATTTGTCTTATAATATGCTTCCGCTGTGGAGATATTGCTCCAGTATGTGTCAATCTTATATCCATAGATTCTCTTAAGATTCTTGTAGCGGATCAGAATATCCTTTACAAAATCATGTCTGCCTTCCAGTGCAGCTCTCTCGATCAGTTCGATCAACTGTCTTCTTCGGATAACATAGATACCTGTTGAAATTGTATTATAAGAAGAAACCATTGGCTTCTCTTCAAATTCCTCAATCCTGCAGTCCTCATTCATACGGAGAACACCAAATCTCTCAATCTCACTGGGATCATCGCAGGTAGTGCATACTACCGTAACATCTGCACGTTTCGCAATATGATATTCAAGAACCTTGTTGTAATCCATCTTGTAAACACAGTCGCCGGATGCGATCACTACATATGGTTCATGACTGCTTTTAAGGAATTCCAGATTCTGATAAATAGCATCTGCTGTTCCCTGATACCACAGACTGTTCTCTTTTGTGATCGTAGGTGTAAATACAAAGAGACCACCCTGTTTTCTTCCGAAATCCCACCATTGGAAGAGCTTAAATGTTCATTCAGAGAACGGGCATTGTACTGTGTCAGAACAGCAACTCTCTGAATATGAGAACTCGCCATGTTGCTCAGTGCGAAGTCGATACTTCTGTAGCTTCCGGCGATCGGCATTGCTGCGATTGCCTCTTATTTGATAATTCTCTCATGCGGTTATTATTACCGCCAGCCAAAATAATACCTATCGCTCTCATTATTCGTCACCGTCCTTTGCTGTAATTACCTGTCCGCCGGCCAGCTCACCATCAGGATAATCCTCAGGAACAGTTATACCTGAGATTGCTGTATTCTTTCCGATCCTTACATTATCCGGGATTACGCTGCGTTCACCAACCGTAGCAATTCCAAATGCATAAACTGCAGGTTTCAGCACATTCGGTGCTTCCTCACCACATCCCAGTACAACATTGTTTCCAATAGTAACATCCTCGGCAATAATAGCCTTATCCATCTGTACGCCCTCACCAATAGTAGAATTGCGCATGATAATGGAATCACGGATCACGCTGCCTTTTCCGATCACAACATTTGGTCCGATCACAGAATTATGTATTTCCCCGTAAATTTCTGCACCCTCACCGATCAGACATCTGTCTGTAACCGCATCTGCTGAAATATACTGAGGCGGGATAATATCTCCCTTTGTGTAAATCTTCCAGAATTCTTCATAGAGATTAAATTCCGGAATAATATCGATCAGTTCCATATTGGCCTCCCAATAAGAACCCAGTGTTCCTACATTCTTCCAGTATCCATTGTATTCGTAGGCGAAAAGTCTTTCACCTTTCTCCTTGCAGTATGGAAGAACATGTTTGCCAAAATCACAGCTGTTCTGATCCTTCAGAGACATCAGTGCTTCCTTTAAAGCAGGCCAGCTGAAAATATAAATTCCCATGGACGCCAGATTGCTGCTTGGATGCTCCGGTTTCTCCTCAAACTCCGTAATGCGTCCTATGTCATCTGTTACCATGATACCAAAACGGCTTGCTTCCTCAATAGGTACCGGCATACAGGCAATCGTCACATCCGCTTTATTCGCTTTATGGAAATCAAGCATTACTTCATAATCCATCTTATAGATATGGTCACCGGATAAGATCAGGACATAATCCGGATTATACTGTTCCATGTAATCCATATTCTGGAAGATTGCATTGGCTGTTCCTGTGTACCACTCACTGCTGGTACTCTTCTCGTAAGGTGGCAGTACTGTTACACCACCTTCGTTTCTGTCAAGATCCCATGGAATACCAATTCCGATATGTGTATTAAGTCGCAATGGCTGATACTGTGTCAATACACCTACTGTATCGATGCCTGAATTAATACAGTTACTTAAAGGAAAATCTATGATACGATATTTCCCGCCAAAAGCAACTGCAGGTTTCGCTACTTTTTTCTGTCAGTACACCCAGTCTGCTGCCCTGACCGCCGGCCAGAAGCATAGCTATCATTTCTTTCTTAATCATGCAATCACCTCTTGTTGTAGTTATGGTAACTATTCGTCAGTCTGCTGTTTCGCGAGGCACTGAACAGTTACAGGTTATGATTATTTAATTATAACACACTTTTATCTGTTAGTGAACATTATTTACAATTTTTTGTTTCTCATTTTTTGTTTTTTTTATGATTTTTGCACACGTTTTTTTATTGAGTCTGTATTTCCACCGATATATTATTAGGCATTTTTTATATATCCAATGTCGTTTTTTGTAATTTTTTATCAACCAAAAGAAGTCCTTTTCATTTTAAGGCACAGGGAGTATAATAAACAGACAGATAAAACAGTTCCAGTAACTATGCGAATATGTTACAGTTACCGGATTTATAAAGATTTGTAAATAATTGATCAAGGAGAACATACTATGTATCAGATAGATTTTCACAAACCACTTCATATACATTTTATCGGTATCGGCGGCATCAGCATGAGCGGACTGGCCGAGATTCTTCTCGGCGAGGATTTTGTCATTTCCGGTTCCGATTCCAAATCCAGTCCTCTTACCCAGGCACTGGAGAAAAAGGGAGCCACCATCTATTACGGACAGCGTGCCACAAACATTACCGATGACGTAGATGTTGTGGTATATACCGCAGCTATCCATCCTGACAACCCGGAATTTGCCTGTGCAAAGGAAAAAGGACTTCCAATGCTCACACGTGCAGAGCTTCTCGGACAGATCATGAGGAATTATGATACTCCTGTTGCCATTTCCGGAACTCATGGAAAAACAACCACAACATCTATGGTATCTCACATTCTTCTTGCAGGAGACTGTGACCCGACCATCAGTGTGGGAGGTATTCTTCCTGCTATCGGCGGAAACATCCGCGTAGGCAATTCTGAGACTTTTGTCACAGAAGCCTGCGAATACACAAACAGCTTTCTGAGCTTTTTCCCGAAGATCAGTATTATCCTGAATATGGATGCAGACCATCTGGATTTCTTTAAGGATATTGACGATATCCGTCATTCCTTCCGCCGCTTTGCAGAGCTTCTTCCTGCTGACGGTACACTGATCATCAATGCAGATACTCCGAAATATGAAGATATCATCCGGGATCTTCCATGTAATGTGATCACTTATGGTCTGGAACATGATGCAGATTATCAGGCAGCAGATATCACTTATGACAAATATGGACATGCTTCCTTCTCCGTTCTGCGCAATGGCGTTAAGGTTGGCAGCTATTATCTGAAAGTGCCGGGCATCCACAATGTTTCCAATGCACTGGCAGCAATTGCCCTCGGTCATCTTCTTGGTCTTTCCGAAGAAGTGATCATCAAGGGACTTGGAAGTTTCACAGGAACAGACCGCCGTTTCCAGTATAAAGGAGAAGTTGCAGGGGTTACGATCGTAGACGATTATGCACATCATCCTACAGAAATTGAAGCAACTCTTCATGCCGCACACAATTATCCCCATAAGAAATTATGGTGTGTATTCCAGCCACATACATATACCCGTACCAAAGCTCTGCTTCCGGAGTTTGCCAAAGCACTCAGCCTGGCAGATCATGTGGTAGTTGCGGATATTTATGCAGCAAGAGAAACCGATACTCTGGGAATTTCTTCTGAAGATCTGCAGAAGCGTATTCAGGAACTGGGAACTCCCTGCGAGTATTTCCCTACCTTTGATGAGATTGAGAATTATCTGCTCTCCAACTGCCAGGAGGGTGATCTGCTCATCACCATGGAGCCGGAGATGTTGTAAATATCGGGGAGCATCTGCTGGGTAAATAATGTTTCTGCCTGACATGAATATCAGCAATTTATACAGGACAATTCGGAAAATAATTTTTCAGAATTGTCCTGTTTTTTACAACCGCCCAACTTATAGCACTTATAGCAATAGAAGATACTGAACACTTGTGTCTCTGTCGACAATTTCCATTAAAAAGTTATAAACATTTTATCCCCCTCAGTTCTTCCTTTATTTATAACAGTTCAGATCACTTATCCACATTTTCCACATCGTTATACACATTTTTCATCTGCCTGCATATGTGGATGTATATGTGCATAAATCACTTAACATAATTCGACATTTATTCGTCCCCGTAATACTCCGTTTTTCCCTGAAATTCAACATTTTTTCAGGTTTCCAATAATATATACCATATTTCACCTTTCCACATTATCCACATTATCCACATTCAAATGTGGATGAAATCTTCGACAAAAATCCCCTATTCTCTTTAAAAAATGTTGTGCTATAATTCATAGATATCAAGTCAGAGGAAAAATATCTTTTTTACTCTGACATCTTATTATTATGATATCAGGGTCAAAAGGTCAAAAAAGTCGTTCGTGCTTGCACGATAAGACTTTTGAACTTGGGACCCGCCAAACATGAGAAAGTAGCGATTTACGCAGTAAATCAGCGGATTTCGAATGTTTGAGAATTGTGGGAGCTGCTTTGCAGCGGAGCAATTCGTGGATATCAGGTTAGGGGCAAAATACCTTTTGACCCTAACATCTTATTATTATGAAAGAGAGTGGAAATTCATGGCTATGATCACTTTACAGAATTCCCGCAATGCGGAAGTAACTGTATTAACCAACAATTTCATAGACAACTATATGCCTGGGGCCAATGGAGAATTTGTGAAAGTATATATCTATCTTCTGAGGCTTCTTTCTGACACCTCTGTACCCTTCAGTCTGGAGCAGATGGCTGATCATTTCTTCTGTACAGAACGTGACATTATCCGCGCTCTGAAATACTGGGAGAAAGAAAAACTCCTTACTTTAACCTACAGAAATAACGAAGATATAGCAGATATCATATTGAATGTACCACCTGTAAAATCTGCTGCTTCCGACACAACTGTTTCGGCAGCCCCTGTTACAAAAACAGAACCCCAGACTTCTTCTGCGCCGGCACAGCCTGTGAAGCAGACCACCAGATCAGCCACTGCACTGTCTCCTGACCGTGTAAAAGAATTAAAGCAAATGATGAGATCGTACAGCTCCTCTATATCGCAGAACAGTATCTCGGCAAAACGCTCACTCCTACCGAGATGAAAAAGATCCTGTTTTCTATGATGAGCTGAAATTCTCGCCTGATCTGATCGAGTACCTGATCGAATACAGTGTCAGCCGCGGGCATAAGAGTATGCGTTACATAGAAACCGTTGCTCTTGCCTGGGCAGATGAGGGAATCACCACTGTCACCATGGCAAAAGAGGCAAATTCCGTTATGCCAAAGAATACTTTACTATTTTTAAATCAATGGGAATCAGCGGACGAAATCCGGTAGATACAGAGATTTCTCTTATGAACACCTGGCTGAATGATTATGGTTTTACCATGGATATCATCCAGGAAGCCTGCAGCCGTACAGTTCTCTCTACCGGACAGCCAAGTTTCCAGTATGCAGATAAAATCCTTTCCGGATGGAAAGATAAAAAATGTCCGTACACTTGCAGATGTCCGGCTCCTCGATGCTCAGCATCAGCGCCAGAAGCTGGAAAAGAATACCCAGCGAAAAGCAGCTTCCAAACCGGCTGCATCAAACCGGTTTAACAATTTCCATCAGCGACAGTACGACTTTAACGAATATGAAAAGAAATTGCTGAATCAGTAACGGCAGTGACATAATCGTCTGAAAGTCCGGCAGCTCCAACGTTAAGCAGGGACAGTACAGCCCCCGGAAAAGAAAAGACACAACGCCAAGGGTAAACCCGCAGCTTGCGGTAGAACTGGTGTATCAAGAACTAAAGCGTGTTGAAGTCTATACGAAGCGCATAGAGGACGCAACAGCCCGAAAGGTACAAATAGACGGGAAAAGCC
>ENA-OQAX01000271-OQAX01000271.1-human-gut-metagenome-genome-assembly--contig:-NODE-271-length-12340-cov-2.242528_pt1 | contig 12340 bp, 15 predicted proteins | sample MGYA00242741_ERZ504539 | MGnify/ENA primary metagenome ERZ504539 (study PRJEB26092, sample SAMD00036277) | human gut metagenome | host: Homo sapiens | study: EMG produced TPA metagenomics assembly of... | reverse complement strand
CTCTCCCCTTGTTTTGTCCGACCATCAATCGGCTTCTCCGCAGTTTTGGGGATCAGCCAAACACCAGCCATTTTGACAGCACCGGGGATGCGTCCGTCGGTGCAGTAATAATTTATCTGTCGGGGACGAAAACGCCCCATTTTTCGCTTGCCTCTTTGAGCGTCATGTAATCCATGTTCACACCTCCGACAATCTATTCCATTATATTTCATTTACTCGAAGAATACAAGGAACAGAATATGAATTATAGAGTGTAGAGGTGTCACAAACGATATGCTGAACACGAGAGCTGAAAAGCCCCTCCTGTCTACGCATTTAGGGTACAAAAAGCTCACGAAAATCAAGGCTTTCTGGCGGTGGTCGGTGGGGGGACAAAATGATTTATCAAACACTTGCCGGAACAGGCTTTGAAATGCGTAGAATAAACCCATAGGAAAAACGCCGGGCGCAGGGCCAGCAGGCCGCCGCGTCCGGCGCTTTCTTATGGGCTGTTCAGGATGGCCCGGATTAGTCTGCTTTGCAATCGGCGCTTCATGTACTCGTCCACCCGCACATGGGGCGTACCATCCAGATCGTAGAGCGTCCGGGTACAGAGCTTGTCCATGTAGCCCTCATAGTACCGTAAGACACGCTCCACGGCCAGAGGATCACCGGCGCGGGCCGCCTCGATCACAGACAGGGGCAACAGCTCCCGCCCACAGAAAGTCGGCTGCTTCATTTCGGTTTCCTCCTTTCATCCTCCAATCGTTTCCGCAATTCGTTCAGGGCCTTGGTGCGGTGCCGCTGGACGGCGCTGCGGGACATTCCCACAAGACTGCCGATCTCGCCGTCTGCCAGTTCCAACACGCAATGTAGGATCAAAATGCCTTGCTCCTGTTCCGGCAGACTGGCAAAGGCAGCGGCCACCAGTTCGTCCCGGATATGCAAGGTATAGCCATAGGCCGTGAATAGGAAGCTGTCGCTTGGGTATCCGTCCACTGTGCAGAGCTTGTCCATTTCTTGCTGCGATAAGGCGCTGAACTCGGTTTCCCGGTTCCGCTGGCGGCCCAAATCCCGCAGGTGGGTTCTGGCCTCGTTGCGGAGAACAGTTTTGCAGAAAGCGTCAAACCGGCAGCGTTCTCCATAACCATCAGGAGTGTACTTCATCTTCTCACCCCCCGATCTGCGGGAGAATGAGAAGCCGGGGCCGGTTGCGTCGCCCCCTGTGTCTATGTTGCTGCGGCAGCTTCGGCCCGCACCGAAAAACCGCAGGAATCGACAAAATTCGCCCGGCAGGTCGTAGACCCACCGGGCGAATATGAAAGTGTTATGATGTTTTCTTACATAGTATAGTTCATACTGCTGGCCGGAGCTGACCCCTGTTGGGTACAGGCTTTTTTTTAATAAGCTATGCTTTTGAAAAAACAGGACATATCAGCATGGCGGCTCCCTCCGTGGGCCGCCGATCCTGCGCCGGGCAAAGGAAAGCGGCGGCCTTGATTTCTCAAAACCGCCGCTGGGATTTGTAAAGTGAGCGCACGAAAGTAACCTGCCCGGGCAACGTTTTTTTCTTTCCCCGTTGGGCGGGGCAGGCTGTTGTCGCTTATTGAGATAAAAAAGGAGCCGATAACCACAAGGGGATCAGACCTTGTGTGTTATTGGCTCTGCGTCTGTGCGTCTGGCTCTTTTGATAACAGATATATTCAGTTGTCGTGCGGAGATCAATGTTTCATGCTTGCATTTGGGACAGTACAATGGGAAGTTTTCAAGAACTGTATCTTCTCGTATTCGTACCCTTGTTTTAGAGCCGCAGACTGGACACAATATCCATTTCTGTATCATTACTTTGCACCTTTTTGCAATGAATAAATAGCGTTCTATAATTCTTGATATAAGTGCTGACCTTTTTGTCCACCCACGCCACCATTGTTAAAAGCAGCAATAGAATAATTGCACAGGCAAGCCAACTCCCCATAAACAAGGCGCTTGGGAAAAATCTCAACAGCAGATATGCCGTTCCACAGGTAACTACAACTCCGATCAAGGCCGTCAAAATTGCTGGTAGACTTTGCTTGATAATATGGGTGACATTCTCCCATTCAAAAATTTGGGAAAATGAGATTTAAGATGTAGCCTATCATTCCGATCAGCACCGAACATAAGCAAAGGAAAAGCCATACCCCAGCATAGCTTTAGGGAAAGACCATTGCAAATACAATGCCATAATGGTATTCAAAACAAAAATGGTCGGTACAGACATTGAGAGATGGTGTAGCAGCTTTACTCGAAAGAGGCACTTTGCCGCAATGGGGTAAGGATTTCAGTATTTCAATCTGTTTTCCCTCGATGGAAATGCTGACATAGGTTGTGCAGGATATTGTTGTCAAGATAGAAAAAGCATATATGAACAGCACATCATAATCAGCAAAAGGCACCTGAAAATATTCGGCCAACTGATAAATGTATGGCGTGATCTTATCCGACATTAAAACAACCAGCAGAACAAAGACCGCAGCAAAAAGCAATCCGCAGGCAGTATTGGTTAGATATACTGGAAGCGAAAAATAACGTGTGCGCTCTCTTTCTAAAAGAGCAGATACCGGGCTGTGCTGTTTCGTGGTTTGTTTGTTCCAATCGACGGGCTGACTTTTTGAGCCTTGTATCGCGTCATTGCTATACCAGTTACGAAATATTTTGATTAGACCATAGAGCAGAGTAACGCCTATCAGGAATACCCCACCGAAGTATATGCCTATCAACAGATAGTCCCCGTTAAGCAATCGGTGAATATACTGGCCTGCATAAAGTGTAAAAGTCGAGGTAGAAATAACATCCCCCAAAATTTCCAGCAGCTATATCTGGGAATTTGCAGAACATGAAGATCATAAACGCAAACAAAATCAGGATAGCCGCCGCTGCCTTTAGTCGGGCAATACGAGCAGAGGAATTTTCAAGATGCGGTAAATCTGTGTTCCGAACATTGTTCCCAAAAGGCCGGGAATGACAGGAAAGAGAATTGTTATTCCAAGCACAATTAGATAAAACGGAAATCCCATACCTGCGGTTAGGCCAAACAGCACCATCATAGGAAGCAGCAGCGCCACAGTAAGAGCGACTTCTACCATAAACAGGACAGTCAATTTGGAGAGTATCAATGTACGCAGCGGAATTGGAAGTGCAAGCACACTGTCAATATTAGTATCACTAAGGAGCAGACCACTTCCCCAAAAAATACTAATCGCAATATTAAGGATCACGCAGATCAGAACCATAGGAACAACAAGTTCTGTCACTACTTCCTCCAACGACCACGCAATAGAATAAATGATTTTCAAGGAGTAAATCAGGTATGCAAGCAATCCCATTAGGATCATGGCTATAAGCATATACAAAGTGATCGTTTTTGTGCGGTTCTTTGTATCTGCATATCGAAGCTGATTGGCATGAGATAGCTGCAAAAGATTATTCCTTAGTAGGGGTAACAGAAATTTCATCGCCATTCATCTCCATAAATACTTCTTCCAAACCCTTTGTCCCAACGATTTCTGTCGTCCTGCCGGAATACAGTAATTGTCCATGCTTAATAACGGACACTTTATTGCACACCTTTTCTACCACATCAAGAATATGGCTTGAAAACAGAACGGAATTTCCACTTGCACAGAGTTCTTTCATCTGCTCTTTCAGGATCACAAATGCTTCCGGGTCTAATCCAACGAAAGGTTCATCCAATATCAGCAGTTTAGGCGTGTGCGAAAAGGCGGCAATCAGCGCAGTTTCTGTTTCATGCGTGGGAGTAAGAGGAAATCAAGTTATTCAAATGCGGCCCCATCTGAAAAGCTGAGGCCAATTTCTCGAAGTTTTGTTTCCGCATCTTGGACGGTACTTCGTAAATATCACAGATAAAGTTGAGATACTGCAATCCAGTCATATACTCGTCAAGCTGGGGATTATCTGGCACATACGCCATCTTCCGCTTACAAGCCATCGGTTCTTTGAGGACAGAAGTTCCATCCAAAAGGATTTCTCCCTCGTCGATGCCGATGATACCTAAACAGGCTTTCAATGTTGTGGTTTTGCCAGCTCCATTCTTTCCGATGAAGCCCATTATGTCGCCATCTTCCACGACAAAACTAAGGTTGCTTACAGCCTTTTTCGCACCGTAGCTTTGGATAAGTTCTTGATTTGTAACATAGCATTCCTTGCCTTTATTTAGAAAAAATTCAAAATGACATTCAAAAAAATAACCGTTCCGCCACCAAAGTTCTTGTTGGGGCAATTCACTTCATCCCCAAATAGATCATGATGCCCGTTGCTACGAATGCAACAACAGCCATGATATAGTACATATACGGCTTTGCATTCTCTTTCTGGCTGACGGTGTTGTATGCTCTAAAAGACTTCTTAATCAAGCAGTTGGGAAGTCTCTTAGAACACACAACCTAAAACCGAAGAAAGGAGCGCAAGTTATGAGAAAAAACGAGAAAATCACAGCTCTGTACGAACGATTGAGCCGTGATGACTTCGGCAAAGACGATGACCAACAGCGTGAGAGCAATTCCATTTCCAATCAAAAGGCTATGTTGGAGGAGTTCGCCGCACGGCAGGGCTTTACGAACATTGTCCATTTCACGGATGATGGTATTAGCGGCACTTGCTTTGATCGTCCCGGATTTTTGGCAATGATGAAAGAAGTGGAAGCCGGGAATGTGGAGTACCTGTGTATCAAGGACATGAGCCGCATGGGTCGTGACTATCTGAAAGTCGGTCAGATTATGGAAATCCTGCGTCAGCGTGGCGTGCGACTTATCGCCATCAATGACGGCGTGGATAGTGCCAGAGGTGACGATGATTTTACCCCTTTCCGCAACATTATGAACGAGTATTACGCCAGAGACACCAGCCGTAAAATCCGTTCCACTTTCCAGTCCAAAGGCAAGTCCGGCAAGCACCTCACAGGCACGGTCATTTACGGCTATCTCTGGAACGAAGCCAGAGACCAATGGTTGGTTGACCCCGAAGCCGCTGATGTGGTCAAGCGCATCTTTGCCATGACGATTGAGGGCTACGGTCCGTATCAGATCGCCAGCAGGCTGAAAGAAGAAAAAAGTCCTCATTCCGTCCGCTTACCTTGCCCAGCACGGCGAGGGCGTGAACAAAAACAAGACTTTCAAAGATGTGTACGGCTGGGGTTCTTCCACCATTTGCAACATTCTTGAAAAGCGTGAGTATCTGGGACATACCATCAATTTCAAGACCCGAAAGCACTTCAAGGACAAGAAAAGCCATTATGTCCCGGAGGACGAATGGACGATTTTTGAGAATACGCACGAAGCCATTATTGACCAGCAGACCTTTGACCTTGTGCAGAAAATCCGTGGGAATGTCAGACGCTACCCGGACGGCTGGGGCGAAGCAGCTCCCCTCACAGGCTTGCTTTATTGTGCCGATTGCGGCGGCAAGATGTATGTCCACCGCACCAACAACGGCAAGCGCATTTCTCAATACACCTGCTCACAGTACACCAAAGTTCCTTGCGGAACGCTCTGCAAGACCCAGCACCGTATCAATGAAGATGTGGTACTGTCCCTTGTCTCTGAAATGCTGAAATCCATTGCCGAGTATGCGAAGCATGACAGAGCCGAGTTTGTCCGTGTGGTGCAGGAAGCGCAGTCCAGCCAGCAGACCACAGAGGTCAGGAAACAGCGGACACGCCTTGCCACAGCAAAGCAGAGAGTTTCCGAGCTGGAAGTCCTGCTCTGCAAAATCTACGAGGACAACATTTTAGGAAAGCTGTCCGACAGCAGATACGCCACTCTGGACGCTCAATATGAAAAGGAGCAGACCGAGCTTACCGCCGAAATCTCTGTTCTGGAAAAGGCTGTCAAGAGCTATGAGAAGCACGAAAAGGACGCTGACCGTTTTATCGCTCTGATTGACAAGTACGAGAACTTCGACAAGCTGACCATTGCTATGCTCAACGAGTTTATCGAGAAAATCCTTGTGCATGAGCGTGACCGCAAAGGCAGTATACAGACCACACAGGAGGTCGAGATTTACTTCAATTTTGTCGGGCGTTTCGTTCCCCCAGCGTTTGGAGAAGTGGAGCTTACTCCGGAGGAATTAGAGGAAATCCGCAAGCGTGAGGAACGCAAGGACAGGCTTCATCAGAACTACTTGAAGCGGAAAGCCAGCGGAGCGCAGAAGCGATACGAGGACAAAATCAAGGGGAGAAAAAAGGCAGAAATCGAAGCCAAGAAAGCCGCTATTCGTGCGGAGGATATTGCAAAGGGAGTGTTCGTCCCTGTCAGCAGTTTACCGCAGAGAGAGCCGATGAAAGGAGTACAAACAGCATGAATATCACTTATTGAGAGCCTTGCCCCGGAGGTCAAAGATCTCACACGCACCGAAATGACAGAGCTGATGGAACACATCTTTTCTCTGTCCGAAGTCCAGCGAGCCGTCCGTCACATGGCGATTACCCATATCAGCCAAGCAAACAGAGAAAAGGAGTTGAAAGCCGATGGCACTATTTCATCTGAGCGTCACGCAGACTAAGCGAAGCGCAGGACAGTCCGCTATCGCTTCTGCCGCCTACCGTGCCGGGGAGCGATTGTATAGCGAGTATTACGGCGAATACAGCGACTACACCAGAAAGGGCGGCGTGATCTGCTCCAACATTCTCCTGCCGTCCCATGCACCGCCCGAATACGCAGACCGCCAGACCCTATGGAACGCCGTGGAAAAAGCCGAGCGTGGAAAGAACGCCCAGCTTGCATACAGCTTTGACATTGCCTTGCAGAATGAATTTTCCCTTGAGGAAAACATCGCTCTTGCAAGGCAATTTTTGTTGGAGAACTTTGTGAGCCGGGGCATGGTGGTTGACTTCGCCGTACACCAGCCAGACCGGGAGGACGGCGGCATACCAAACCCGCACTTCCATGTTCTTTGCCCTATCCGTCCCATCGAGAAAAACGGAAAATGGGGCTTCAAGCAGCGCAGGGTTTACGAGCTGGACGAGGACGGAAACCGAATCCGGGACGCAGATGGAAAGTTTGTGTTCAACGCCGTTCCCACTACCGACTGGGGCAGTCCCGAAACGCTGGAATACTGGCGGCAGACATGGGCGGAGCTATGCAACGCCAAGTTTGCTGAAAAAGGGCTTGCTGTCCGTATCGACCACCGAAGCTATGAGCGTCAGGGCGTGGAGCTTCTTCCCACCGTCCATGAGGGCGCAACCGTCCGGGCAATGGAGAAGAAAGGCATACGCACCGAGAAAGGCGAGTTCAACCGCTGGATCAAAGCCACCAATGCCGTTATCCGTGACATCAAGAAGAAAATCACTCTCCTGTTTGATTGGATTGCCGAAGCAAAAGCGGAGCTTGCCAAGCCGCAGGCACCCGACCTTGTTTCTCTGCTGAACGCCTATTACACCAGCCGCAGAGCCGGGGCATATTCGCAGAAAGGCAAGGTCAGCAACCTAAAGGAGATGAACGAGACTTTCAATTATCTCCGGGCAAACGGCATTTACTCCCTTGAGGATTTGGAACGCCGTGTCAGCGAACACAGTGCTGCCACAGAGAGCTTGAAGAAAAACGCTGGACGAACAGACCGCCCGAATGAAAGCAATTAAGCAGCTCTATGACAGCTCCGCTGCTTTCCAGAGCTTGAAGCCTGTCTATGACGGCTTGCAGAAAATCAAGTTTGAGAAGCCCAGAGCCAAGTACAAGGCAGAGCATGAAGCGGAACTGATACAGTTCTACGCCGCCAGACGAAAGCTGACCGGGGAGTTCCCAGACGGCAAGGTGGATATGAAAAAGCTGTCCGACGAGTATGACGAGCTGGAACAGGCGCACGAAACCACCTATGGCGAGTTTAAGGCTGTCAGAGACGATTTACACCGTCTTTGGAAGGTCAAGTCATGTGTAGATACTGCCGCCCGATTTAACGAGCGTACAGAGGAACAAATGCTCCAAAATCGACCCCAAACACGACAGAAAAAGGAGGATATGACACGATGAAAAAATACGACTGGAAGAACGAGTACAACCCCATCCGCAGAACGGCAAAACGCCTTTTGAGCGGAGAACCTTTGACCGATGGCAGACCGCTTTCCGACCTGATCGAGCTGGACGAACACACCCGGAAATGCCTTGCCTTTGAAGCCACCCTCACCGACCGCCAGATTGATATGTTGCAGGAGCTGGGCTATCTGCCTGTTATCATGAGACAGTACGGCGAGGAATGTGCGAACTGCCCCTACACGCTGGACGAGCGTGAGCATGGCATTTGCAGACGATGCGCTGTTTTCAAGAAGTAAGGAGGACGCCCATGCAGTACACCCAAGCACAGATCGACCGGGCAAAACGCCGTCAGTCTGGAAGATTTTCTCCGCACACAGGGAGAGACGCTTATCAAAAGCGGACGGGAATACCGCTGGAAAGAACATGACAGCCTGACCGTCCGGGGAAACAAGTGGTTTCGCCACAGCCAGAGCAAGGGCGGCTATCCCATTGATTTTGTCATGGAGTTTACGGCAAGTCCTTTCCCGAAGCTGTCCAGATGTTGACAGGCGAAAACGGCGAGGGACAGGCCGAAGCCACCACAGCACCGCCCACAGCGTTCCACTTGCCCTTGCACAACAGAACAGCCGACAGAGCAATTCAATATCTTTGCGAAAGCCGAGGTCTCAACAAAACGCTTGTTGAGGCTTTTCTTCTTTCCGGGGATATTTACGAGGACGCAAAGCGGCACAATGTTGTGTTTGTCGGCAGAGACCGAAACGGCACACCGAGATATGCCCATGTGCGAGGAACGGCAGACACATTCAGACAGGATATTACCGGGTCTGACAAGTCCTATCCGTTCCGTTATGAGGGCAACGGCAACCAGCTCTTTGTCTTTGAAGCTCCGATAGACCTTTTGTCCTTTATCTGCCTTTATCCGCATGAATGGCAGATAAGAAATTATCTTGCCCTGGGCGGCGTTTCGGGCAAAGCCCTTGACCGTTTTCTTTCTGAACGCAAGGACACCCGAAAAGTGTTCCTCTGCCTTGACAGCGACACCGCAGGAAGCGAAGCCTGTACCCGACTGGCACAGTCCATTCCCGGCGAGATCGCCGTCATTCGCCTTGTCCCGGCAAGGAAAGACTGGAACGATGTTCTCCGTCAGCAAGGGGACATTCCCAGCCGCAAATTCATAGCCGAGACAATCACGCTGCGAGAGCTGCCCACCGCCCAGCCTGTCCCAATGCTCCGTATGGCAGATGTGGAGCTGACGAGCGTGGATTGGCTATGGTTTCCGTATATCCCATTTGGAAAGCTGACCATCATACAGGGCAACCCCGGCGAGGGCAAGACCTACTTTGCTATGCGCCTTGCGGCGGCTTGCACCAATCGAAAGCCTTTACCCGGTATGGGGACACTTGAGCCTTTCAATATCATCTATCAGACCGCCGAGGACGGTCTGGGTGATACGGTCAAGCCCCGACTGATGGAAGCAGACGCAGACCTTGAAAAAGTGCTTGTCATTGACGATAGAGACACACCACTGACCCTTGCCGATGAACGCATAGCAAGGGCAATCCGGGAAAACAACGCAAGGCTGGTTATCATTGACCCGGTACAGGCGTTTCTGGGCGCAGATGTGGACATGAACCGGGCAAACGAGGTGCGCCCGATATTCCGCAGTCTGGGAGACATTGCACAGGCTACCGGGTGCGCTATCGTGCTGATCGGACACCTCAACAAAGCCGCAGGAACGCAAAGCACCTACCGGGGATTAGGGTCTATCGACATTACGGCGGCAGTCCGCAGTCTGCTCTTTATCGGCAAGCTGAAGGACAGCCCCACAACAAGGGTACTTATCCATGAGAAAAGCTCCCTTGCGCCGCCCGGACAGTCCCTTGCCTTTTCTCTGGGAGACGAGAAAGGCTTTGAGTGGATAGGGGCTTATGACATTACCGCTGACGAGCTTCTTGCCGGGACGGACACCGCCAAGACCGAGAGCAAGACCGCACAGGCGCAAATGCTCATTCTGGAACTGCTTGCGGACGGAAAGCGTATGCCGAGCGCAGAACTGGAAAAGGCAGTCAATGAGCGTGGGATTTCCTCACGCACCATGAGAACGGCAAAGAGCCGTATCGGGGACAGACTTGTGACCGAGAAAGACGGCACAGCATGGGTCTGCTATCTCCGAGACTGACAACAGGAACACGGCAAGCATGGCAAAGACGGCAAGGGTTTTATAGATACCTTAATGTTGCCGCCTTGCCTTGTTCCCTCATACCGACACCGCCCGATGATGAACAGTCACCGGGGCATTTTTTCATTTACAGGAGGATTTTGAATGAACAATACCGCAACCAACACCGCCACTTGCCCGACTGTCAGAAAGCAGATCGGCAAGACAACCTATATCGTCCGTGTCCATTTCAGCGAGACCGCAAAAAGAGACGATGGAGGACAAAAATCAAGCGTCTGCTCCGTGAGGAAGTCCGCAAAAATGTGACTTCTTTTTTTGAATTTTGATGAAAAAAGTCCTTGACTTTTCGTCTCTGGTAAAGCCAGAAATGAGGTTCAGCAGGACACAGGCCACGGGAACGCCGAACACTACAACATTGCGGGGCCAGAAAGAATTTGCTACTCCGGCAGAATCAAAATGGATGGGGACAGACTCCGGCAGGCGATTATAGAAAGCGAGAAAGACTACAAGCGTCAACGCACACAAAACGGTGCTGATAACAATATGCTTCGTTGCAGATTTCATAAGTATTACCTCCTTTAGTTGCTTTGTTTCCTCTTAAAAAAAGAGGACAAGTGAATAGACCAACGGGACAACGCCAACCAGAAAAAATGATTAGCGGAACGGTTACAAAAATAAGATTGTGCAGCGGATGCAGAATGCTGACAATACCAGCCAGTATCCATGTATAACTGCCCAGCCCGATGCGTCTTGTACCAGCCTTCTTCATCATTGAATAGCCACGGAAACTTTAGTCCGACATAGGGATTGATGTGGTTTTTGGGAAAATAATTGCCACTGACAATAAACAAAATACCAATAAAAACATACCAATAAGTATCTTGCATGGTCTTGGCAGGAAACAGTACGGAATATACCTGCGGGATCAAATATACAACTCCCGCAATCGGCATAATCCATTTGCCCAAAGACACTAACGCCTTGGCTCCGTTTGTCGAAGCAATTTTGATATTAAGCGCAAGGTTCAGAACAATATTCAGCAAAACGGCAATCACATAGAGCAGAATATAGTTTTCGTTACTGGCCCCGCCCATGTGGGACAGAGCGAATGCTACGATGGACAAAATAATGCAAATTGTACTTGTCAGAAACAAGGTTCGTTTATTTTTGGGGTTCATCTTTATCCTCCTGAAATTGCATAAGCCACATAACAACACTTTCAAATACCGATGTATTGATTTCATAATAGATGTATTTCTGATAGCGCGTTTCAAAAATCAAATCAGCCTTTTTTAGAGTAGAAAGGTGGTATGAAATAGTGGCATTAGTCAAGTCAAATTCTGCGGCAATTTCACCGGCTGACATCTTCCGTTTTTGTTTTAGTTTCAGCAATATCTCCCGTCGGACGGGATCGCTTAATGCTTTGAAAATATTAGGTAAACTCACAGTGCTTTCACCTTTGCCTCTGTTATTTTGAAAAATCTCTAAATGATATTTTCATTGTAGCACAATAGGAAAAAAAGTCAACACTCATTTTGAAAATTCTCTAAATGGCTTTTGGGGATCATAGATAGCTCTGTAAGCAAGGATGATGTATTAGGGCTTTTTTAGAATATAGCAGCGCCACAAACGATGTGCTGAATGCGAGAGCTGAAAAGCCTCTTATGTATTGCCATAATCAAATAGATATGAATTATAAAGTTTAATCTAACTGCATATAACAACATTCCATTGGGATACTATGAACTATACAATGTAAATGGGTGATGTTATATGGCGAATATTGAAGATTGCCCCGGTTTGAAACTTTTGGCGCGGACGAAAAGCAGCGCGGAAAGCAAAGCGTCTGTCGCGCAAAACAATGGCGGAGATCATCAACGTGGACGCCCGGTATCTTGCAAAATATCGAGAACGACGGAACGATCCCCCAGCCTGCCGGTTGTTATACAGCTTATCAAAGAGTGCGGCTTACCTGTGGAACGGTACTTCAACCCGGAAATCATGCGGGAAGAAAGCGCACAGAGGCAGCGGATCAGCCACAAGCTGAAACTTTGTCCAGAGCAGTTATTTACCGATCATCGAGGGAGCGATTGACGGGGCTATTTCAAATACTGACCTCGCCGAATGGGGCTTGCCGTCGCCCTTATACTTTCGGATG
>ENA-OQAX01000269-OQAX01000269.1-human-gut-metagenome-genome-assembly--contig:-NODE-269-length-12384-cov-1.728890_pt1 | contig 12384 bp, 20 predicted proteins | sample MGYA00242741_ERZ504539 | MGnify/ENA primary metagenome ERZ504539 (study PRJEB26092, sample SAMD00036277) | human gut metagenome | host: Homo sapiens | study: EMG produced TPA metagenomics assembly of... | reverse complement strand
TTGATATCATAAAGAAGTCTCGATGCCATCTATAATCACCAGTCCGAGATCGGGGATTGTGCCGATAGCTTGTTCGACTATAGCCAGACGTATCGGAGGGGCGTACTTGCGCAAAGCCAGCATGATCAGATTATCTGGATTCTTATCCTCCGGGAGTCCGGCAAGGCGCAGGATTCTTTTCAATACCTTCTGGCAATGATGGCGTCCCTGTTCTGTATCAATGTACAGAACAGTTCGCTTATCCTCTGGAAATGATGAACGGTATTTCAGCACTGCTCCGTTTTTCAATGCTGACGCTGCAATGGCTGTAACGTTAAAAGTTTTCTTACTTTTGGCTTTGCCTATAGAGGCACTGAAGTTCCCCAGTGTACCGATTGCTGCATCATCTACCATCAATACAACCGGTGACTGTTCATAAGATCCGTTTGCACTTACAGCAGACTCCTCCATATAAGCGGTCAATTCCTCGTCAGTAGGATTCTATGTCTGTCTTGTCCATAGGCCTTACACGTTTTTAGGGTTAGCCTTACGACGGGTGGCAGCAAGCATCTGTGCCTGTTCTTCTTCAAAAGTCAGTGGAACCTGTACTTTTCTTCCGGTCTCAAGCCATTTATCCAGTTCATCACGATAGACAAAAAGATGTTTGCCTTGTTTGATTACAGGAATGCCCCCATGCTTGACCTTATAATAAAAATGAGGATTTGGATATACCAAGGTAGGTACATACTTCATCAACTGTCATAGGAACGTGATGGTTCTCTTTTGACCTTGTTTTTGGACTGCCAGACTGTTTTTTCAATACAGTTTCCAGACTTTTCAATTCTCTTACATAATTCACCTACAACTGTAGGTAAATCGTTAAAAGGTTAAATTTTTTAAAATACATAATGTCTTTATTTGTTGTGTTTGAATATGCCACAAACTAAATCAATGACATTATGCAGAAAAATAGGAGACGAGAATCATTTTCCAGTCTGTATTAATTCATTTTTTTCTCACACTGCGCTTTGTTTATAAGAGTATAATCAAATTTAAAATCATCATATTTTGGACTGTCAATAGGAATCTGACTGTGTATGGTATCTTTGAGATTCTTGACAAGGTATCCCAAGGTTGCATTTTTTAATTCATTAGGAAATATGGTTTTTATGAAATTGGCTCTTTCTGATAATGATATGCCTAACCGTTCGCCTATATTCCAGACAAAAATGTCGTAATGAAGGTGATGTAAGAGGAGCTTCCATTTTTGAACGAATGGGTTTATACAAATCTGATTGCCCACTTGCCAAATGGTCTATGTTTCATGTAGTATAAGCAGATCTCTTTGGTAAGAAATTTTGCGGTAGAATAGGTGGTATATTCATGAATAGCATTTATAATCATTATTTTTCTCTCTAATTCTTCCTCTGAATTTCTTCCATACGGCTTTCAAATCCCTGGAGATATGAAAAAGCTTCGGGTTTAACTTCTGAGGTAGGTTGTTGCTCCAAAACTTTGATTTCTTTCGAATCATCATGCTGCTCTGATATTGTAATGGATGTAACGATTCAGAGCTGACAGCTTTATTTTCTGTCGTATCAGTATTCTTTGTCTTTTCCGGTAACTCAATCATTGAAATAACTTCTGTTGCATTGCTAACTTCAATCATTTCTATATCTGAAACTTCTATAGTTGGTTCACTGCATTCTTCAATTATCATATCTGGTTTGGGAATAACCTTGTCAGGTATAGAATTTCTTTGATTATCAGAAAAAGATCTGCGGACATTCATCCGTAAGGAATATATAGAATACACGTTGTAATCCTCCGCACGTTATGATTATTACAACAGTTCCTAATATTATAGGTGTTGTATATCTGGTCAGATCTATCTGGTGATTAATGTACAGATATGTTGCAATTACTGAAAAAAGGATACAACTTACTGCAAGTATGAAACTTGTCTTTCGTGCCGATAATTTAATATTGTTTGTCATGTTCTGTAATTATATGTATTAGTTTTTATGGCAAATATATTTTCTATTTCCAAATAGTTGTAATTAGTGACAGATAATCGTTGAGATTTTAAGAAAAATAAGCCTAAAGTACGAAAATCATACTCTAAATCATACTATAATCATACTTTAGGCATATTATTTATATAGGATACAGACTGCTATTCTTTCCTTTTTAGGGTAATCTTATTGCTCGCTTCACGCTTGTTGCTGTCCACTACTTTCATGTATCTTTGAGTCGTGGTTATGCTCTTATGAGCCATCATACTTTGTATGGTACGGATGTCGGTCCCAGCCGCTCCTTGTAGGGTTGCGAATGTTCTACGATACGAATGGAATGTTATATTCTTTGTAATTCCGGCAGAACGAATCCATTCCTTCATGGGAACCTGGGTCCAGCACCTTTTCAGACCTTTGAATACCAAACCCTTCTTCTCAGGTGAGTATTCTATCAGCTTCAGGGCTTCATCACTAATGGGGATAATGTCTTCCGTCTTTGTTTTCTGTGTGATGGTGTGTACACATTTTCCTCCTGCTGCAAAATCAACGATTTCTTCCCAGCAGAGAGTAAGTATGTCACTGAGTCTCAAACTGGTCAGGCACGAAAAGAGGGAAGCAGTTTTTAGAACTGGTATCTTGCATGGCGTTTCGGCCAGACAGTACAATTCCTCTACACTCAGATACTCCTTTACCACATCTTCCGGTTCAATCTTTTCCAGAAAATCATTTATGTTTGACTTGATCAGACGATTGCGATAGAGATCTTCAGGAATCCTCTGAATGTGGACCAGTAGCCGGACGCTGAGTTTCGTGTAATATATCCATCCCGTTTTAGCTGTCTGGCATTGAGCAGATACTCACGAAACTTGTTTGCACAGTTCCACATCAATTTCTTCGAAAGTACATTTGCCATGGACGAAGTTATAGAAGTGCTGATAAACGAATTCCCATTTCTGGTCGTGCTTGGGAAGTTGCTTACGGTAGTATTCCAGAAAGTCTGCCTTATATTTCCTCTTGTCGAAGAAATCATATCGTTCGTTTACGATAGCTTCAAAGCGCCGGCATCGGATGGCTTCTGCTTTCTCTGACATAGTTGCATTGAAGTCACGTTCCCGCTGATTCTTCGGATTTGCATAGATATAAATGTTCAAACCTTCGTGACGGATAGTCTTCATCGTTTCCTGGTCACGGTAGCCCGGATAATAGTCCAGATAGAAGGAAAGCATACCATTTTTAACGGTCGGGTTCTCAAAGTTACAGTTTTACATTCTGACATAGTTACAAATGTTATTAGTTGACTTAAATTTTGCGGTGAAGATGCACAATGACTTTATGCAGACCGCATTCAGCATAAAATCATTTTCCAGTCTGTATATCTGTCTGTACAGATTCATTATCTGGCGCCCATAATGTGGTCAAATTCCACTTTCAGGAATCTCACAAAGCGCCCTTTTTTCTCCCGTTTTATTTCGTGGAATTGCAGAATGCCGTAAACAGAATCTCGTGTGAGACTATACTTCTTCATGGCTTCCTGCACGGTATAGTATTCTGAAGAATCATCTTCGGTTGTCTTCTTGGACAGATCGAAGTGAAGTTTTGAGTAGAATATCTGGCCGTGCTCTTTCTTTGAAGGGATGTTGTTGCGGTAAACATGTGAACGGATGGCTACACGTGTTCATCCCATAGTTTTTTCTCGATTTCTTCCGGAGTGTACCATTCGGTCAAGGCGTCATCCGTCTTATATTTGGCAAATGCCGCATCTATGTGCTTTTTTACTGTAATAATTGAACTGGCGGATTCTGACTTTGGGAACATTATTTTGTCGGGTATAGGTCCACACCCATTTGGCGTTGACTTTGTACTTTTCCGCAATCTGTTCAGCGGTATAATACTCGGTAACGTCAAATTCATCTTTTTGGTCTGAGAACTTCATAAGGTTTTGTTTTCAGCATAAGTTCGATGTCGGTTCTTCTGATGAGCGACATTCTTGAACTCAGCCTTGATGCACGAAGTTTGTCCTCCTTTACCAGTTTATAGACATACTGGCGAGAAACTCCCATTAGTCTGGCTGCTTGAGAAAAGGTAAAGTATTCCTGGCTCTCCAGTTTTGTTCTTTACCTCCAGCATTTCCTGAAATTCGCGCATTTCCATTCTACGTTCCTTCATGCGGTGTTTGTAACCTCTTTTGGAACATTGCGGACTACAATAATTAGTAGTGGTCTTTTTTGCCATGAAAGCTTGCCGCACCACTGGCAGATTCTTTTTACTTTCATTTTTGTTATTCTCCATATTTTAGTGAAACATGAGCTTTTTACAGCTCGGATAATTTCCCTTTTTGTCTACTCACGTAAACCATTGTCAATACACGTCAACAAATGCGTCAGTGTGACATCGGGCAAAAAGCCCTTAATTGTTCCGCGGTAGAAAATACGGTAGAAAAATATGGTGAACAACAGTATCCAACTGTTTATAGCTGGATTTTTGGCAAATAAAAAAGCCGCTGAAAATCAGCGACTTCATTATAGTTGGTTCTAATTCGTTGCAGTTGATTACAATATTCTACTTGCCGATGCAGAAAATATAAATTGATTTGTAATATATTGATATTTAGTATGCTTTTCCCTATTATTTATATGAAGAGGGACAAACTGGGGACAAAATTTATACAAAAATAAACACTAAAAAAAAGAAAACATAATTTTTGGAACTAAGTAATTCTCAAAATCGTATGCTAACCAAATAAGAAAAAGGAAGAATTCTCTGCATAGTTATCATAATCTGATACCTAGTAGTATTAATTCTAACCCAGATTCAAGATGCATAGAGTGCCGTTTATTAGAGAAAAGAATTATAGGTTTAGTCTAGTATCTTGTATATTTAAAAGGTTCTAAACCAAACATTATACAACTTCATAATGACTGATATTGGTTAATAGAATCTTGTATTTTCTCTTTTCGCCAGCAATATTATTTATCTTGATGCCTTTCTTTATTTTTAATGCGTGAAATTTTCACGTGAAATTTTCACATTTCTGGTTGTTTTAATTATCTTTGCATTGAGATAGGTTAATGTCTCATTGATATTACTGTTTGATTATTTTATTAAATACTATTTTATGATACTGCGTGTTATATTGAAGAATTTTCTGTCATTCAATGATGAGGTTCAGTTTGATATGTTTCCTAATATGAAAAGGACAACCTTGTCTAACCATATTACTATGCTTAATGAGAAACTGCCTGTATTGAAAATGGCTGCTATATATGGAGCCAATGGCGCTGGAAAATCCAATTTGTTAAAGGGTATCAATTTCTTGAAAGCAATAGCTTTGAACAAAAAGTTTTTCTCGACAAGGATACCTTTGGTAAGTACATCTTTGCGTTAAAAAGAAAAATACAGGAACAGAACCTATGGAACTGACAATAGAGTTTGAGACAAAAACAGGAATTCCATATATATACTCTGTGGAAATTATGAATACTGGGATTGTTTCCGAAATACTACAGATTTCCGGTTTGGGTTCGGAAGAAAACCATAATGTTTTCACTCGCAAAGAGGGCAAAATCGAATATGCAGTTACGCCTTCAGAGGAAGTAGGCAATATGGTTTTGGGATGGATAGAAAAAAATCCATTTTCCAGTCTTTTGACTATAAACAATGATATGCCGGTATTGACGGATGAAAATATTAGTATTGCACAAAAAATGGTTTGAGGACGAACTTACAATAATTGGCTTGCAATTCTTTCAACCTGCACTGATTGGAATATTCAAGAGCAACAAAGAAATCAATCAATTTGCTTCGGATATATTTAAGGTACTTGGTCTTGGTATTAACAGAGTTAATGTCGAAACAGAAAATTTTGAAGATTGGATGAGTACCCATGACATCAGTAATCTACCTATGGACAAACTTAAAGAAATGCGTTCCGGAGTGTTGTCGGAGGTCGTTGATTTCAGAAATACAAGATCTATTAGTGTAGAAGATGGAGTGCAGAAGATAAGTCAAATGCTATTCCAGCAATTTGGTAAAAACGGATTTTCAAAGGATATGGATATCCAGGCACAGTCTGACGGTACGGTTAGATTACTGTCGCTTGTTCCGGCATTATATGATGCAATGAAATCCGCCAAGACGGTAATCATAGATGAACTCGATCATAGCATACATTCACATTTGGTCAGGGAACTTGTCCGTTATTTTTCCTCACAGGACACCAATGGACAACTTATTTTTACAACGCATCAGACCTGTTTGCTAAATCAGGATTTTTTGCGCACCGATGAAGCTGGATGGTTGAAAAGAAGGATGGTGGGAGTCATATGTATTCATTAAACGATTTTAAGATTCACAACACAATTAATATTGAGAACGGATATATGGAGGGGCGTTATGGCGCTATTCCTTTTATTGGTGAATTGAATATGTAAAATGTTAATATTGTTATGGATTTATCTAAATTTACATATTCAAAAAAATACTCAAGATTAACTCCTAAATAGCTTGTACATCAGTCTATAACCCAAAATAAGGAGAATTGTCAGGTATATGAAACATCAGGAGTGTCTTCTGCTTACCAAAAGCCTGAAGGGATTCTTTCCACCAGTCTTATATTCGTACTCTCTGGGGGGAAAGGATTTTCTTCTGGAATTGATTAAACAGCGTGAGCTTAACTCTTTAAGAGTTGTATTTATGTCTGAAAAAGGACAAGGATTACAGCCATATCAGATGCAAGAGAAGTGGGAATAAATACAGTTGACAGGAGAAATAAAAATAGAATCGCAGCTTTTTCCAACTGGATACTATGGACAAAGTATTTCTCCTTTCGGATGTAGATGAATTCTATGATCAGTTGGAGAAAATATTTAAAGGTAATCAAACCGATGTACAAGGTAGATGGGTCGTGAGCAATCCTTGTTTTGAGATTTGGTTGTATTATTGTTATTTGGATAGTCCAGAAAAAAGTTCTTGGATGCTTGAAAACAGAACCTATTACTACTCGGAGCAAAAAAATGAGGCCTTGGGTAACACATTAGTCAGTGGAGGTTGAACCCTTGTTTGGCATTTGAAAATATGTTGAATGGAATAGAACACTGTATTGCTTACTATGCTGAGGATGATAACAGAATAACTGTCTTGTATGCGACACAAATGCATGAAATGGTTCAGTACCTTTAGTCAGCATAAAAAGAAATTTCAACAATATTTTCATTTCTACATAATTTTTGCACACAATCATGCGGATATGATTATGTGTATAGATAACGATTATCTGCTGATTTTCAGCATGTTATTTTTTGAATCAGCAAATGTAATAGATGCTGTATGCATATTTGAGAAAATATCTCAAAAATATGCATTATATGAATTGAATTTTGTACCTTTGTACTCGAAAACAGTTATGAAAAATAATTGAAACAACTTAAAAGTCAGATATATGTTACTTGAATTTACAGTTGAGAATTACAGGTCGTTTTTATAGGAAAAAGACCTTAGTATTGGAGGCCGATAAAGCTTTGAAAGAATGTACTGAAACGAACTTGTTTGACTGCAATAAATATACTCTGCTTCGTTCGCTTGCGCTGTATGGTGCCAATTCAAGTGGGAAATCCAATCTTGTCAGTGCGATGCACGCAATGGCGAGTTGCGTGTTGTTGTCGGTGAAGTTAAATGACAATGAGCAATTTGGAATATGACCCATTTCTTCTTTTGAAGGACAATCACCATCCCTCTATGTTTGAGATTATATTTTTGAAAGGAGAGTATTGTTACAGATATGGATTCAGGTATAATCTGGAGCGTATCGTTGAAGAATGGTTATTCCGGAAAACAACACCTCGTTCTAAAGAGCAGATGATGTTCGTAAGAAACGAAGATGGGATTTGTGTAGATGAGAATAATTTCCCGGAAGGAGTCGGATATGAAGAAAAGACCAATGACAACCGTTTGTTCCTGTCATTATGCCAACAGTTAGGCGGTGAAATATCTCGTCAGGTTATTTCTTGGTTTCAATCGGACTTTAATGTGATTTCTGGATTGAATAATCAACAATATAGAGCATATTCAAAATTATTTTTTTCACAAAAAAGAAATCTTTTGAGTGTTGATGCTCTCAACTTCTTCCAGAAATTGAGACTTGGATTTAACAACATTCTTACTCATGAGGAAGAACCCAATATTCCTCAGGACTTGCCTATGGAATTACGAGCACTCTTCCAAAGAGAAACGCAAGGCAAGAAGAGTATTGAGTTGGATTCTATACATAACGTATATTCAGATAAAGGTAATATAGTAGGTACAATTAACTTCTCGTTTGAAGATAGGGAATCTTCCGGTACAAATAAGTTATTTGATCTTTCGGGACCGATATTCGAAACGCTTTATTCTGGGAGCGTGCTTGTCATCGATGAGCTGGATGCAAAAATGCACCCTCTGATTTCTCAGTATATTATTGAATTATTCAATAATCCGGAAACAAATCCAAAGAATGCCCAATTGATATTCACTACCCACGATACGCACTTACTTTCTCAGAAAATTTTAAGACGAGACCAGATATGGTTCACGGAGAAAGATTCTAAAGAGCAGACGGATTTGTATAGTCTGATTGATATCGTACTCCCAGACGGGACCAAACCTCGTAATGATGCAAATTATGAGAAAAACTATATCGCCGGTCGTTATGGTGCCATTCCTTATATATTGAATGATTAATAATGTAAGGCTATGGCAGCAAAGAGAATAAAGATAGATAATGCTTCTTCAAAATTTAGGAGGCAATCGCAAAAGAGAGAACAGAAAGTCATACGTTGCTCTGTGTTAATTGTGTGCGAAGGGACAAAGACTGAACCTAATTACTTTGAAGCTTTTGCCGAAAAGCAACAGGGGGTAATTGTATATGACATCGAGGTTAAAGGGCTTGGGCGTGGAACAAAAGATGTTGTGGAGAAGGCCATTGATCTTAAAAATAAGAATAACTATGACCGTGTTTGGGCTGTTTTCGATAGGGATGAATTTCCTGCAAAGGATTTCAACGAAGCCATTGCGATGGGACAAAAAAATAGCATTGAGGTAGCCTGGAGTAATGAAGCATTCGAATTGTGGTATCTATATCATTTTCAGAATGTAATAACAGGAGTGTCTCGAAAGGATTATGAAGAGAAGATTTCAACAGCTGTAAATGCTTCTCCGAAATATAAATCGAAGAAAAAGTACAGATACGCCAAGAAAGATCCTAACAATTATAAGATAATGACTACTTACGGCTCAATGGAGTCCGCCTTGCGGTATGCGGAAGCGAAGCATTTAGAATATGCAGATTCACGTTATGCAAATCAAAATCCTTGCACTACGATTTATCAGCTTGTACGGCAATTGTTGGGACGAGATGAGAAACTGAATGCTGAACTGATCGCAAGGATTGGGGAAAATGAATTATAGAACTTCAATGATTCAATGGTGGTGTTTTGTGTGTAAAGATAAATAACACCTTAAAAGTGTTTGAATGTAATATTTAAGACACTGATGGATTTTAAACAAAATAATTTCGAATAACATTTATGCAAGTAGAAGAAATAACACAAATATTACGAGAGTCACCAAGCGTACGACTCATAAAATCAAGAAGTGTGGATTTCTTCTTGTCTTTTGTCATTGAAGCGTTTTGAAGGACAGGCGGCTATAATGCAGGAACGCTTGCACATGCTACTGGAGAACCGACTGGATGAGCAGGAAAATACGTTGGTGGAGGATGATTCTGAAATGACGAGACTAGTAGAGTCTAACGAACAGAAAGCGAAACGGCTCATCAAAGACTGGACAGACAAGGGATTCTTGACCAATTATCAGAACGAAGAGGGAGAGGTGATATACGAGATTTCGTCACACACAAGCAAATTGATAGATTGGGTGGTGAGCTTGAAAAAAGAAGATTACATCGGTACTGAATCAAAGTTCAAGACACTGTTTTCCCAACTGAAGGAATTGGTGGAATACTCGAACGAGGACCGTGAGAAGCGACTAGAATTGCTTCGAACAAAAAAATGGAGATAGAGCATCAGATTCAGCGGCTGGAGATGGGCGAAGAGGTCGAGGTTTATGAGGACTACCAGATAGAACCACGATACAACAGTTTGAACAAACTGGCGAAGGAACTGCTGAGCGATTTCAAAGAGGTGGATGACAACTTTAAGGGGATTATCAAAGAGATATACGAACGTCAGACAGAAAATGCAGAGAAGAAAGCTTTGTTGAACTACATCTTTGATGCATATGGCGAACTAAAAACAATCGCAACAAGGCAAAAGTTTCTATGCATTTTGGGAGTTTTCTGCTCTCGGCCGATCTGCAGAAAGAATGGGACGAGTTGACTGGTGTACTCTACAAAACGCTGGAAAATAGAGGCATTGATGCACATGACATGTTTCTCAAGGAAATGAAAAAGCATCTGTTTGACGCTGGTGAGAAGGTTGCGAAAACCAACGACCGCATGAGCGAGAAACTGAGTCGAATCATTCGCCAGAACGGACATATGAATGCTGAGGCGACAAAGCAAGTAATCAACGATATAAAGAAACTACTCATCGAAGCCAGCAGACGGAAAGAAAAGCCAGATGCTTCGCTTGAATACGAAACCATTGACATCAATCTGCCGCTGGAGCGCCCTCTTACCCTCACACCTGTAAAAGAAACTGTGTATAAGGATAAGCCTGACATAGCCGGACTGAGTCTGGCTGATTTGGAGAGTATTGGTAAACTCTACAATCCGTATCACATCGACCGAAAGGTGCTGAGAGACCGCATCAACGAGGTGTTGAACGACAGACAGCAGACGACCCTGGCAGAGGTGATAGAGCGGAACGAAGGCGTGGAGAAAGGTCTGTCGGAAGTGTTTGGATACATTGGCGTGCTGAAGGAATATAAGACGGTGGTAAGCGAAGAACGCCAGCAACATATTATTTTTACAGAAAATAAAACCATATCAATTCCCGAAATTATAATAACAAGATGAACGCAGCAAATATACAACCATACAGCAGGGCTGTAGTGAAACTGTTGAAAGGCATCGTAGAGAAAGACGATGTAGTTTGGAATGATTTACTCGACTACCAAAGCGAGATTCAGGACTATATCAGTGTGATGGGACTGGAACTCATCGTGAAAAAGGATGAAGGTTTTGCCTTTGTCAAGCAAATGAAATTGGACGAAGACAAAACATTGAACATGGTGTCGAGAAGGTCGTATGGTTTTGAGGTTTCGGTGATACTCATCGTGTTGAGGCAGATACTCGAAGACTTCGACAGCAATCCAACAGAGTCGCAGGCTTCGGACAAGTATGTAACTGCTACTGAAATAAAGGAAGAGGCAGAATTGTTTCTTCCCGCCACATTCAATCGTGCCAAGTTTGAGAAAGATCTTGACCGCTATATAGACAGCATAGCAGGCTTTGGTTTCCTGGTGGAAGCAAAGCATATTGAGGGTGAGAAGCGCTATAAGATACATCGCATCATCAAGGATAAGGTGACACTGGACGATATATTAGAATTTAAAAACAAACTTAATGACTATAATGCAGCAGATGAACCTATTTAATACCAGTTCGGAAGTGGCAGGCTTTAAGCTTGACTATTTGGAAGTGTGGAATTGGGGAACCTTTGACAAAAAAGTGTACCATATGAATTTGCATGGTAACAACTCGCTATTGACCGGAGCAAACGCCTCGGGCAAGAGTACGCTGATAGATGCTCTGCTCACGCTGATGGTGCCACTGAAGCGCCAACGATTTTACAATCAATCATCGGGTGTGGAGAAGAAGGGCAACCGTACAGAGGAATCGTACTTCTTTGGCAACTATGGCAATCAGCAGCAGGAGGGTGCAGCGAGCACAACCACGCTGAGATTGCGCGACAAAGGGGCTCGTTCGGTATTGCTTGCATCGTTCTGCAATGTGGACAAGCGCGTGGTGACGCTGTTTCAGGTGCGCTACTACACTGGCGAGGAACTAAAGGTACTGTTTGGTGTAGCCCGAGAGTCGTTGACTATAGAGCGTGACTTTTCAGAGTTTGACTTGCATGGCGATTGGCGCAAGCGACTGACGAAAAAAATACAATACGAATGAAACAAAAACGCACGATAGAGTTTTTTGATGGTCCGGTGGCATATGGCGAAAAGATGATAACCCTCTTCGGTATGCGTTCGGACAAGGCGCTTACACTCTTCAATCAGATAGTGGGTGTGAAAGTGTTGGACGATCTGGACAGTTTTATTCGTACGAATATGCTCGAGGAACTGCCGGCTGAGGAGAAGTATCAGGAACTGAAGGACAACTTCCAAAATCTGATGGAGGCTAAGACTAAATACGATAAGGTGAAGGAGAGATTGCCAACGGAAC
>ENA-OQAX01000267-OQAX01000267.1-human-gut-metagenome-genome-assembly--contig:-NODE-267-length-12436-cov-1.467463_pt1 | contig 12436 bp, 14 predicted proteins | sample MGYA00242741_ERZ504539 | MGnify/ENA primary metagenome ERZ504539 (study PRJEB26092, sample SAMD00036277) | human gut metagenome | host: Homo sapiens | study: EMG produced TPA metagenomics assembly of... | reverse complement strand
TTTACAATTTTAAAAGGTTAATCAATATAGTATTAGTCTTTTATCACGTTCACAAACAATGAGAAGTCGTCAAACTCCAGCATTGTTCCGTCTTTCACTTCATCTACAAGTTCAAGAGATGTGCCTAAAACCTGGTTACAAATATAAGTATTATATTCATTTACCGCATCATCTGTTTGCGTTATTTTTCGAGATTGTTATTTTTATTTTGTCTGTAATCTCGAAGCCGCTTGACTTACGTATATTCTGAATACGGTTCACCAGTTCACGAGCAATACCCTCGCGACGCAGTTCTTCGGTAATAGTCACTTCAAGCGCTACTGTCAGTTTGCCTTCATTGGCAACCAGCCATCCCGGAATATCCTCACTGAAGATCTCCACATCCGTTGTTTCGATAACCGTTTCCGCACCATCAAGCATAAAGGTATATTTACCATTTTTCTCCAATTCGGCAATAGCTTCTTGCGACATTCCGGCTACGGCTGCGGCAACAGCTTTCATCTGTTTGCCGAATTTCGGACCCAGTTTTTTAAAGTCACATTTCACCTTTTTCACCAATACGCCTGCGGCTCCGTCTACAAACTTGATTTCTTTCACGTTCACTTCGCTCATAATCAAGTCTTTTACGGCTTCGATGTGCATTTTCTGCTCTTCGTCCACCACCGGAACCATGATACACTGCAAAGGCTGGCGCACTTTGATATTGACTTTGCGGCGCAATGCCAATACCATAGAAGTAACATCCTGAGCCATCTGCATACGCGCTTCCAGTTCTCCGTCTATCAATGCCTCATTACATTCCGGGAATTGGCCAAGTGTACAGAAACCACGGTGTCACGACCTGTAGCCGCAATCAAATCCGTATACAACCGGTCGGCATAGAACGGAGCGATAGGCGCCATCAGCCTGGCCACTGTTTCAAGACAAGTGTACAATGTCTGATAAGCGGACAGCTTATCCTGTGACATGGCATTACCCCAGAAACGTTTACGGTTCAAGCGCACGTACCAGTACTCAAATTTATCATTTACGAAGTCTGTAATCAAACGTCCCGCCTTGGTCGGTTCGTAATCGTTGTAGCAAGCGTCCACGTTCTTCACCAATGAATTCAGAACAGACAGAATCCAACGGTCTATCTCCGGACGTTCATTTACCGGCACTTCCGCTTCCTGATAAGCGAAACCATCCACATTGGCATAAAGTGCGAAGAACGAATAGGTATTATACAAAGTACCGAAGAATTTACGACGAACCTCATCCACCCCGTCGGTATCAAATTTCAAGTTATCCCACGGAGAAGAATTGGTAATCATGTACCAACGCAAAGGATCGGAGCCATACTGTTCGATAGCGCCGAACGGATCTACCGCATTGCCCAGACGTTTTGACATTTTGTTTCCGTTCTTGTCCAGAACCAAGCCGTTAGAGATTACGTTCTTGTAAGCCACACTGTCGAATACCATCGTAGCGATAGCATGTAGCGTAAAGAACCAGCCACGGGGTCTGGTCCACCCCCTTCTGCAATGAAGTCCGCAGGATAATAAGTGCGGTTGTCCACAATTTCCTTATTTTCAAACGGATAGTGCAACTGCGCGTAAGGCATCGCACCGGAGTCGAACCACACATCAATCAAGTCCGCCTCACGTTTCATCGGCTTGCCGCTTTTCAGATACCAAGATGATATCATCCACATACGGACGGTGAAGGTCTATCTTGTCATAGTTCCCCCCGTTATATTCGCCCGGAACAAAACCTTTTTCCTTATAAGGATTGGCGGTCATAAATCCGGCAGCTATTGATTTTTCTATTTCATTATACAATTCCTCTACAGAACCGATACAAAGCTCTTCTCCCTCTTCACTGCGCCAGATAGGCAGCGGAGTCCCCCAATAACGAGAACGGCTCAAATTCCAGTCATTCAAGTTTTCCAACCACTTGCCGAAACGGCCTGTCCCGGTAGATTCCGGTTTCCAGTTGATAGTCTTGTTCAGTTCCATCATGCGCTCTTTGGCTGCGGTAGATCGGATGAACCAACTGTCCAGCGGATAGTAGAGCACCGGTTTGTCAGTACGCCAGCAGTGCGGATAATTGTGCACATGCTTTTCTATCTTGAACGCCTTGTTGCCGGCTTTCATCATCATACAGATATAGATATCGAGTGATTCGGCGGCAGCGGCAGCTTTTTCATCATACTTGCCATCTACAGTAAACTGAGGATCATAAGCATTCTTCACCCACCGGCCTGATATTCCTTATATTTCTCTACGTCCACACATTCCTTTACGAAAGCCTCGTCCAGTTCGTCCAACAGATAGAATTTACCAGTCAGATCCACCATAGGACGGGTTTCCCCCTTCTTGTTTATCATGAACAGAGAAGGAATACCTGCCGCACGTGCCACAAAAGCATCGTCTGCACCGAATGTCGGAGCGATATGTACGATACCCGTACCATCTTCGGTAGTTACATAGTCACCGGGAATAACGCGGAATGCCTCACCGGCCGCTTCTTGCCATTTCCCGTTTTCATCCACTGTCACCGGTTTCACCCAAGGAATAAGCTGTTCGTATTCCATGCCTACCCAGATCCGGTCCTTTATATTCACCCACTACTTTGAACGGAATCAGTTTGTCACCCGGCCTTATAGTCTTCCAGCGCCAATTCTTCCGCTTTCTTGTTAAAGTGAGTATAAAGCAAAGCTTTCGCCAACACTACGGTCATCTTTTCCCCAGTATATCCGTTGTAAGTCTGCACAGCCACATAGTCTATTTTCGGTCCTACGCACAATGCCGTATTCGAAGGCAATGTCCACGGAGTAGTTGTCCACGCCAGAAAATAAGGAGTTCCCCATTCCGCCATCTCGGGTTTCGGATTCTTCATCTTGAACTGTCCTATCACAGTGATGTCTTTCACATCACGGTAACAGCCCGGCTGGTTCAGCTCGTGCGAGCTCAATCCTGTTCCGGCAGCCGGAGAGTAAGGCTGGATGGTGTAGCCTTTATATAACAGACCTTTGTTATAAAGCTGCTTCAAGAGCCACCACAGCGTTTCAATATAGCGGTTGTCATAAGTGATATAGGGATTCTCCAAATCCACCCAGTAACCCATCTTATGAGTAAGGTCTGTCCACTCTTTGGTAAACTTCATCACGTCCTTACGGCAAGCCGCGTTGTACTCGGCAACAGAAATGGTCTTTCCGATATCCTCCTTGGTGATATGCAATGCTTTTTCCACACCCAGTTCCACAGGCAGTCCGTGAGTATCCCATCCGGCCTTACGCTTTACCTGGAACCCTTTCATGGTTTTATAGCGGCAGAAAGTATCTTTAATGGTACGCGCCATCACGTGGTGAATACCCGGCATACCATTGGCCGAGGGAGGTCCTTCATAAAACACGAAAGAAGGACATCCTTCACGTTCTGTCATACTCTTGGCGAAAACATCGTTTTCATCCCACTTCTTCAGCACATCTTTATTGACCTGTGATAGGTTGAGTTGCGAGTGTTCAGCAAATTTTCTTACTCATAATTTTATATCGTTTTCTTGTATTCTCTAACTAAAAAGGCAATACCTTCCAAAAATTAAAGGTGCAAATTTTACAAGAAAAATTAGATAGATAGAAAGTTTTGATGCTTGTTTTTTTAAATCAGATAACGGATACTGTTTCAGAATAACTGCATAAGGCATGGGAAAAGCCCCTGTTCTTATCAAAATCAACAGCAACAAGGACCGGTTCTTGTTATTGCAGTCTTTTCCGGTATGCCGAGGTATTTTCCCCCGTCATATTCTTAAAGAAGCGGCTGAAAGTACCCACACTTTCAAAGCCCAAAATCACCGATATCTCTTTGATGCTGTGCGAGGTATGCAGCAACAGCCGTTTCGCTTCGGTCACCACTCGTTCTTGTATAATCTTCAAAGGGGAAGGCATACCGTAGGCGGCAAATAAATTGGAAAGCGTCTTGGGAGAACGATGCAACAAAGCAGCATATGCCTGTACCTGCTTTTTCTCCTTGAATGATTGTCCACCAACACATAATAAACGCTGGATGATGTCAAAACCTTTTTCATTAACCGGAAAGCCGGACAACTGCTTACGGGCCAACCGGGTACACAGAATGATGAAACGTTTCAGCAGCAGGCGGAGCATTTCTCCCTGCAGGTTATCCCGCAGAATGTATTCGGTAAACCATTCTGTCCACCACCTCGTGCAACAGTTCGGAATCGGTTATCGGGAGCCGCAGATGCACTATACCGGAAGTTCCGCTAAACAGCACTCCACTGCACGACACTTCTTTCTCATGCTTGTAAATGCCGTAAAAATTCTCGTTGAAAAGAAGAGCAAGATACCTGCCCGATACATTCTTGAACTCCGTGCGGTGAAGATTACTCACAGAGATGATTTCATCCTGCTCCATCTCTATTTCCACATGGTCTACTATCAATGTCAGTTTGCCTTCCTGGACCCATATAAACTTATACAGACTACCATTGTCACAGATGACCCTGTCTGTGTGAAACGCTTCAGTCAGTATCATCGTTTCCTGCAAAGATGTATCGTATGCGTAATTCATCATGGCTAAACTGTTTTTGTGCATTTCTTTCTGTTGGTTTATACAAAGATAGTGATTTTCACTTATATTAAACCACCCTGTTATTGCACAGTCCAGAAGCAATACACATAATTAACAATCTGATTTACAACGCATAGCACATATCACAATGTAAAGAGGAGGCAAAGTATCAGAAAGAAAAAAGGAATTTTTTGCCATCATTTTAGGAAATCTAGCTATGATATAACCCTACAGGGAATTCGTCAACCATTAAAATAAGCGTATCTTTGTGCCAAGAGATTTCCTTCTATAATCTAGACGAAAAAGAACACTTGATTCTTTTAACCTGAACTTTGGACTTTGATTTTCTCCCAATAAGGATTTCTCTCATAATAAATTCAGATTTTATCCCGCCGGGAGGCAAGATAAGGTCATGCAAAAAAATCTCCCAAAACAAGAAGAGGTGTCCGCCATTGAAACGGAACACCCTCTATTATGTGTATAATCCACATTGCCTGAAACCATTTATTCCCTGTTTCCCCCATCGTGTTTTCAGGTTTTTCAATACCTTCGCTTGTAGCACGTTCTTCCATACGCTGGATACGTGCGTCAAGATCGGGATGAGTAGAGAACAACTGATTCAGCTTGCTGCTTTTCTTTGCTCCTGCCTCTTCTTGCAATTTTTTTCAATTTCTGGAATGACAATGCCATCGCCCAAGGATTCTTACCTGCTTTCTTCAGAAATTCGTAACCGTAATCATCGGCGGCGCGTTCCTGTTTTTGTGAATAAGTAGCATTGACCAATGCCTCTCCCAAGTCACCCAACTGGGAATCTGTCAGAGCAGCCGCTTTTCCTCCTTGTGATGAAATACCATCTTTCAATGCCGATGTCAGCAATGCGGTACGGAAGCCGTTCTTTGAGTCCTTGTGTGCCACATGGCCTACCTCATGGCCTATTACCCCCAACAGTTCTTCGTCTGTCATGATATCCATCAATGAAGAGAATACCCGCACACTACCGTCTGCACAGGCGAACGCATTTACATCAATCACATAATATACTTTGAAATTCAGCGGCATCCCTTCCACTTCGGTCAACCCTTCAGTCAGTTTTTTCAAGCGGACAGTATACGGATCATCGTCTGCACAAACCTGATTATGCTTATCCATCCAGTCAATGTACTCCTTTACATACTCTGTCATCTGCTCATCGGTCAAAGTCACCGCTTTGCAGCCTTCCACGGCTCCCCCCACTGCCTTCTTCAATTAAACTGGGCCATTGCAGGAGTTACCCCCGCCAAGCATAACAGCATGACGGCCACCTTTTAATAATGCTTTTTTCATTTTGTGTGTTTTAGATTAAACGCTTCATTTATTTCTTAAGAACGGTACAAAAGAACACATTTTTATTCTATCTACCAATCTTTACAAGAATATTTTTGCCACGCCCCGCCTCAAGCACCCGCCGGAAAGTGAAAAGCCATCGCGAATCCACTTCGCGATGGCCCTTACCATTTATATACACCTTTAAACAAAATGATACCCACGCCCTAATTCACTAACCCCTTGCGGGCATGAGCTGATCTTTTTTCTTATTTATTTGCACGGGCTTCCGCAATGTAGCCCAATGCTTCTTTACATTTTGCCGTTACATACGCCCAGTCTTCCGCGGCTACCTTGTCGCCAGGGAACAATTTAGAACCCATACCCACACAGAACACACCTGCCTTAATCCAAGAAGTCAGATTTTCCTGAGTCGGTTCCACACCACCGGTTACCATCAGTTTAGACCAAGGCATCGGAGCCAGCAGACCTTTAACCAATTTTGCTCCCAATACATCACCCGGGAATATTTTGCAAAGATCGCAACCTACTTCCTGAGCGAAACCCACCTCGGACACACTTCCGCATCCCGGAGTATAAGCCACCAAACGACGTTGCACACTTTAGCGATTTCAGGATTGAACAACGGACCTACCACAAAGCAAGCACCCAATTGCAAGTAAAGAGCGGCAGTAGCAGGATCAACGATAGAACCTACTCCCATAGCCATTTCAGGACACTCCTTTGCCGCGTATTTCACAACTTCCGCAAATACCTCATGAGCAAAGTCACCACGGTTTGTAAATTCGAATGCACGAACTCCGCCGTCATAAACAAGCTTTCACCACTTTCTTTGCCACTTCTGCATCTTTATGGTAGAACACAGGAACCATTCCGGTTGAACCAATCTTGTTCAACACTGCTATTTTATCAAAACGAGCCATAATTTCATATTTTAGTTTAAATGAAAGATTGGAACACAAATGATACAAATAAAACATGTATCAAAAAAAAAATTTGCGTTATTTGCGTCATTCATGTTCCTTATAAAAAACAAATTTAGCGTTGTACACGTCCGCTGGCATCGCCACCAGCCAATGCTTCCACTTCGTCTACAGATACCAAATTGAAGTCACCGTTGATAGTATGCTTCAAAGCAGAAGCGGCAACAGCAAATTCAAGGGCGGCACCCTGATTCGGTTTGGTCAGCAGACCGTGAATGATACCTCCGGAGAATGAGTCGCCACCACCTACCCGGTCAATAATCGGGTTGATGTCATAGCGTTTTGATTCATAAAATTCTTCTCCGTTATAAATCATAGCCTTCCAGCCGTTGTGAGTAGCCGAGAATGATTCGCGCAAGGTAGAAACCACATATTTAAAGCCGAATTCTTTTGCCATAGCCTTGAAGATTCCTTTGTAACCTTCTGCATTGGTTTCACCGGCTTCCACATTCGCTTCCGGTTTGAAGCCCAGACAAAGTTCGGCATCTTCTTCGTTGCCTATACATACATCTACATACTGCATCAACGGTTTCATGATAGACTGTGCTTTTTCTTTTGTCCACAGTTTCTTGCGGAAATTCAAGTCTACAGATACCGTAACGCCATGACGTTTTGCAGCTTCACAAGCCAGTTTGGTCAGTTCGGCACTTGTCAGAAATAGCCGGAGTGATACCCGACCAGTGGAACCAGTCCGCACCTTCCATGATAGCGTCAAAGTCGAAATCGCAAGGATCGGCTTCGGCGATAGCCGAGTGGGCACGGTCATAAAATTACTTTGCTAGGACGCATGGAAGCTCCTGTTTCCAGATAATAGATACCTACGCGGTCGCCACCACGACAGATGAAATCGGTCTTCACACCATATTTACGCAATGCATTCACAGCAGACTGTCCAATTTCGTGTTTCGGCAATTTAGTTACGAAATAAGCTTCGTGACCGTAGTTCGCGCAGCTCACCGCTACGTTTCGCTTCACCACCGACCATAAACAACATCAAATGAATCCGACTGTACAAAAACGTGTGTTTCCCGGAGTTGACAATCTCAACATAATTTCACCTAAGGTTACTACTTTTCCCATAATTTCGTGATTTTAAATTGTTATATATTTATTCGTTTAACTTCTAATCCAATTAAATTACTGGTTTACACACTTATAGACGAATCACATCATAACCTTGTACTCAACGGAGCACTCAAATAATTCATCCGTGTGCGTGCACAAAGGTACTATTTTATTTTTTTAAAACCAAAAAATTGTTATATATTTGTGTCGAAAAAAAATAAATTATTAGTGTGTACGAGCACAATATATATAATAAGGTATGAATAAACTGCCCGAAAGAATCAGAATTAAGGATATCGCCCGCCTGGCAGATGTATCAGTCGGCACAGTGGACCGTGTATTGCATGGCCGCACAGGAGTATCCGAAGCCAGCCGGAAACGGGTGGAAGAAATATTGAAGCAACTGGACTATCAGCCCAATATGTATGCCAGCGCTTTGGCGTCCAACAAAAAGTATCTGTTCGTCTGCCTGCTGCCACAGCACAAGGAAGGCGATTACTGGACCGATGTGGAGATGGGGATGAAAAGAGCCGTAGAAACCTTTTCGGATTTCCACATCACCCTGTCCGTGATGTACTATGACCAATATGAATATTCCTCCTTCATCAATGCCGGTGAGGAAATACTGAAACAAGAGCCGGACGGCGTATTGCTCGCCCCCACTATTCCTGAGATGACGGCCAGATTCACCGACAAGTTGCAAGAACGGGAAATACCTTATATATTTATAGACTCCAACGTGGCCAGTCTGAATCCGCTGGCATTCTTCGGGCAGAAATCCGACCAAAGCGGATACTTTGCCGCCCGCATGGCCATGATGTTGGGAGAATGTCCCAAAGAAATCGTTATCTTCAGACAAATCAACGAAGGCCGCCTGGGATCAAACCAGCAGGAAAACCGTGAAAAAGGATTCAGAAAATATATGCAGGAGCATTTTCCCGACTGCAAGATAGTGGAACTGAACCTCTACGCCAAGCGTCCGGACGAGGACGAGGCGCTGATGAACCGCTTTTTCCAAGAGAACCCACAGGTTACGTGCGGCATCACTTTCAACTCGAAAGTGTACATTATAGGAGAATATCTCATCGGGCACAACATGAAAAATTTCAAACTGATTGGGTACGATTTATTACACCGGAACGTCTCTTGTCTGAAAGAGGGCGCAGTGGATTTCCTGATTGCTCAGCAACCTACCGCACAAGGATACAGCGGCGTAGAGAGCCTGTGCAATCACCTGATCTTCAAGAAAGAGGTGAAACAATGCAATTACATGCCCATCACCCTGCTTGCGGTGGAGAACGTGGATTTCTATCTGGACGCGCATAAAAAGTAAATCTGATAACTAAAAATAGAAATGGAAACAAAGTATTTGAAAATTAATCCGGCTGATAACGTAGTGGTGGCTATCTCGGATTTAAAAGCAGGCGAAACCATCACGGTAGATGGTCATGTCATCACTTTGAAAGAAGACGTGCCCGCCGGCCATAAGGTGACACTGAAAGATTTCGCCCAAGGCGAGAATATCATCAAGTATGGTTACCCCATCGGCCATGCCGTGACTGCCGTGGAACAAGGACGCTGGATCAATGAAACCCAGATAAAGACAAACCTTGCCGGACTGTTGGATTACACCTACAATCCGGTCAGCGTAGACCTCAATATCCCGAAGAAAGACCTGACGTTCAAAGGATACCGCCGCAAAAACGGTGATGTAGGTATCCGTAACGAGGTATGGATTATCCCCACCGTGGGTTGTGTAAACGGTATCATCGGACAACTGGCCGAAGCGTTACGCCGCGAAACCAACTGCGAAGGTGTGGACGCTATCGTGGCATTCCCTCACAACTATGGCTGTTCACAGCTGGGCGATGACCACGAGAATACCAAGAAAATTCTCCGCGACATGATTCTGCATCCTAATGCAGGAGCCGTACTGATTGTCAGTCTGGGCTGCGAGAACAACCAGCCGGATGTTTTCCGCGAGTTTCTGGGCGATTACGACACAGACCGCGTAAAGTTCATGGTAACTCAGAAAGTGGGGGATGAATTTGAAGAGGGTATGAAGATTCTGCGTGAACTGTACGCCAAAGCCAAGACCGATGTACGCGAGGATGTTCCTTTGTCCGAGCTGCGTGTAGGCTTGAAATGCGGCGGTTCGGATGGCTTCTCAGGTATCACCGCCAATCCGTTGCTGGGCATGTTCTCTGACTTCCTGATTGCTCAGGGTGGTACTTCGGTACTGACAGAGGTTCCCGAAATGTTTGGTGCGGAAACGATCCTAATGAACCGCTGCCGCACTAAGGAGTTGTTCGAACAGACCGTACATCTGATTAATGATTTTAAGGAATATTTCCTGTCACACGGCGAACCTGTGGGCGAAAATCCGTCACCAGGCAACAAGGCAGGTGGTATCTCCACCTTGGAAGACAAAGCGCTGGGATGTACCCAGAAATGCGGCAAGGCATACGTTGACGGCGTTATGGGCTATGGTGACCGCCTGAAAGTGAAAGGTTTGAACTTGCTTTCCGCACCGGGCAACGATTTGGTAGCTGCCACCGCCCTCGCCTCCTGCGGCTGTCACATGGTGCTCTTCACTACCGGCCGCGGTACTCCGTTCGGTACGTTTGTTCCTACCATGAAGATTTCCACCAACTCCACTCTGGCTAAAAACAAACCGGGATGGATTGACTTCAATGCCGGAGTCATCGTAGAAAACGAACCGATGGAAAAGACCTGCGAACGCTTTATAGACTATATCATCCGTGTTGCCAGCGGAGAACCGGTAAACAATGAAAAGAAGAATTATCGTGAAATCGCCATCTTCAAGACAGGCGTGACACTATAATCCAATCTTATACTCAACTTTCCCAATACCCTTACAGCCCTGCCTTTCTTATTACGAAGGGTGGGGCTGTGACCTTTTTCTCGCATATATTGTTATAAAACAAGTCTTTTTGTAACTTTGCACCTCATTTTATAAAATACAAATTCATGAACGGTGAAAAATTAACTCCAATAACCAATAAGCCCAGTCTATGGGCACTCAGTCCACTGCTGGTATTTCTATGCCTGTATCTGGTGACCTCCATCATTGTAAACGACTTCTATAAAGTCCCCATCACGATTGCTTTCATGGTATCCTCGGTCTATGCGGTATGCATCACCAAAGGCCTGAGCCTGAATGAGCGAATGCTGCAATATTCCATCGGCGCAGCCAACAAGAACATCATGCTGATGATCTGGATTTTCATCCTGGCAGGCGCATTCGCCCAAAGTGCCAAAGATATCGGGGCCATTGACGCGACCGTCAACCTTACGCTTCTCCTGCTGCCGGACAATCTGCTGCTGGCAGGCATCTTCCTGGCTGCCTGTTTCATCTCACTCTCCATCGGAACCTCGGTAGGAACCATCCGTGGCACTAGTCCCCGTGGCAGCAGGCATCGCAGAGAAAACCGACATGAACCTGGCCTTCATGACAGGTATCGTGGTGGGAGGAGCCTTCTTCGGCGACAACCTTTCATTCATCTCGGATACCACCATCGCCGCCACCCCGTACCCAGGGATGCGCCATGCGTGACAAGTTCCGGGTAAACTTCATGATAGCCCTTCCGGCTGCTCTGATGGTTTTCGGCTACTATATTTTCAGAGGGATGGACGTGATGACCACCCACGACATCCAGTCGGTGGAATGGATCAAAATCCTCCCCTACCTGGTTGTGTTGGGAACCGCCATAGCAGGTATGAATGTGGCACTCGTACTGATACTGGGCATCGCCACAACGGGAGTGATCGGCCTGTTCACGGGGAGCATCGGCCTGTTCGACTGGCTCGGCTCCATGGGCACAGGGATCACCGGGATGGGTGAGCTCATCATCATCACCTTGATGGCAGGCGGTATGCTGGAACTGATCCGTTTTAATGGCGGAGTGGACTATATCATCCAAAAACTGACCAAACACGTCAACAGCAAACGCGGAGCCGAACTTTGCATCGCGGCTTTGGTGAGTATCGCCAATTTCTGCACAGCCAACAATACGATAGCCATCATCACAGTGGGACCGCTTGCCAACGATATCGCTACCCGCTACAGGGTGGACAAACGCAAGAGTGCAAGTATTCTGGATACTTTCTCGTGTGTCATCCAGGGAATCATCCCTTACGGAGCACAAATGCTGATTGCTGCCAAACTGGCTTCCCTGTCTCCTTTGAGCATTATCGAATACTTGTACTATCCGGTAGCCATCGGGATATTTGCCCTGCTGAGCATCTTCTTGAGATACCCCAGACGGTATTCGTGAAAACAAGCGGCAGACGGTTATATTCCACCACGCACAGACCGGCTGAACTCTTTCGCAATGTCCAGACGATCCCATCGGAATCCAGAACCGGATTGGCTGAACCATGACCATTTACGGTCAGATAATTCTGAAGTTCTGAAATCTCATCAGAACTCAGGAAGTTCTCCCTGATTTCCGTCAGATACTGTGCAACTGC
>ENA-OQAX01000266-OQAX01000266.1-human-gut-metagenome-genome-assembly--contig:-NODE-266-length-12448-cov-1.644022_pt1 | contig 12448 bp, 17 predicted proteins | sample MGYA00242741_ERZ504539 | MGnify/ENA primary metagenome ERZ504539 (study PRJEB26092, sample SAMD00036277) | human gut metagenome | host: Homo sapiens | study: EMG produced TPA metagenomics assembly of... | reverse complement strand
TAAAGTTTCCGCTACTGATATGTTGGGAACAGTTTTGCAGGATGTCACTTTCATGGAAGACGGTAACATCGTGGCTACTTATAAAGATGCTGCTAATGGTGGTACAGAATGGACGAAGTCTCCTGTAAACTTGGCTCAATACGTAGTAGAGAATGACAATCAGATAAAGGTGTTTCTGAATCCTGCTGCTATCATCGCTGCTGTCAATAATGCAGGGAGAGCTGTTGATATTCAGATAGTTATCCAGCAGGCCATTCAAATGTTGTATCCTATGTTAGTGAATGGTGTACCTGTAGCTTTTGAACAAACAGAGGATGCTTTAAGTGTATATCTGAATACAGAATTACTGTTGCCTTTGTTGAAAACACTGGTTGTTCCTTTGCTGTCAGACGAAGAAGTGGTTGCTATGCTGGTGGAATTGATGAAAAAAGACCCTGATTTCGGTGATATGGCTGGTTTAGCTGAGCCAATGTTGAAAGCTTTTCCTGAGATCATAGAATCTACTACTAAAGTGGAGATTGGTTTGAACTTTGTTAAGTAAAGAAGAAAAGCTGAAATTATTTGTATAGTAGTAAGGCGAAGAGAGCTACCTCTCTTCGCCTTTTTTCATAGTTATTTTTATTTTTGTATTTCACCTTGATTACCTGAGCAAAGTTTTTTTATTTTCTACTACAACTAGGATCACCTGTAAAAATATGAGAACTGTAATGGACACACTGTTTTTCTCATATCAGAAAATGGATTTTTGTACGTATATCTGTATAGAATTATATAGACGTATGTGAAATCTTATATGTCTCAAATAAAATTCTACATCAAAGATAAGGACGTTTTTTTAAAAAGATCAAGAGCTTTTTAAAAAAGAACAGGAGCTTTTTCAAAAACAACAGGATGTTTTTGATGCTTTTCTACTCGTATTGCATAACATGGCAAAATACCTTGTTTTTCTTTTCAGAAGTTTCAGCTTCTCCGCAAACGTCCTGTTCATCGGCTTTTCGGCTGAAGGATATACACGATAAAATCCTTCAGCCGAAAAAGATCTTTCAGCGTGACAGGGTAAGCGATGTCGTATTGGTTGGTTTTCTATCGGTATTCGGATTTACCTTTATACATTTATTGACTACGGCTGAAAGAAAGAACTACGCGGTTGAAGGATCTCGGTGCATCAATCTGTCAGCCGGAATGCCGATGAACAGGACGTTTGCGGAGAGGCTGAAACTTCTGAAGGATTTTTGGGGGCATTCTTCAAGAGAGGGGTATTTCTCTTCAAAAGATGGATACGCATATCAAAAAGAAGGTGGAAAGACTTTGAAAACTTGATCGCAAGATGTCGCAATTCTTGTAGCAAGTTTTTCGGAATCTTGTAGCAGGATTTGCAGATTCTTGGTATAGGAATATCTTGTTTGATTTTATAGCTGTCCGGTAAAAAATGCCGAAGTTCCCCCAAAAAAGGTCTAGCTTTGGGATAAACAGATTCGGTTTTAATGGTAAACAAATATGATTGTATCATTCCACAAACATGTAGCTTGTTTGCGATATATATTCCGATAATTTTAGTATATTTTGTAGAATGTGTCTGTGCAAATTAGACGTAGCATTTACCGTCTGTGAAAAGTGGGATACTTATTATTGAACCTGAATCCGAATCCCAGCATCAGATAGTTGGGATCATGGAAATCCTGTAAATTATATCCGATATGAAGGAATGAGTTGCGCGTAACTTCTATCTTCAGTGCCAATATCTGGTAGAAAGATTTTAAATCTCCGCCTGCATGAATCACATTTGTACCCAATCCTATTCCTACTGTGAAGTAAGGCATCACGTACTCGGCACGTCCCGAAACTCCCAGTGCCAGTTGTTTGCCGGCAGACGGCTTGAGGAGCTCATCGCCGTATCCGTCCGGACTATACACATTCGCACTGCCGTCATAAACCCCGTCTAATGAAATACCCGCACGGAATTTATACCCGAAATTATACATTGGCGCGAAATTAAATCCCAGTACCGGATAAGTTTCAGGAGAAGCAACCATTTGCCCCTCTCCAATCGTTACTCCTTTTCTGCGCATGAACCGAACAATACCAGGTCATAACTGATATGACGGGGAAATTTAGGTACGGGTGATTGATACAAGGGCTTTGCAAAACATTCTTCTTTTCTATTGATATTGTAAACCAATCCTACCTTTAGTCCGATGGAATTGAGTCCCGCATTCGGGAATTTGGTATTACCGTTAGAGAAATGCGTTACTGCCACACCTGTTGTGAAATCAAATTTGGGAGAAAGCATCCAGTTGAAATAGAAGTTTGTATTCAGATAGGCGTTTACTTTCGAACCTATCACTTTATTATATGGATTCAAATCGCTGTGATATGGTTTCCAGCCAAATGAAGCGCCGAAATTCCATTCATAGTTTAATGACAATCGTTGGTTGAAACGGGCGATACGCGCTCCTTGAATAAATAGACAGTAAGCGGGTTGCCCAATTGCGGCTTCTCATACATATTGTAGTAGCCCACGCCAATACCTTGGTAGGCCCCTCTGTAAATACGGTCGTTATAGGTGTTCGGATGAAACTGGAATGAGTACTTCAAGTTGAAGCGAACAGGGAATTCTCTATGGGTTCCAATTCAGATTTTCTCCTCTGAAAAAGGAACTGGTGGGGAAAATATATCCGGGACGTGCCTCAATGCCGATGCGGTGGATAAAATGACGTTTCAATGACAGGGAATCTACATAAAGCCGGTCGGGGATGTTGGTTTTGTCTGAATGGAAACCGCTGTTGTGTCTATAGGGTTTCCCTCTGTATATTGATTGATTGTGTCTTTAGCAAAGGTCATGTTACTTAAGAACAGTAATGCATCCAGAAGTATCACGAGTTTCCATTTTTGTATTGTGCCTTTCATATGCCGTGTAATGTTTTTGTGCGTTTTACCGATCTATCGTATGGTCTGATTTTTTTATTTGTGGCACAAATATAATCATAGTATTTGAAAAAAGAAATTTGTTAGATATAAAAAGGTTTTGTATAACCTTGATAACCACTATTTAAACTATTTTGAGGATGGATTGTAATGTCATCCTCTACCATCGGCTCCCCACATCATTTTATTGCGGAGTGTGTTGAAAAAGATATGGCTGTTTCGTTTTACTACATTTATTTTATAGTCGGCTTTGCGGATAGTGAGCCGGCTTCCTTCACGGCAAGTTTCGCTACGTCCGTCGATGGCAATCAGGAAATTGTGGCTGCGGCTCTCTATATCCAATGTGATTTCCCAGTCGTCGTTGATGACAATGGGGCGTACATTCAGGCTATGCGGTGCTACCGGAGTGATGGCGATGGTGTTGCTGTGTGGCACGATGACAGGTCCCCCGATGCTCAGCGAATAGGCTGTAGAACCGGTAGGAGTGGCGATGACCAGCCCGTCCGCCTGGTAGGTGGTGAGATAGGCTCCATTGATGGCTGTGTGGATGGAAATCATGGAAGAACTGTCACGCTTCAGTACCGCTATCTCATTCAGACCGAAAGGGTAACCTTTCAGTTCCTGTTCTTTGCAGGATACTTGCAATACGCTGCGGTCTTCTATCCGGTAGTTTCCATTGTAGATGTCATTGAATGTGTCTTCCATCTCTTCAGGAGAAACATCAGCCAGAAAACCTAATCGTCCGGTGTTGATACCTAGTATGGGAATGTTGCGTGACCCCACACGGCTGGCGGCTTTCAGGAAAGTGCCGTCGCCTCCGATACTTAGTATCATGTCGGCTTCAAAATTATTTCCATCGAAAACACCGGCGTGACGGATGCTTATCTTGAGGTCGTCCGTCAGAAACTCGTAGAACTCCCGGCAGATGTGAACTTCAGCGTTATGTTGTGATAGAATGGATAGCAAAACGTTCCACATGAGCCGATTTTCTTGGCTTGATAAGTGTTTCCGAAAAGGGCGAATTTCATTGGGCGTATATTCATTAGTTAATTTTTATAAATCTTTTTGTTTGTCAAAATGGACCAGGTTTTAATAAAACCTGCTAACTTTGCACATCAGAACTGCAAAGATAATAATATATTGCCAAGATGACAAAGTTAAGTGTAAATATAAACAAGGTAGCCACCTTGCGTAAATGCCCCGGGGAGGCAACAATCCGGACGTGGTGAAAGTAGCCTTGGACTGTGAGGCGTTTGGTGCGGAAGGTATCACTGTACATCCTCGTCCCGATGAACGGCATATCCGCCGCAGCGATGTGTACGAACTTCGTCCGTTACTTACCACAGAGTTTAATATTGAAGGGTATCCCGCACCGGAGTTCGTTGACCTGGTACTGAAAGTGAAACCTCATCAAGTAACGCTGGTGCCCGATGCGCCCGATCAGATTACGTCTAATGCCGGATGGGATACCAAGACCAATCTTTCTTTCCTTACCGACTGATGGATACGTTCGGCCAGGCAGGTATCCGCACCTCTATCTTTGTCGGTACGGACAAGGAGATGATAGAATATGCCGCCAAAGCGGGAGCCGACCGGGTGGAACTTTATACGGAACCATACGCTACGATGTACCCTCGGAATCCCGAAGCGGCCATTGCTCCTTTTATAGAAGCGGCGAAGGTGACACGTAGCCTGGGAATGGGGCTGAATGCAGGTCATGACCTTAGTCTGGTGAATCTGAAATATATGCATACGCATATTCCTTGGCTGGACGAGGTGTCTATCGGTCATGCATTGATAAGCGATGCGCTTTATATGGGATTAAAACAAACTATTGAAGAATATAAAAATTGTCTTCGTTCATGATGAATATCACTTTACTGGCTGCACAGGCGGCTTTGGCGGATACCCTTGCCGGGGGTAATCCCGTATTGACTCCCGTTTCAGAGGAGGCTCGGATGAATCTTTGGGATATGGCGATGAAAGGTGGATGGATCATGCTTGTGCTGGCATTGTTGTCTGTCGTCTGTTTTTATATTTTCTTTGAACGCATGGCGGTTATCCGCAAGGCGGGGAAGGATGATCCTTTGTTTATGGAACGTATTCGTGATTATATCCGCACGGGTGAGATAAAGTCGGCTATAAACTATTGCCGCATCACCAATACTCCTTCTGCCCGTATGATTGAGAAAGGTATTACCCGTATGGGACGTCCTGTTGCCGATGTGCAGGCTGCTATCGAAAATTCCGGCAATATAGAAGTGGCAAAACTGGAGAACGGACTGCCTGTTGTGGCGACTATTGCCGGCGGTGCTCCGATGATTGGTTTCCTTGGTACTGTAACCGGTATGGTGCAGGCTTTTTGGGAAATGTCCAATGCCGGGAACAACATTGATATCACGTTGCTTTCAGGAGGTATTTATGAAGCGATGATTACTACTGTGGGTGGTCTGGTTGTGGGTATTGCGGCTATGTTTGCCTATAATTATCTGGTAACCCGTGTGGACAAGGTGGTAAGTCAAATGGAAGCGCGTACCATGGACTTCATGGATTTACTGAACGAACCCGTTCAAAAGTAATAGCGTATGGCACTGAAAAGAAGACATAAAATATCACCTAACTTCAGTATGGCGTCTATGACAGACATCATATTCCTGTTGCTGATATTCTTCATGATTACCTCTACCCATGGTGTCGCCCAATGCCATCAAGGTATTGCTTCCGCAAGGCAGGCAGCAGACTTCGGCAAAGCCGCTTACGAGGGTAATCATTGACAAGAACCTGAACTTCTATACTGCTTTCGGCAATGAGGATGAAATGCCGATAGACTTGGAAGAACTGCCCGCATTCCTGCAAAGGTGTGCCGAGAAGGAACCCGATATGTATGTGGCTCTTTATGCGGATGAGGCTGTGCCTTACCGCGAAATAGTAAGGGTACTGAATATTGCTAATGAAAATCACTTCAAGATGGTGTTGGCTACACGTCCGCCTGAGAAGAAACGTTAAGCTGTAAGCATGAAGAAAAATAAGATAACAGGACTGATTGGTACGGCTGTACTGCATATTCTTCTCCTAATCCTGCTGTTGGTGATTGCTATCCGCCGTCCGCAGGTTCAGGAAGAGGGGGGGTGTTCCTGTTATGCTGGGAAATACAGAGCTTTCTCAAGGGAATGCCGACCCTTATACGCTGACGGATATAGATATAATGAATGAGCCTGAGGCTCCGGCTCCCGATGTATCTGAACCGGAAACGGTTCCTCCCGTTGAAGCGAAAGAGGAAATCATCACGCAGACAGAAGAGGAAACGGTGGCAGTACCCTAAAAAGGAACCTAAAAAAGAAACCCCTAAAAAAGAAAACCCAAGAAGGAAACTCCTAAAAAGGACGTACCGAAAAAGGAGGCGGTGAAGCCGAAAGAGAAGACTGAGGCCGAGAAAACGCGCTGAAGCAGAAAAAGCGGCGGCCGAGAAGAAAGCGGCTGCCGAAAGGGCGGCAGCGGAAGCGGCGGCGAAGAAGATAGCCGGTGCTTTTGGCAAGGGAACTCAAATGGGAAATAAAGGAACCGGTACCACAGGCTCCGGTCTGGAGGGCAGTCCGACGGGAAACTCTTCGGAAGGGAAGTCCGGCGGAGTGGGCGGTTACGGAACATTTTGGACCTCAACGGACGTTTCTTTGGGTAGTGGCGGTTTGCCGATGCCTGTCTATAATGTGCAGGATGAGGGACGGGTGGTAGTGACTATTACCGTAAATCCCGCAGGCAGGTGATAAGTACCAGTATCAACAAACGTACCAATACAGTAAACGCTTCGTTGCGGAAGGCGGCGGAAGAGGCCGCCCGTAAAGCACGCTTTAACCAAGTGGACGGAGTGAATAACCAGACAGGTACTATTACATATTACTTTAAACTGAAGTAGCTTATGAAAACAATTTATGTATTTTTGGCAGAAGGCTTCGAGGAAGTGGAGGCGCTGACCCCGGTAGATGTGTTGAGACGTGCAGGTTTGCCTGTGAAGACTGTTTCCGTAACAGGTGTGCTGACCGTAAACGGTGCGCATGGTGTTCCGGTAGTAGCCGATATGGTGTTTGAAGAAGTAAAAGAAGGGGATGCGGAGATGATTGTATTGCCTGGTGGTCTGCCCGGAGCGACAAATCTGGATGCTCACGAAGGTTTGGGCAAGTTGATTATGACATTTGCTGAAGCCGGACGTCCGTTGTCTGCCATCTGTGCCGCTCCGTTGGTATATGGAAAGCGTGGTTTGTTGAAAGGTAAGAAAGTAACTTGCTATCCGGGATTCGAAAAGTATCTGGAAGGTGCTGAGTATACGGCCGCTTTGGTAGAGAAAGACGGTAATTTTTAATTACCGGTAAAGGCCCCGGTGCCGCTATGGCATTCTCATTTGCCATTGCCGAGAAATATGTCGGTGCGGAAAAGGTGACAGAATTGAAGCAAGGGATGATGATTGCAGAATGAACAGGCATGTCATTATAGTTGCAGGAGGCAAAGGGTTGCGTATGGGAGGGGATCATTCCCAAACAGTTTTTGCCTGTAGGGGGCAAACCTGTGTTGATGCGTACCATAGAGGCTTTTTACGCTTTTGATTCTTCTATACATATTATATTAGTTCTTCCGGTGAGCCAGCGGGCTTACTGGAAAGATCTTTTGTGAAAACGCATCATTTTGCTTTGCGTCATGATATTGCCGATGGGGGCGAAACTCGTTTCCATTCTGTAAAGAATGGGTTGGCATACGTGAAGGGAGAAGGCTTGGTAGGTGTTCATGATGGCGTGCGTCCTTTTGTTTCCCGGGAAGTGATAGCCGGATGTTATGAGGCGGCGCAGACTAAGCAAGCGGTCATTCCTGTAATTGATGTGGTGGAAACCGTGCGTCATCTTACGAAGCCGGGAAGTGAAACGGTTCCGCGTAATGACTATAAACTGGTTCAGACTCCTCAGGTCTTTGAAGTGCAGCTGTTGAAAGAGGCATATCAACAGGAATATACGGATGCCTTTACTGATGATGCTTCTGTAGTGGAGGCGATGGGCAGGGAGGTCTGTCTGGTGCAGGGAAATAGAGAAAATATTAAATTAACCACCCCTTTTGATTTGAAAATAGCGGAAGTCTTAATTTGAAATGTTCGATATCACTACGCGTGACATAAAATATTTGCAAGGAGTAGGCCCGCAGCGTGCAACCGTCTTGAACAAGGAATTGAATCTTTTTTCCTTGCATGATTTGTTGTACTATTTTCCATATAAATATGTAGACCGCAGCCGCCTTTATTATATCCATGAAATAGACGGAAATATGCCTTATATCCAGTTGAAAGGCGAAATCCTCAGTTTTGAGACTTTGGGTGAGGGAAGACAGCGCAGACTTGTCGGTCATTTTTCTGATGGTACGGGCATCATTGATTTAGTCTGGTTTCAAGGAATTAAATATCTGCTAGAGCATTATAAGACCAGGACAGAGTATATTGTCTTTGGTAAACCGACCGTATTCAATGGCCGTATCAATGTGGCTCATCCCGATATGGATCCTTCAGGCGAACTTACCTTATCTACGATGGGGTTGCAGCCTTATTATAACACAACGGAAAGGATGAAGCGCGGTTTCTTGAACTCTCATGGGCTGGAGAAGTTGATGAAGAATGCGCTTGCCCTGCTACAGGAACCTCTTGCTGAAACATTGCCCCCTCGGTTAGTGGAGGAGCATCATTTAATGTCTTTGGATGAGGCCATCCGTAATATTCATTTCCCCAAGAATCCCGAATTGCTGCGGAAGGCCCAATATCGTTTGAAGTTTGAAGAGCTGTTCTATGTGCAGCTCAATATTCTACGTTACAGTAAAGACAGGCAGCGTAAATATCGGGGCCTGCGTTTTGAACGGGTGGGTGAGATCTTTAATACTTTTTATTCACAGAATCTTCCTTTTGAACTGACCGGAGCGCAAAAACGGGTGATAAAGGAGATAAGAAAAGATATGGGAAGCGGACGGCAGATGAACCGTTTGCTGCAAGGTGACGTGGGAAGTGGGAAAACATTGGTGGCCTTGATGTCCATGCTTATCGCACTGGATAATGGCTATCAGGCATGTATGATGGCTCCTACAGAGATTCTTGCCGCCCAACATTATGAAACCATTCGGAAATTCCTGTTTGGCATGGATGTGCGCGTGGAACTTTTAATGGGATCTGTCAAAGGAAAGAAGCGTGAGAAGATATTGAAGGATTTGCTGACGGGGGATGTTCAGATTCTTATAGGCACGCATGCCGTTTTGGAAGATACTGTGGGCTTTTCTTCTTTAGGAATGGTGATTATAGACGAGCAACATCGTTTTCGGAGTGGCTCAGCGTGCCAAGTTATGGAGCAAGAATGTTTGTCCGCCTCATGTGCTGGTCATGACGGCTACCCCTATTCCCCGTACCTTGGCTATGACACTGTATGGTGATCTTGATGTATCAGTTATTGACGAATTGCCGCCGGGCCGTAAACCCATCCAGACTATCCATCAGTTTGACAATCGCCGTGCCAGTCTTTATGCCTCCATTCGCAAACAGATAGAAGAAGGGCGGCAAATCTATATTGTTTATCCTTTGATAAAGGAGAGTGAAAAAATGGATATCAAGAATCTGGAAGAGGGGTATGAACTGATTTGTGCGGAATTTCCCGATTGCCAGGTCAGCAAGGTGCATGGTAAGATGAAACCGGCGGAGAAGGATGCTGAGATGCAGCGTTTCGTTAGTGGTGAAACCCAGATTATGGTGGCCACTACAGTGATTGAGGTCGGGGTGAATGTCCCGAATGCCTCGGTGATGGTCATTGAAAAAACGCCGAACGTTTCGGACTTTCACAATTGCATCAGTTGCGTGGGCGTGTGGGACGTGGCGCTGATCAGTCTTATTGTATTTTGGTCACCACTTACAAACTGACCGAAGAAACTCGCAAGCGGCTTGAAATAATGGTACAGACCAATGATGGTTTCGAGATAGCGGAAGCCGATTTGAAGTTGCGCGGTCCCGGTGACTTGGAGGGAACCCAGCAGAGTGGTGTCGCTTTTGACTTGAAGATAGCCGATATTGCCCGTGACGGTCAATTATTGCAATATGTCCGTGATGTGGCAAATCGTATTGTAGATGAAGACCCTGCAGGAACTCGTCCGGAAAATGCTATTCTTTGGCAGCAATTGCAAGCATTGCGTAAAACAAATATAAATTGGGCGGCTATCTCTTAGTTTATGTTACTGCATTGTTAAAAGCAAGGATATATGTTGCATAACATGTTTGTAGCGTTTCCCCTTTATTTATAGAGGTTTCTGAACATTTTATCGAAGCATTGTATATAACTTACATACAAAAAGAGTTAAAGAAGTTCCTTCTTTCTCAAGGAAAATCTTTATCTTTGGAAGAATTTTTGGAAAAAGCACAGTATAAACCTTAAATGAACCTAATATTATGATGGAAAAAACGCTGGTTATTTTGAAACCTTGTACTCTGCAGAGGGGGTTGGTAGGTGAGATTACTAATAGATTTGAAAGGAAAGGTCTGCGTTTAGCCGGAATGAAAATGGTTCAGTTAACGGATGAAGTGCTTAGCGAACATTACGCTCATTTGAGTTCAAAGCCGTTCTTTCAGCGAGTGAAAGATGCAATGATGGTTTGTCCTGTTATTGTATGCTGCTTTGAAGGTGTGGACGCTGTCCAAGTAGTGAGAACATTAACCGGTCCTACTAACGGACGTCTGGCGGCTCCCGGTACTATCCGTGGAGATTACAGCATGAGCTTTCAGGAGAATATAGTTCATGCTTCCGATTCGCCGGAAACCGCTGAAGTGGAACTTAAACGATTTTTTAAACCAGAAGAGATATTCGAGTATAAGCAAGCCGTGTTCGGTTCCCTTTATGCTAATGACGAATATTAAAAAGAAAAACCTAAAAAAACGGATGATTTTGAAATGTGTTAAAGTAGTCGCAGCGGCAGCCTTCGCCCTGGTTAGCCTGAATGTGTCAGGACAGGATCTGTTGGCACGCCAGGCACCTATCGACCGAAAATTGAAAGCAGTAGATTCTGTTGCATTGATTCGTCAGATAAAGGCGGAAAAGTCAGCTTATCCTGCATATAGTCTCTACCCTAATTGGAGTAACGAGCGTGTACACGCTTATGGTAATACTGTTACTATTCCTGATACATTCCGTATTGATATGACCGGTTTCCGTATGCCGACAGAACACACAAAAATAACTTCTAAATTTGGTCCCCGTCGTCGTCGTATGCACAATGGATTGGATATAAAAGTATATATAGGTGATACGATTCGTGCAGCTTTCAGTGGAAAGGTACGTATGGTGAAGTATGAACGCCGCGGATATGGAAAATATGTGGTGATTCGTCACGAGAATGGATTGGAAACAGTATATGGTCACTTGTCAAAGCAGATTGTGGATGAGAACCAGTACGTAGAAGCAGGAGAACCTATCGGATTGGGTGGAAACACCGGACGTTCCACCGGGTCACATCTTCATTTTGAAACGCGTTTCTTGGGACAGGCCATTAATCCGGCATTGTTATTTGATTTTGAGAAACAGGATATTGTAGCCGATTCTTATTTGTTTAGAAAAGGTAATAACAGATACCAGCGTAACAGGATTAATAGTAAGAATGTGAATTTGCTTGCTTCATCAGATGGTACTATCCGTTACCATAAGGTAAGAAGTGGGGATACATTGAGCCGCATTGCACAGAAACAGGTACATCTATTGATGCTTTATGCAAGTTGAACCACATTACCCGCAGAACTATTCTTCGTCCGGGACAAGTGTTAAGATGTTCTTAAGCTTTAGTTAATTAAGAAATATAAAATAGGGCGGGAAAGAGTATTCTTTTCCGCCTTTTTGTTTACGCTTAAGCAGAAAAATGCGTAACTTTGCCGCCTAATCATAGAGTGTGATGAAAGATACGAAACAACAATTTGAACATGTAATAGCTGTCTGCCGTGATTTGTTTGCGAAAAAACTGCACGATTACGGCGCAGCATGGCGTATCATGCGCCCTTCATCTGTTACCGATCAGATATTTATCAAGGCAAACCGTATTCGTAGCATTGAAACCAAAGGGGTGGCGATGGTGGATGAAGGTATCCGTTCGGAGTTTATCGCTATTGTAAATTATGGAATAATCGGCTTGGTTCAATTGGAACTGGGATATGCTGAAACGGATGACATGACTGAAGAGCGTGCTTTGGAATTGTATGACCGGTATGCCAAACAGGCTTTGGAACTGATGTTGGCCAAAAATCATGATTATGACGAAGCGTGGCGCAGCATGCGTGTCAGTTCGTATACTGATTTGATTTTGATGAAAATCTATCGTATCCAAGCAGATTGAAGGTCACGATGGAGCTACATTGGTATCAGAGGGCATTGATGCCAACTATATGGATATGATTAATTATTCTGTATTCGGATTGATCAAGTTGGAATTTGGAGAGTAAACAGTTACATAGTATCATTGGAATCTGGACAAATGCCTG
>ENA-OQAX01000265-OQAX01000265.1-human-gut-metagenome-genome-assembly--contig:-NODE-265-length-12478-cov-2.448790_pt1 | contig 12478 bp, 17 predicted proteins | sample MGYA00242741_ERZ504539 | MGnify/ENA primary metagenome ERZ504539 (study PRJEB26092, sample SAMD00036277) | human gut metagenome | host: Homo sapiens | study: EMG produced TPA metagenomics assembly of... | reverse complement strand
GGTCATGGCCATCATCGCGGTGATCTCCGGTGTGGTGGTGTACGGCGTCAGCCTTGTAAACAAGGTGGAGGACAGCATCCGCCCGGACGACAGCACCCCTACCATTGAGGAAGAGGTGAAGAACAGCCGAGGAATACAAGGGCGATGTGGTGAACATTCTGGTCTGCGGCATCGACTATGAAGAGGGCCGCAATTATTCCAACGACCCCACCTCTAACGACGGCATGACCGACATGATCCTGTACGTGCAGTTCGACATCAAGAACGGTGCACTGCGGATGCTGCAGATCCCCCGCAACAGCCTTGTCACCACCAAGAACAAAAAGATCACCCTTTCCAATGGCAAGACCTACGCCGCCACGAATTATCAGATCAACTCGGTGGCAATCTCCAACGGCGGCAGCATCGCCGCTCTGGCCGATGTCATCTACGATCAGTTCCGACTGCCCATCGATTACTATGTGACGGTGGATATGCAGGCACTGGTGGATATGTGGATAACTTTGGCGGCATTGAGGTGTATATCCCTCATGATATGTCCTACGGCGGCAGCAAGCTGCTCAAGGGCTACCGCAATCTGAACGGTGCATCGGCAGAGTTCTTTGTGCGCTGCCGCCACGGCGACGGCTACGCCAATTCCGATATCGACCGCCTGAACATGCAGCGCTATTTCTATGCCGGCCTGTTCAAGCGTGCCCGCGCCATGGGCGTTACCGATATCCTGAACCAGCTGCCGCTGGTATTCAAGAACTATATCAAGACGGATATGGACATTTCCACCATTGCAAAGCTGGTGGTGTCCTTCCTCAAGCTCGACAGCTCCAACATCATTCTGGCGCAGACACCGGTGTTCATGGGCGTGCCCAACGTGGGCAAGACCGACACCTTTGCCGGTTACTCCTGCGTGGTGCCGGATGCGGGTTCCATTGCAAACCTGCTCAACCAGTATTTCTGCACCTACACCGGCCCCATTGATGTGAGCGAAATGAACCTTGTCACCGACGAGTGGCCCCACGGCAGTGCATCCACCGATGCCAACGTGCAGTATATGGGCCGCATCGATAAGGAGTCGGACGATGCCATCCTGAACGGCGATACAGACCTTGATGGCGCTGTTACCACCGACGGTCAGGCCGCAGGCTCCGCAAACTGAAACTGACAGAAAGGAAAAACATATGGAGAACTTCAACGACAGCAAGGCGCTTGCCATTGAGATCGCAAAGATCCTGGATAAGAAAAAGGCCCACGATGTGCGCGTGCTCAAGGTGGAAAGCCTGACCGTGCTCACCGATTACTTTGTCATTGCCTCCGGCACTTCCACCACGCAGGTGCGTCTCTGGCCGACGAGGTGGAATTTGAGCTTTCCCAGAAGGGTCTGGAGCCCTACAGCACCGAGGGCTACGATTCCAAGAACTGGGTGCTGCTGGATTATTCCAACGTCATCGTGCACGTATTCGTGCCCAACACCCGCACCTATTACGATCTGGAGCACCTGTGGGCAGATGGTGAGCCCATTGATATCTCTGAGTACCTCACCCCTGACAGCACCCTTGAATGAATCAGGCAAACAGGTCTGCTTCTGGCAAAACCCTCTCCGTCATCGCTGCGCGATGCCACCTCTCCCCAAAGGGAGAGGTTTTGCGCAATAGGGAAAGTTGGCAAAAAAGCTCCTCCCTCGGGGGAGCTGGCAGGGCAAATGCCCTGACTGAGAGGGTCTATACCGGAAGCACCTTGAAAGCATACGCCCCCAAGCAACGGTATTTTGGATAAAGTCTGGAGCTGATTAACAACATGAAGTACGATTACAAGGCAGTTGAAGCCAAGTGGCAGAAGGTGTGGGAGGACGAAAAGACCTTCCATGTCGAGATCGACCACAAAAAACCCAAGTTCTATGCACTGGTCGAGTTCCCGTATCCGTCGGGTGCCGGCCTGCATGTAGGCCATCCCCGCAGCTACACCGCGCTGGACGTGGTCAGCCGCAAGCGCGTCAGAACGGCTACAATGTGCTGTATCCCATGGGTTGGGACGCTTTTGGCCTGCCCACTGAGAACTTTGCCATGAAGAACCACATCCACCCGGCCATTGTCACCAAGAACAATGTGGACCACTTCCGCAGCCAGCTGAAGGCTTTGGGCTTCTCCTTTGACTGGGATCGTGAGATCAATACCACCGACCCCGAGTACTACAAGTGGACCCAGTGGATCTTCCTGCAGCTGTATAAGCATGGTCTGGCTTACAAGAAGGAAATGAACGTCAACTGGTGCACCGGCTGCAAGTGCGTGCTGGCCAACGAGGAAGTTGTCAACGGCGTGTGCGAGCGCTGCGGCAGCGAGGTCGTTCACCGCGTCAAGAGCCAGTGGATGCTCAAGATCACCGCTTATGCCGATAAGCTGATCGATGGTCTGGACGGTCTGGATTACATTGAGCGCGTTGCCACCCAGCAGAAGAACTGGATCGGCCGCAGCCACGGCGCAGAGGTCAACTTCGGCACCACCGCAGGCGATACCCTGACCGTGTACACCACCCGCTGTGACACTCTGTTTGGTGCCACCTACATGGTCGTTTCTCCGGAGCACGCCATGGTCAAGGAGTGGCTGGACAAGGGCATCCTCAAGAATGCCGATGCCGTCAAGGCCTATCAGCCGAGGCAGCCCGCAAAAGCGACTTTGAGCGCAGCGAGCTGAACAAGGAAAAGACCGGTGTCAAGCTGGAAGGCGTCATGGGCATCAACCCGGTCAACGATACCGAGATCCCCATTTTCATCTCCGACTACGTTCTGTCCACCTACGGCACCGGTGCCATCATGGCTGTGCCCGCCCACGATACCCGCGACTGGGAGTTTGCCAAGAAGTTCGGCCTGCCCATCATCGAGGTGGTCAAGGGCAATACCCCGTCCAATCTGGACGAAGCCGCCTTCACCGATGTGGCCACCGGCACGCTGGTCAACTCCGGCTTCCTGAACGGCCTGTCCGTCACCGATGCAAAGAAAAAGATGATCGACTGGCTGGAGGCAAACGGCAAGGGCTGCGATAAGGTCAACTACAAGCTGCGCGACTGGGTGTTCAGCCGTCAGCGCTACTGGGGCGAGCCCATCCCCATGGTCAAGTGTGAAAAGTGCGGCTGGCAGCCCCTGCCCGAGAGCAGCCTGCCTCTGACCCTGCCGGACATCACCGATTTTGAGCCGGGTCCGGACGGAGAATCTCCGCTGGCCCGCCACAAGGACTGGGTCAAGACTACCCTGCCCCTGCTGCGGCGGCCCCGCTACCCGCGAGACTGACACCATGCCCCAGTGGGCCGGTTCTTCCTGGTACTTCCTGCGCTACATGGACCCCCACTGCAAGGATGCCATTGCTTCCAAGGAAGCTCTGGAATACTGGTCTCCGGTGGACTGGTACAACGGCGGCATGGAGCACACCACCCTGCATCTGCTGTACAGCCGCTTCTGGCATAAGTTCCTGTATGATATCGGCGCTGTGCCTTCTCCGGAACCCTACCAGAAGCGCACCGCTCACGGCATGATCCTGGGCCTGAACCCCCACAGCTTTGTCAACCTGCCCGCTGAGGAGCAGGAAAAGCTGCTGAAGGAGTACGGCAGCCAGAAGGCCGCTGAAAAGGCTCTGGAAGAAAAGTACGGCGAAATGGCACGCCACCCCATCGTGAAGATGTCCAAGTCTCTGAGCAACGTCATCAACCCGGACGAGGTGGTGGACCAGTACGGTGCTGACACCATGCGTCTGTACGAGATGTTCATGGGCGACTTTGAACAGGCTGCACCGTGGCAGACCTCTGCCATTGCAGGCTGCAACCGCTTCCTGGACCGCGTGTGGACGCTGAGCGACAAGCTGGTGGAGGGCGAGGGCTATCGCCCGCAGGTCGAGACCCTGATGCACCAGCCATCAAGAAGGTGGGCGCTGACATCGAGACCCTGAAGATGAACACCGCCATTGCCCAGCTCATGACGCTGGTGAACGCCTGTACGACAACGGCGGCGCGACCAAGGCCGAGCTGGAGACCGTGGTTCAGCTGCTGAACCCGTTTGCTCCCCACATGACCGAAGAGCTGTGGGAGAAGCTGGGCCACAGCCACGACGAGCAGCTGGCTTACTACCCCTGGCCCAAGTACGAAGAGGCCAAGTGCGTGGAAAGCACAGTGGAGATCGCTGTGCAGGTGAACGGCAAGGTGAAGGCCCGCCTGAAGGTGGCTGCCGACATTGACGCTGCTGCCGCCATTGCTGCCGCCAAGGCTGACCCCGCTGTTGCTGCCGCTCTGGAAGGCAAGCAGCTGGTCAAGGAGATCTACGTCAAGGGCCGTCTGGTCAATCTGGCTGTCAAGGGCTAAACCAACCGATACCCTGCCGAAAGGCTGGATATACAACTACCCGCAGAGGCGGACTGGCGCATAAAAACACCCCGGGAACGTTTATTCAAAAATCTTTTTCAAAGATTTTGCGCAAAAAACTTCAAAAAAGGTTGACGAACCGGAGAAAATGCGCTATACTGTCTACTGTTAGTTACCATGTAACAACGAAATTCCTGCCTCACGGTCCAAGGGAGGGAATAAGATGTCGGAAATTCGTGTTAAAGAGGGCGAGTCGCTGGAAAGCGCACTGCGTCGCTTCAAGCGCAGCACCGCTCGCAGCGGTGTGCTCGCAGAGGTCCGTAAGCGCGAGGCTTACGAGAAGCCGTCTGTCAAGCGCAAGAAGAAGTCCGAAGCCGCCCGCAAGCGCAAGTTCAAGTAATTGATCACTTGAAGTCGCTGTTGCTTTAGATTTCATACGCGTTGCTAACGCCGATGTAGGGGAGCCTGTATTGCAGGCTCCCCTATTTTCATTGCAGGGAGAAATACTATGCTCATCACCCCCGAATACGTTTTCAAGGATGTCACCCACATCACGCCGGAATGGCTGGCGGAAAAAGGCATCACTGCGCCTGGTGCTGGATATCGATAACACCCTCACCGCCGACCGCAGTCAGGAGCTGCCGGAAGATGTGGCCGTGTGGCTGGACACTATGCGCAGGGCGGGTGTCAGGCTCACCATCGTGTCCAACGGTGCGGAAAAGCGGGTGCGGCCCTTTGCCCAGAAGCTGGGCCTTGCGTACCTGTACCGCTCCGCAAAGCCGCTGCCCTTTGCTCTGATGGCGGCGCAGCACCGCATGGGCGTGAAGCGCCGTCAGATGGCGATGGTGGGCGACCAGCTCTATGCCGACCGCATGGCGGCAGCGCTGTACGGCATTCCGGGCCTGATGGTGGTGCCCCGCGGCCCGGATCTCGGTGCGCAGGTCATCCTCAAGCGTAAGTGGGAGAAAAAACACTGGCAGAAATACTATGACCGGGGAGGCAAGACTCTGTGAGCGATTGGAAGATCCGGTTCGGCACCGCAGCACCAGCGACAGCTTTGCCGCCCAAGGCTACAAAAGCAGCTTGGATGTGCCGGAGTACACCGCAAAGATGGGACTGAACGCCTTCGAGTACCAGTGCGGGCGCGGCGTGCGTCTGGGGCTGGACAAGGCTGCAAAAATGGCCGCACTGGCCGGGCCAAAGGATATCCTGTTCAGCGTGCATGCGCCGTATTATATCAGCATGTCCAGTCTGGAAGAGGAAAAGCGGCTCAACAGCATCCAGTATCTGCTGCAAAGTGCGGCGGTGTGCAAAGCGCTGGGCGGCAGACGCATCATCTTCCACTCCGGCAGCTGCGGCAAGCAGAGCCGGGAAGCGGCCCTTGAAAAAGCGCTGGATACCATGCGCCGTGCCGTGGAAGCGCTGGACGAAGCAGGCTTTGCCGATATGACTCTCTGCCCGGAAACCATGGGCAAGATCGGCCAGCTGGGCACACTGGACGAGGTGCTGGCGCTGTGCAGCGTGGATAAGCGCATTACGCCCTGCATCGACTTCGGCCACCTGAATGCCCGCACTCTGGGCGGCATCCGCTCGAAAGAGGACTACGCTGCCATCCTTGACCGCATGGCAGAAAAGCTGGGGGACCAACGGGCAGAACGGTTCCATGTGCATTTTTCCCGCATCGAGTATTCGGCGGGCGGCGAAAAGCGCCACTGGACCTTTGCCGAGACCCAGTTCGGCCCGGAGCCGCAGCCGCTGATGGAACTGCTGGCTGAGCGGAAGCTGCAGCCGGTTATCATCTGTGAGAGCACAGGCACGCAGGCTGAGGATGCCGGGACTATGCAGCAGATGTACCATGCAGCGTGCAAAACGTAAAAAATTTTGTGTTTTTATCGTCTTTTTTGCCGAAACCCCTTGCCAAATGCAAACGGATTGGGTAAAATAAATAGAGATATGCGTTAAGCATTTGAGATTAAACTAATGGAGGAATTCCTATGATTTCTGCAGGCGAGTTTCGCAATGGCGTGACCTTTGAGCAGGACGGCCAGGTCCTTCAGGTCGTTGAGTTCCAGCACGTGAAGCCCGGCAAGGGCGCTGCCTTTGTCCGTACCAAGACCAAGAACGTGATTACCGGCTCTGTGGTTGAGACCAGCTACAACCCGACCGCAAAGTTCCCGCAGGCTTTCATCGAGCGCAAGGACGTGACCTATAGCTACGAGGATGGCGATCTGTACCACTTCATGGACAACGAGACCTACGATGACATCCCCGTCAACGCAGCCGATGTGCCCGATAACTTCAAGTTCTGCAAGGAGAACGAGCTGTGCAAGCTGCTGAGCTACAAGGGCAAGGTGTTCAGCGTCGAGATCCCCAACTTCATCGAGCTGGAAGTTACCCAGACCGAGCCGGGTGTCAAGGGCAACACTGCCACCAACACCCTGAAGCCCGCTACCGTCGAGACCGGTGCTGAGATTCGTGTGCCTCTGTTCATCAACGAGGGCGACCACATCCGCATCGATACCCGCACCGGCGAGTATATGGAGCGCGTCTGATCCCTTTAACGCCAAACCGGGCTGCGGGCAACCGTCTGCCCGGTTTTTTAAAACTCCGATTTTTTCATTTTAAGGAGGGCATTCGTATGGAACTGAACAAAAAGGCAGCTTATCTGCAGGGCCTGGTCGATGGTCTGGGCATTGATGATACCACCAAAGAGGGCAAGATCATCAAAGCCATGAGCGCACTGCTGGGTGAAATGGCTGAGGTCATCGAGAGCGTGGACGAAGATCTTTCCCGCGCCTACGACCAGATCAACGACCTGAGCGATGAGCTGGAAGATCTGGAAGCAGATCTGTACGAGGAGGAGGACGAAGACGGCGAAAGCGAGGACGCTGAGGACGAGGACACCGATGGCGACGACGATGCCAAGGATGATGACATCGCCAGCGAGCCGTTCTATGAAGTGGCCTGCCCCAACTGCGGCGAGACCGTTTTACGTCAGCGAGGATGATCTGGATGCAGGCGAAGCCAACTGCGCGCACTGCGGCGTGACCTTTGAGGTCGCTCTGGAAGGGGACGGCGAAGAGGATGCCGACGGATGGCCCCGTGCAGTACGAAGTGACCTGCCCGGACTGCGGCACCACCGCCGTGTTTGAGGAAGACGAACTGCTGGACGGCGCACCCAAGTGCCCGAACTGCGGCAAGCCCCTCGACTTGAGGTGACCGAAGAATAAGCAAAAAAGACCGCTGCACTCCGGTGCAGCGGTCTTTTTTTGTTTACTGTGCGTTTGCCTTCTGCAGCCAGATGCTGCCGATGTCCAAAGCGTTGTACAGGCCGATCTTGGTGGTCTGACGCATCACGCGCTCCTGCGGAGCCTTGGTGGTGTCGGTAGAGAGCAGCATCAGGTGGACCTTGTCTGCAACCTGCTGGTCGCCCACAGGCTTGGTGGTCGTGATCTGCAGATAGAGCACATATGGGTCGGTCATATTGCCGTAGTACAGCTCATTGTCCTTGCGGACGAGGGGCTTGCCTTTATAAGTCAGTTTTGGAGTAAATGCCATCGTGAAAGCCTCCCTATCAATAGTAGTTCAGTTCAGTATAACACATCTATGGTACAGGATGCAAGCTTTTGACCCGATAGAAGGCGGGCTTTTTGCACACAATGGCATGCCTGCGTGCAAAAGAATCTGCAATTTTAGGCACTCTGGCAGAAAACGGGTCTTGCCGGAATGCACAGATATGGTATACTAAGAACGAGAAAGCCCGCAGCATAGCCCGGGCAGAAAAGTGAGGGAGACAGCATGGCAGACTATCAGGAATACCGGCGGCGCGTGTTGCGCAAACGCTGGCGCAGGCGGTTCATGGCGACAGCTTTGCTGCTGCTGCTTTTGCTGGTGGGAGCATCGGGATGTTGTGGAAGAGCCTGCACCGGGAACAGCGGCCGTCCGCGTTGGGCAGAACACCATCCTGCAGGAGGTAACACAGGATAATACTTGGAACACGGCCTCCTACGCGGTGGCGCGGCAGCTCACGGTGCAGACGCTTGCAGACAGCGCGGCCACTGCGCTGGATTTCCGTATGGCGGCGCTGCCAAAGAGCAGCACGGCTGTGGGCAAGGAATGGTTCAATGACGTGAGCTTTGTGGGCGACAGCCTGACGCAGGGTATGCAGCTGTACGAGGAGGGAATGCAGAACGCCATGTTCTGTGCGTACAAGGGTGTTGGGCCGAACGTGATCGTCAACGGCACCACCTGCAAGCGCACCGACGGCGTGGCTGAGGTGCCGCTGGAAGCGTTGACCGCCCAGCAGCCCAGAGCTATTTATGTTCTGTTGGGCACCAACGTGCTGGGCCGCGATACCGATTATAGCAGCTTCCTGACCTATTACCGGCTGATGCTGGACATGCTGAGCCAGACACTGCCAAATGCAAAGATCTATGTGCAGTCCATCACGCCGGTGCGGCCGGAAGTATGCCAGAAGTCCGGCCATGAGGGCTTGAACCGCGACCGCCTGTGCCAGATCAACAATGAGCTGGCAGCCATTGCGCTGGAAAAGAACTGCTATTTTCTCAACTTGTGGGAAGTGCTGGCAGATGAAAACGGCGACCTGATCGAAAGCTACGCCCAGCCGGACGGCTACCATTTGAGACCCGCCGGGTATGCCGTATGGACGGATTATCTGTGCAGCCACACAGAAGGATAAAAAATAAGAGGTTCGTTCACTGAGCGAACCTCTTATTTTTTACTTGAAACTTAGAACAGGCCGGTGATCTTGCCGTTGGCATCCACATCGATGCCCACAGCGGCGGGCTTCTTGGGCAGGCCCGGCATGGTCATGATATTACCGCAGATGACCACCACAAAGCCTGCACCGGCAGCAAGGCGCACCTCGCGCACCTCCATGGTAAAGCCGGTGGGGGCACCGATGAGCTTTGCGTTGTCGCTGAAGCTGTACTGGGTCTTGGCGATGCACACGGGCAGGTTCCCGTAACCCATCTCAGTCAGCTCGGCCAGTGTCTTGCTGGCGGCGGCGCTGTAGTTCACACCGTCGGCCCGGTAAATTTTGGTGGCGATGGCGTTGATCTTGTCCTTCAGGGGCATTTCCAACGGGTAGGTGTACTGGATGGGACGATCCTCCAGCACCTCCAGCACCTTCTCGGCCAGAGCTTTGCCGCCCTCGCCGCCCTTGGCGAACACCTCGCTCAGCACGCAGGGAACACCCTGCTCGGCGCACATCTGCTCCACATAGGCCTGCTCTTCGGCGGTATCGGTGGGGAAGGCATTGATGGCGACCACCACCGGCAGGCCGAAGCCATTTTTCAGGTTGTCGATGTGGCGGATGAGGTTGGATGCACCGGCCTTGACGGCTTCGAGGTTGGGCTGGCTCAGGTCGGCCTTTGCCACGCCACCGTGGCTCTTGAGGGCACGCACAGTGGCCACCAGCACGCAGGCAGAGGGAGCGATACCGGCGTAGCGGCACTTGATATCCAAAAACTTCTCTGCGCCCAGATCAGCACCAAAGCCTGCTTCAGTGATGGTATAGTCGGCCAGAGAAAGGCTCAGCTTGGTAGCCAGCACGCTGTTGCAGCCGTGGGCGATGTTGGCAAAGGGACCGCCGTGGATGATGGCGGGGTTGTTTTCCAGCGTCTGTACAAGGTTCGGGTCCAGCGCGTCCTTCAGCAGGGCGGTCATGGCACCGGCAGCACCGATCTCACCGGCAGTGACGGGCTTGCCGTCGTAGGTGTAGGCGCATACGATCTTGGAAAGACGCTCCTTCAGATCAGAAATGCTGGTGGCAAGGCAGAAAATTGCCATCACCTCGCTGGCAACGGTGATATCAAAGCCGTCCTCGCGGGGGGTGCCGTTCACCTTGCCGCCCAGACCGTCCACGATGAACCGCAGCTGGCGGTCGTTCATGTCCATGCAGCGCTTCCATGTGATGCGGCGGGGATCGATGTTCAGCGGGTTGCCCTGCTGGATGCTGTTATCGATCATGGCAGCCAGCAGGTTGTTGGCTGTGCCGATGGCGTGCAGATCGCCGGTAAAGTGCAGGTTGATATCCTCCATGGGCACCACCTGTGCGTAGCCGCCGCCGGCTGCGCCGCCCTTGACACCGAACACCGGGCCAAGGCTGGGCTCACGCAGGCAGAGCATGGTCTTTTTGCCCAGAGCGTTCATGGCATCGGCCAGACCCACGCTGGTGGTGGTTTTGCCCTCGCCCGCCGGGGTGGGGCTGATGGCGGTGACGAGGATCAGCTTGCCCTGCTTTTTGGCATCGTGGATCAGGCGGTGGTCGATCTTGGCCTTGTAGCGGCCATAGGGGATCACGTGCTCATCGGAAAGGCCCAGCTGGGCGGCGATCTCGGTGATGGGTCTCATTTTGGCTTCCTGTGCGATCTCGATATCGGTTTTCATCAGACATCCTCCTTTGGAAGTCGTTTTTACAAGCATTGCACGCCGCCTGAACGGCCTTTTTGCTCGCATCCTGCGTTGCTTTCTCTTGCAATCCGTCAGGATTGCTGCGAAAAATCGCCTTGTCTGCGGGCAAAAAATCCCGCCATTCAACGCACCCTGCTTATAAAAAACAACTTCCGACACAAAAGGCAGCTTTGCGCAGCAATTGCGCAAGGCTGCCCAGACGGTCGCATTGACTCTCCCGCCATCCTGCACTGTGGTGCTCCACAAGGTTCCGTCAGCAGAGATACGGTCTCTATGCAGTAAAGATAGCACAATGCCGGGGTGTTTGTCAAGGAAAAACATATACGAACTTGTCGGGGCGAGGCCCCTCCATCTTGCTGCGCAAGACCGTTCTGTCGCTTAAAAGCCCCACTGGGGCTTTCATTGCTGCGCTGCGCTCGCAAACGCGAATATTTTGCGTTCTACAGCTTTCTGTGCTATAATTAAACTGGATTATTATGAAAACAGAAAGCAGGAATCCCTTTTATGCTGCAAAACCCTGAATTGCATTATCTGGATAACGCCGCTACCACCATGGTGGCTCCCGAGGTGGCGGATGTCATCGACAAGGCCATGCGGGAACACTGGGCCAACCCGTCCAGCCTGTACGGCCCCGGTGCCCGCAGCGAGGAAACGCTGAACGCCGCCCGTGCCGCTGTGCCCGTACACTGGGCTGCAAGCCAAAGGAGCTGTACTTTACCTCCTGCGGCAGCGAGAGCAACAATCTGGCCCTGCTGGGCGCGGTGCGCACCCGCACTTTCGGCAAGGGCATCGTGGTGTCCGGCTTTGAGCACCCCAGCGTCCAGCGCCCGCTGGAAGAGCTGGCGAAGCAGGGCTACAACGTCACGGTGGTCAAGCCCCGCCCGGACGGCACATTGGATATCAACGAAAATGCTGGAGCATGTGGACAAGAACACCATCTCGTGGCCTGCATGATGGTGAACAACGAGGTGGGCACCCGCAACGATGTGGAACGCCTTGCCGCCGAGGTCAAGCGCCGCAACAGCCGCACCATTGTCCATGTGGACGCAGTGCAGGCGTGGATGCGTGTGCCCATCAAGCTGACGAACATCGATACTCTGTCGGTGAGCGGCCACAAGATCCACGCTCCCAAGGGCATTGGCGCGCTGTATCTTTCCGACCGTCTGGTGCAGGCGTTCCGGCCGCCGTACCTCGGCGGTGAGCAGGAGCGCGGCCTGCGCCCCGGCACCGAAAACCTGCCCTACGCCATGGGTCTTGCCGCAGCCGCCACCCGTCTTGCCAAGACCATGAAGAGCCGTGACACCGCTATGAAGGCCCTGAACCAGCGTCTGCGGGACGGCCTGAAAGCTTTCCCGGAGGTGGAGCTCAACAGCCCGGAAAACGCGGTGCCCGAGGTGCTGAACTTCAGTGAGATGTGCATCAAGAGCGAGACCATGCTGGCATGGCTGGCCGAAGCACAGGTGTATGTTTCCTCGGCAAGTGCCTGCGGCCGCGGCCAGCCCAGCCACACGCTGGCAGCCATGGGCAAAGACCCGCTTGCCATCGACACGGCCATCCGCGTGCCTTCTGCGGCGACAACACCCCCGAGGATGTGGATGCTTTCCTCAACCGCTTTGAGGACGGAATGAAGAGCTTGCAGAGGATCCGGAAGTGAGACTCCTCAGTCACGCTCGCCTACCAGCCTCCCTCCACGGAGGGAGGCTTG
>ENA-OQAX01000264-OQAX01000264.1-human-gut-metagenome-genome-assembly--contig:-NODE-264-length-12492-cov-2.064456_pt1 | contig 12492 bp, 22 predicted proteins | sample MGYA00242741_ERZ504539 | MGnify/ENA primary metagenome ERZ504539 (study PRJEB26092, sample SAMD00036277) | human gut metagenome | host: Homo sapiens | study: EMG produced TPA metagenomics assembly of... | reverse complement strand
TAAATATTGACATAAGATACCGAACTGTTATACTGAAATTACAGACTTTCCAGAGATCAATGCGCCGGATATTGTTTTGCGGAGCTTGATTTCTGGAACTTTTATAGATGATTATTTATAGAAAATCAGGGAAGAGGAGATAGGAACATGTTTACAGAAGAACGACAGAATGCAATAGAGAAATGTCTCCGCGAAAAAGGAAAAGTCAGGGTCAAAGAATTAAGCGAGATGTTTCAGGTTACGGAGGACTGTATCCGCAAGGATCTCAAGATCCTTGAAAATGCAGGCAGATTAAAGAGGACTTACGGCGGAGCGATCCTGTCACAGGAGTATCCTCTGGAGAGAAACGTAGTAGACAGGCGTATGTACAATCTTGATAAGAAGAAAGTGATCGCTGCGAAAGCCTTTAAGCTGATCAAAAATAACGAAACGATCTTTCTGGATGTTTCCACTACAAATATAGAGCTGGCAAGGCTTATCGCTTCGTCGGGCATGCATGTTGTGGTTGTCAGCAATATGATCGATATCCTGCAGATCCTTGCTGCGAATCCGTCCAGTCACGGCCATAGGCACAGGGGGAACTATGTACGTTCGGTGAATGGATTTATGGGAGCTGCGGCCATTGAGGTGATCAAGCAGTACAGCTTTGACCGGGCATTTTTGGGAAGCTGTGGCGTGGATATGACAGATTTTGCAGTTACTACATCCGGAGTGGAGATGGATTGACCAAGAAGGCGGCAGTGCAGAGCAGCAGACATAAATATGTGGTTATGGAGAGAGAGAAGTTTTATTTTTAACGAATCTTATAAATATACACATTTTGATGATATCAGCGGGATCATTACCGATGAATTTCCGGATGATACCATTGTGAACATACTGAGGAATACCGGAGTGAAATTACTCTGAGCAGACAGTAACAAAGGGGGCTTTTTACATGAAAGACTATATTCTGGAAACCTGTGTGGATTCTGTGGAATCCGCCATGGCAGCAGCCGAGGGTGGTGCGGACAGATTGGAGCTTTGCAGCAATCTGATCATCGGGGGAACAACTCCCGGCCCATGGCTTTTTGAGGAAATAAGGAAGCGTTCGGATATCCGGATCCATGCGTTGATCCGTCCGCGGTTTGGAGATTTCTGTTATACAGATGCGGAATTTTCCATGATAAGGAATGCGGTAAAGGATTTCCGCAAAATGGGAGCGGAGGGTGTTGTGGTAGGTATCCTGAAACCGGATGGCACCTTGAATATGGAACAGATGCAAGAACTGATGAATGCGGCGGGAGATATGTCTGTTACGCTGCACAGGGCTTTTGATGTGTGCGCAGACCCGATCGAGGCTATGGAACAGGCAATTTCGCTGGGAATCGATACTATCCTTACCTCCGGACAGAAGAATACCTGCCTTCAGGGTGCGGAGCTTCTGAAGGAACTGGAAACCAGGAGCCGGGGGCGTATTACCATCAGGCGGGGAGTGGCGTCGGTGCGGAAGTGATCCGCCAGCTTTATCCCCTTACTGGGATCAAGGCTTATCATATGAGCGGCAAGGTTGTAACGGATAGTGCGATGCAGTTTCGCAAGGAAGGTGTCAATATGGGACTTCCGACATTCAGTGAATATGAGATATGGCGTACAGATATTGAAAATGTCCGTGCTGCAAAGAAAGTTCTGGAGGAATTATAATGGCTGAGGGTAAGATTTTTCTGAAAGAAACCGTGATCGGATTGAAAAAAATATCGGGAGCAGGTGATGGAGTTACCGCAGGCTTTTGCGGAGATTGATAAAAAGCTTGCGGAATGCACAGACGAAGTGGCTCTGGCGTGCAAATATTTATATGCGTTCATGCCGTACAGTGATATCGGAAATTACGCGTTTGAAGTATTTCTGGATTATGCGGAAAATGGCGTATATTTATGGAAGGAAAACTCCGGGGTGCAGAACTGCCGGAGGAAATCTTTTTGAATTATGTGCTGTTTCACAGAGTAAATGAGGAGGAGATCGCACCCTGCCGTACATTTTTCCGCAGGGAGATCGGAGAGAGAACTGAGGGAATGAGCTTCCGGGAAGCTGCCCTGGAGGTGAACTACTGGTGTGCACAGGAGGCTACCTATCATTGTACAGATGACCGTACCCTGTCTGCACTTGCCGTATACCGCAGAGGAAACGGAAGATGCGGAGAGGAATCTGTATTTACCGTTAATGCACTGAGAAGTGTTGGTGTACCTGCCCGTCAGGTATATGCACCAAAGTGGTCTCATTGTGATGACAATCATGCCTGGGTGGAAATCTGGTGCGATGGAAGCTGGTATTTTCTGGGAGCTGTGAGCCGGAGGAGATCCTGAATAAGGGATGGTTTACCAACGCTTCCTCAAGGGCCATGATGGTCCATTCAAGAGTTTTTGATACCATGATCCCGGAGGGAGAAGTGATCGGCAAAGATGGTATGGTGACTATGCTCAACGAGCTGAAACGATATGCACTGACAAAAGAGATCACTGTGTCCGTAAAGGATTCACATGGAAAACCGGCAGAAGGTGCAGAAGTTTCTTTTGAGGTGCTGAATTATTCGGAATATGCCCCGATTGCAGAACTGAAAACCGACAGCCTGGGCAAAGTCTGTCTGACAACAGGACTGGAAGTATCCATATTTCTGCAAGGATGTATGCAGATGGAGAATGGCTGCATGCAGAAAGCAGTATGGATACAAAAACAGAGGACTGCTGTGAGATCCGTCTGATGCCTGTAGGAAAGGAAAAGGGTGTTTTGTATGAGGAGTGGACGGAGATCGATATGATCGCACCTCATGACGCACCTGTAAATAAAGATATGCCAACACCGGAGCAGAAGGAAAGAGGCAGCAGACGTCTGGCAGAGGCAAACGCTTACCGGGAACAGAAGGTAAGAAACCTGAGCAATCCGGAGTGTCGGAAATTCCTGGAAGAAGCCGGAGATTCTCCAATAAGAAAAAAACTCCTTGAAGTCCTCACAGAGAAAGACAGAACAGACTGTATCAGCCAGGTTCTGGAGGAGCATCTGAAATTTGCATTACCGTATGAAAAAACATGGATGCAGATATTTTTTGTACCATATGTACTGAACCCGAGAGTTGACGATGAAGTTTTTGCAGAAATACAGAAAAAGCGATCCTTGAGCAGCTGTCGGAAGAAGAAAAAAATATGCTGCAAAAGGAACCGGCAAAGATCTGGAAGTGGATAGAGGATAAGATCATTTCCAGCCCGGAGAAAGAACGCAGCAGTGTGATCACCACGCCGTCCGGATGCCTGAAAACGGGAACAGGAAGCCTTCTGTCAAAGAAGATCCTTTTTGTGGCAATGGCGAGAACACTGGGAATTCCGGCGCGCCTGAACCCTCATGACCGTTCTATGGAGTATATGAAAAACGGAAAATCCATCCCGGTATCTGCAGAAACGGAGAAAACCTCATCGATCCTTCTGAAGGCAAGTGAGGATACACAGTGGAAATATTTCCAGAACTGGAGCATCGCAAAACTGGAAGCCGGAAAATATATCACACTGAAGCTGGAAGCCGAAAATTTCAGAGATCAGGTGATGAAGCTGCCATTGGAAGCGGGAAATTACAGGATCCTTACCTCAAACAGACTGCCAAATGGAAATATATTTGCAGCGGAATATTATTTTGAGGTTCAGATCGGAGAAATGAAGAGGGTGGAGCTGGCATTTCGGAATGCAAACCTGGAAGACATGCTGGAAAATATTTCTATACCGGAATTTACTCTCAGAAAAGAGGATGGAAGCACTGTGAAGGCATCGGAGCTGACGGCAGATGGGAAGCATATCCTGGCGTTTCTGGAAGAGGAGAAAGAACCGACGGAGCATATCTTAAATGAGATGATGGAGCAGGAAGAAGCTTTTTCCCGATATGCGAATAGGATCATTTTTGTAGTAAAAAGCAAAAAAGCGCTGGAGACACCTACCCTTTCAAGAGCACTGGGCAAGCTTGGAAATGTTCAGATCTTATATGATGATTTTTCAGAGATCATCAATATACTGGGAAGAAGAATGTACGTAGATCCGGATAGCTCCCGCTGATCATTGTGACAAACAAAAGCCTGAATGGGATTTATGCAACCAGCGGATACAATGTGGGAACCGGAGATATGCTGTTGAGACTGATGTAACAGATATATCGGATATATACAGAAGGAACACAGGCCGTATCATCGACTGTGTCGGTGACGGTCTGTGCCTCTGTAAAAGCTGTGAAATTATTGCAGTGGTTCAGATGTTCAGAATATGAAGGCAGATTGGAATGAGAATACCTGTTGTACTTCCCGAAACTGCCGTAATAAAAGTTGTTTTGCATTACTTACCATCAGAAAAGAGGTTACGCACGGAATCCCGGTAAATGCATTCCGGCTTCAGGCGGATCGTCCTTGGAAAATCGCAGTAGTCTCCGTTCATTCTGCGAAGCAGCAGATCACAGGCCTGCTCTGCCAGACCGGTCAGCGGCTGACGGACAGCGGTCAGCTGAGGAGAAAGCAGCATGGACAGTTCAAAATCATCAAAGGAGACAACAGACAGGTCTTCCGGGATCCGGATGCCAAGGCTGTAGATCGCTTCATAAATACCGAGGCATAGTGTATAGTTCGCAGAAAATACGGCAGTCGGACGTTCCGGAAGATTCCATAATTTCTGCATTGCCTGATATCCAAAGTCGTTTGCGTAATTTTCAGCGATGATATAATCGGGATTAACAGGAATATCGTAGTCTCCAGTGCCCGGAGATAGCCTTTTTTTTCGTTCGCATGCGGTATAGGATGCAGGAGACCGGTGACAAGGGCGATCTTCTGATGCCCCATTTTTATCAGATGCTCCACGATCTCGTAGGCTCCGGAGGTACAGCTGGTCTGTACACAGTCTGTACGGTGGAAATGGCTGTGTTCTTCCAGCTCCACAACAGGGATTTTGGCGTGTTCCACAGCAGAACAGATGTCCTGGTTCAGACTGAAAGAGGTAATGATAAGGCCGTCGATCCCAGAGCGGAGCATGTGAGGGACGAATTTATTGACATGATCCTTATATTTGTCGCCGCTCATAAATGTGAGAGAATAACCGTGAGCGCGCATGGTGTTTTCTATTTTGCTCAGAAGAAAAGCATTATGCGGAGTATTGGGAGGACCGGATACCAGACCGATACGGTAAGTCTTGGAGGAAGCGGAAAGTCCCCCGGGCCGTGTTTCGTGGAACGTAATTCAGTTTCCGGATCGCTTCGTCGATCTGCTTTTTGTTTTGCGGCCGTACAGTTCCGCCGTTGATATATTTTGAAATGGTGGCCAATGCCAGACCGGTTTCTCTGGCAATGTCCTTGATGGTTGCACTCATAAATCAATCCTTTCCGGATGCTGTACTGTTGTGTTCGGACAGGTCTTTTACGGAGCGCCGCGGGTGGAATACAACATCCAGCATGTCTATTTTTTGGAAAATCCGTATAGTCTCCATGGATCCTTTTTAAAAGTAATTCCACAGCATGTTTCCCCATGCTTGTCAGATCCTGTGAGACGCAGGTCATAGCCGCGCTCATGGTCTTGAAAAGCGGATCATCATCAAAGCACACAAAGGAAATATCCTGAGGAACGGAAATCCGTGCCTGGCTGGCAGCGCTTAAACCACCCATTGCGGAGAGATAGCAGTCAAAAAAACAGCAGTAGGGGGATCGGGAAAGAAATCAATAAGCTTCTGGAAATGCAGGTTGCTCTGGATGATCGTTTCTGCAGTGGAACCAAAAGAAACAGGGGGAAAAGAATCCTGCTGTTTCAGAAGGTCAATGCCATTTTTCTGATATACATCCACAAAGCCCTGGATCCGCTGCTCGATGGTGTAGGAGTCCAGATACTGTTCCATGATCCAGACCTTTGTGTGGCCTTTTTCCAAAAGGTGCTCTGCCAGCAGTGCACCGCCTCTGTAATTATCAGAAATAACACAGTCTACAGGAAAATGTCTCATGGAAGCAGGAATCTGATCGAGCATTACAACCGGTATGCCGGCATTCTGTAAAAGCTGGTACAGGTCATCATGCCAGCAGGATGGGAGCATGATAACTCCGTCAAAGTGCTGGGAGATAATATCCTGTATCGTATCGATCTCCTTCTGATGTTCAAAAAAGAAAGAACAGACAATAACTGTATAGCCATGATCTGTGAAATGCTTGATAATGGAATTGACAAGCTCGCCCCAGAAATAATTACCAAGATCTGAGATCAGGATACCGATGGTATGTGTGTTTTTGGCACGAAGAAGCTGGGCATTTCGGTTTGGGGTATATCCAAGCTCCTGAATTGCCTTTTCTATAAGGATACGATTTTCTTCCCGTATTTTTTTGTGGTTTATATATTTGGAGATCGTTGCGGTGGACAGGCCTGTCGCACGGGCGATATCATTGATCGTAACGTTCATGTAAAACCTCCGGTTCTGATGCATTTACAGATAATAGAGTATTTTCATATTATATCATGAAAAAGAAAATGCCTCAACACACAAGGCATTTTTTACACATAAAGTATCAGAAAAAACGAGCGTATTGTACATAAAATTGATAAAAATGAAACGTTTAACAAAACCTGATACGAAAAAGTACACAAAAACAAGACGGAATAATTGTAAAAAATAGGAAAAATGAATTTTTACCCTATGATTTTACTTGAAAAGCTGCTTCGGATGCGGTAAGATAGTCTTAACAAAAAAACGAAAACGTTTTACGTAACAAAAAAATCAGCTATACGAAACAAGGAGAAGGTTATGGCAGACACAAAGCAGCAGTGGTATAAAGATGCCAAATACGGATTATTCATCCATTGGGGACTTTATTCCATCCTTGCAGGAGAATGGAAAGATCCGAAGACCGGCGAGGTCACCAAGACAGACCGTATCGCAGAGTGGATCGAGAACAATCTCAACATTGACAAGGAAGATTACAGAAAGCTGAAAAGATGAGTTCCATCCGGACAAATTTGACGCGGACATGTTTTGTGAAAAAGAGCGAAAAGAAACAGTGGGGGTGTTAAAATATATCGTTCTTACTTCCAAGCATCACGAGGGATTCGCAATGTACGATTCCAAAGTCAGTGATTTTAATGTAGTGAAGGCTGCAGGAAGAGATATCTTAAGAGAGCTTTCTGATGCTTGTAAGAAATATGACATGACAATGGGTATCTATTATTCACAGGCTCAGGACTGGGATGATGACAATGCCTACAAGAAAGATTTCGAAGACAAGAATGAGTGGAAACCTGAGTTCCGTACATACTTCGATGAAAAATGTAAACCTCAGTTAAAAAGAGCTTCTTGAGAACTACGATAACATTTCCCTGATCTGGTTTGATACTCCGATGGGAATGACCGCAGACGAAGCTCAGGAATTAAGAGACTGGGTTAAGGGCATTAAGCCTGACTGCATCATCAGCGGACGTATCGGACATCAGAAGGGTGATTACATGACCACCGGTGATAACTTTATCCCACGTCTTCCATACGACGGTGACTGGGAAGTGCCGGCAACTGTAAATGATACATGGGGTTACAATAATACGATACAAACTGGAAGAATCCGGATGATATCCTGAACCTTCTTCTCAAGATCGTCGGCAGAGGCGGAAATTACCTGCTGAACGTAGGACCAATGGCAGACGGAACTGTTCCGGAAGCTTGTGTCGAGGTTATGAATGAGGTTGGTAAATACGTGACTGAGAATGCGGAAGCAATTTACGGAACCAAGAATGTTGGTATCTATCCGTATGAGATCCCGAGCATTGAATTTACAAAGAGACCACATAAGCTTTACGTACACGTCCTTGCACCGAGATATCGAGTTGAACTGCTGAACATCGGTAATCAGTTAAAGGGTGCATATGTGGTAAGCACAGGAGAAAAGCTTCCGTGCCGCGCATTAAAGTGCTGCGAAGGAACTCGATGATAGAGGTAGAGCTTCCGGAGAAGCTTCAGGGGGCAAAGAACTACTGTGTATGCCTGGAGCTTGAGGAAGAAGAGCCAATCTTTGAGGCGATCATCGATTGATCAATTTATGAACATCAATGGGAAAACTATATAATAAAAAATCATATTAAGGGAGGATTTATTCATGAAGAAACGAATGAAAAAAAGTTGCAACACTGTGTCTCGCCGGTGTAACAGCAATGTCAACAGTAGGCGTAACAGGAAGCGCCGTATTTGCAAAAGGTGACACAAACTACGATGTAGATAATATGGATTTTGAAAAACGTTGAGCTTCGTGTAGCATTCAGATTTAACAACGGATCTGATACAGACGGACAGGCTAAATGGTATTACAAAGCACTTGATGAGTTCAACAAAGAGAACGAAGGAAAGATCCATGTAACAGATGAGAGTATTTCTACGGAGTCTGATTATGAAGAGAAGCTTACAACAGATTTCGCTTCCGGTAATGTACCGAACGCATTCCTTCAGTATGGCGGAAGCCGTACAAGAGAGTATGTAGATGCAGGATATATACTGGATCTGACACCATACTTCGAGCAGTATCCGGAATGGAAAGAGGGAGTTCAGGATTTTGCATGGGAGACAACACAGTTTGACGGCATTGAAGGAACCTATGGTATTCCGTGGTCCGCTTATCAGCTCTGCCTCTACTACAACAAAGATTAACCTTGATCAGGTTGGCGTAGATGTTCCGGAGTCCTGGGATGATCTTGTTGATGCCTGCGCGAAATTAAAAGATGCAGGAATCCAGCCATTCAACTACTCTGACAAAGATAACTATCACTTCGAGCATCTGATGAGTGCTCTTGCTCTGAAAGCTTACGGAACAAGCATCGCAGATGATCTTGCAAGCGACAAAGAAGCTTACAACGGCGAGAAGATGGTTGCAATCTATCAGAAGATGAAAGATATGATCGATGCAGGATACTGGGGAGACGGAATCCTCAGCACAGACTTCAACACAGAGAGAAATATGTTTGAGGCAGGAAAAGCTGCATTCACAGTTGACGGAACATGGAACTGCGGTAACTTCCAGAATGACTCCGATACAACTCTCTTCGATGCTCAGAAGATCGGTGTTACAAGAATTCCTTATATCGACGAAGCAAACAAGACTGTAGAGATGGGCGGCGGTTCTGATACATACTACATCACCACATTAAACAAGAGCGATGAGGAAATCGCAGCAACTGTTAAATTCATCAAGTATCTTACAAGTGTAGATTCCATCAACGAAATGTGCAAATCCAGCCCGACAACATATGCTGAGAAGGTTACGATCGATACAGGTAACTATCTGCTTGACGATGTAAATGCGATCATGGCTGAGAATACAGAGTCTAAACTTGAGATTCCTACATATGACAGCAACACAGCAGCTATGGATACAATCCGTAATTCTCTTCAGGCATTAGCGACAGGCGCAAGTGCACAGGAAGTTGGAGACGATATCGTTGACAAAATGTCTGCTTACGAATAAAGAGAATTTTGACTGAACGCATGATGTGTGGATAAGAGAAACAGGGGGGAGCATCATCTGCTTCCCCTTGTTTATTACGGAGGTATACATATGGCAGGTAAATCTGTACCAAAGGTAAAACAGAAGCTGGACAAAAAAGATCTTGCGCTTTCTTTAGCGTTCCTTCTTCCGGCAATTTTAATAACTGTTATTTTTGTCATCTACCCTGTTTTTGATACCGTAGGCTTATCATTCCGTAAATGGAACGGTATGTTTGGTGCGGCAAAGCAATGGGTAGGACTTGAGAACTATCAGAAGATTTTTTCAGATAATCTGTTCTGGAATGCAATGCTCAACAGTGTGTACTTTATGATCGGTGGTTTCGTTATCCTGATGCCGCTTTCATTTGGTCTCGCAATGCTGGTAACTACAAAGATCAAGGGAACCGGATTCTTCAGAACCTGCTACTTCCTTCCGAATATGTTAGGAACAACAGCAGTAGCCCTGATGTGGACATTTATGTTAAATCCGAACTTTGGTATCTTTAATACCATTGAAAATATTTTCGGCCTTCATGGTGCGATCCCTGATGTGCTGACGATAAAGACTGTAAACGTCTGGATCGTTGTTCTGGTAAATGAATGGATGTATGCCGGATATAACATGCTGATCTTTGCAGCTGGTCTGGTGGCGATCCCTGATGAGTTAAATGAGGCAGCAGCACTGGATGGAGCTACCGGATGGCAGAGAGTTCGTTACATTACCCTGCCTCTGATGAAAAACTCCTTCAAGGTATTCTCTATTTTGTGTATCACAGGATGTCTGAAAGTATTCGATATTATCTGGGCGATGACAAGAGGAGGCCCGAACGATATCAGCTCCACACCTTCAATCATGCTTTATACACAGGGATTCTCCTATAAGCTGTTCGGACGAAGCAGTGCATACGGTGTTATTCTGTTAGTGCTGGGTGTTGCACTGAGTCTTATAACCAATCATTTGTTCCGTGAAGATAAAGATCTTGCAATGTAGGCGGAAGGAGAAGAGACGATATGGAAAAAACAGCTAATAAACAGAAAATGCACGGAGGAAAGATAGCGCTGTACGTTATCGCGATCCTGTGGACAGTTGTTACACTGTTTCCGGTAGTAGTGACCGTAATGGCTTCCTTCAAAACAAACTCAGAGATTTACCTGAACCTGTTAAGCTTCCCTAAGAAGATTATGTTCCAGAACTATATCAGCGCAAACAAAACAGCGGATGCATTGAATACCATCAAGAACTCCCTGGTTGTAGCGACTCTGACAACTGTATTTAATACTGTAGTCGGAATGATGGCAGCATACATCTTATCAAGAAAAGATTACAAATTCCTGAAATGGGTATATGTATTCTTCATGATCGGAGTAATGGTTCCGGTTCACTGTACACTGATCCCGATCAACAACATTGCAACAGCATTAAATGCAAAGAACAACCTGTTCTTCCTGATCCTGATCTATGTTGCGTTTGGTATGTCCCAGGCGATATTCCTTTATACAGGATTCATGGATGGAATCTCCAGGAACCTGGATGAGGCGGCGATCATTGATGGATGTAACAACTGGCAGCTGCTGTGGAAGATCCTTTTCCCTGTCTGCAAGCCGATCATCGCAACAGAGGCGATCTTCGTATTCATCTATGGATACAGTGAACTTGTATTCTCCATGATCCTGATGACAGATACCAAATATTTCACAGTTTCACGTGCGATGCTGAACTTCTCTTCCGCACATACACAGGAGATCGGAAGTCAGTTTGCATATGTAGTAATGTCCGTAATTCCGATGCTTATCATTTACATCGTGTTCCATAAACAGATTGAAAAAGGTATGCTTTCCGGAGCTATCAAAGGCTGATGCTTTTAATCTAAACAGGAGGAAAAAATCATGTATCAGTTTGACAGAAAAGAATATGAAAAACGTATGGAGTGGTACCAGGATGCTCGTTTTGGAATGTTTATCCACTGGGGATTATATTCTATCCCTGCAAGAGGCGAGTGGGTACGAAGCGTAGAGGAAATACCTGAGGAAGAATATCTTCCGTTTATGAAAGAATTTGATGCAAGAGACTACAATCCGAAGCAGTGGGCAAAAGAGGCCAAGGCTGCAGGTATGAAATATGTAGTCCTGACAGCGAAGCATCACGACGGCTTCTGCTTATTTGACAGTAAATACACAGATTACAAGGTAACAAATACACCGGCAGGAAGAGACCTGATCAAGGAGTATGTAGAGGCACTTCGTGAGGAAGGCCTTAAGGTTGGAATCTATTTCACACTGCTTGACTGGCATCATCCGGATTATCCGCATTACGGAGATCGTATCCATCCGATGAGAAACCACAAAGAGTGCGGAAATGAGAATCGTGATTTCTCACGTTATACAGAATATCTGTATAATCAGGTAGAAGAGATCTGTACAAACTACGGACAGATCGATATCATCTGGTTTGATTTCTCCTACGACGATATGAGAGGGGAAAATGGGGCGCAACCAAGCTGATCAACATGGTGCGCAGCTTACAGCCGCAGGTTATCATCGATAACCGTCTGGAAGCCAGCGGAGAGGGAAGAGGATCCCTGTATGATGTGATCCGACACCGTACATGGCGATTTCGTAAGCCTGAGCAGATCATCCCGCCGGAAGGAATCTGCGATAAGGAAGGCAACCCGATGGTCTGGGAAGCATGCTTCACCATGAACAACAACTGGGGATACTGTGCAAAACGACCATTATTACAAACCGGCTTCCATGCTGATCAAGAAGCTGGTAGAGTGCGTTTCCAAGGGTGGAAATATGATCCTGAACGTAGGACCGGATGCCAAGGGTAAATTCCCGAAAGAATCTTCTGCGATCCTGGCTGAGATCGGACGCTGGATGGACAAGAACCACGACAGTATCTACGGATGCTCACCGGCTCTGGAGTATCCCGAAACCGGACTACGGACGATACCAGAAACGAAACAAAATACTATGTACTATCTATGAGAATACATTG
>ENA-OQAX01000263-OQAX01000263.1-human-gut-metagenome-genome-assembly--contig:-NODE-263-length-12510-cov-2.181539_pt1 | contig 12510 bp, 15 predicted proteins | sample MGYA00242741_ERZ504539 | MGnify/ENA primary metagenome ERZ504539 (study PRJEB26092, sample SAMD00036277) | human gut metagenome | host: Homo sapiens | study: EMG produced TPA metagenomics assembly of... | reverse complement strand
GCTATTCTGTGCGGAAGCGGGAAGAATAAAGCAGGCTAAAAGCATGCAAAGTAGAATTTGTTTTATTTTCATCGGGTTTGTTGCTTAAGTTTAATAATGCAAAGTAAGGTATAAAGCCCTTTTCATGAAAATAAAAACAGATAACATTTATCGCATATAAAACATTGATAATAAACAATATAACACTATTAAAAGATAACATTCGGAGAAATTTCACTCCTATTGGGCATAGGGACAGGTCTAAAACCTGCCCCTACACAGCAAGAGAAAGAAAACATCTTTTATTGCATGCAATTTATATTCCGCAACTTCCCTCTGAACCCATTCTGCACATCCCCAATCTGCCGCATGGGAAACACCAAAGTTTCCTGCATATACATCTTGTCCTTGCGTTTATGAGTATAGTTGTAAAACTGCTTGACACGTCCTTCCAAACGTTCCGCTTTCTCACCGTTTATGTAAAGAGTAGTACCTTTGTGGTCTCCCTCTATGCGTACCTTCGTCCATGCTCCGGCAGGCAGTGTGGCAGCGTGGAATACAAACGTATAGCCGTCACGGCTGAAAGCCAATTTTCCCTTATTTTCCCAATTGGCATATACGGTGGAATGAGGACCTTTAAACAAAATACCGTTGATATTTTGGTCTTTGTCCGGATTTATTTCAAATTCTACCACGTATGGATAGCCTACCTCCGGCAACATAGTGGCAATGCTGTCCGTACCGTTCAAAGACAGTTCTTCATTCTGCCCCGGAAGGACTACCTCACCCTGCACACGCCCCAGCAGGTTGACACCGGGAGCTTCAGGCATCTGTTTGCACAATTCCTCAAATTCCTCGTAAGAAACCATTTCATTCTTCCCTCTCCACATCTTCTCGGCCAGTACCTGAGCGGCCGGGAATGTACGGAAATGCACATCCTGTTGTGACACACCGTTACCACAATGGTCATTCCATACGGCAAACATACCTCCCAACAGTCCCGGAGTTCCTTCAGGCAACTCTTCCTTAGGATTCACTTTACCCACACGCCATTGCTCATACAGCCATTTCGTGTCCAGGAAATCACGATAATATCCGGCAGCCGGAACAATATAAAGATAAGCATCACACGTATTGATAATCTTATATCCGTCTTTCAAAGAAGCATTAGGATCAATCCAGTCGTATGACCAGGCATTGATAGTCACATTATCTGCTTTCACCGGAGTGTTTCCTTTCAACCAGCGCAGTGCTCCCCACATACGGACATTCTTCCCGTATTTCTCTATATACTTCAGATACCGGTCTGTAAAATAGCGGAATTTTTCAGCTTCCTTGGCATTGTACTCGTCTGTACCGATATGTACGTCGGGACCTATGAAAACCGGTTTCTCACCAGAAAGATACTCATCCAGCAAAGAATCTACAAAACGATAGGTTTCCTCCTTGTATAAATCCAAATGATCCATTCCATATTTATCACTGCCTATCTCGGGTTTATAATGTGTAAAGGCCAATGAATGAGCCGGAATATCAATCTCCGGAATCACATTCACACCATATTCCATGCCCAGACGTTGCAGGTCGGTGAATTCTTTCTTGGTATAAGAACCATCCTTGGCGGTCAGCCCCGGAAAAACGTTCACTCTCCAGGCGGAAAGCAGCGTAGGTCTTGTTCCAGTCGTTATCAAAGAACTGTACAAAACCATTGTCATTGAGATGGATCTGAAATTCATTCAGTTTATAGAACGATAGTATCTTGACATATTGCCGCAGGAAATCCATTGTGAAGAACTTACGGCCCACATCCAGCATGAAGCCACGACTGGGATATTGCGGCCAGTCACGGGCAACTCCTTTGGGCAACTGTCCTTTTTCATTATAAAGAATCTGCAACAAACTCCGGGTTCCCAAAAGACTCCCTGACGAGCCGGTGCTTCAATACCGGCATAGCGTCCGGCAGTCAGCACATACTCCTTTCCCAATTGTTTGTCGGGTTTCATCAATGAAAGATAAATATCATTCTTTCCCGGTTTCCCGGTCCTAATGGTGTAGTTCCAATCCAACAGATCTTTCAAGTCCTGTGCCAGCACAGTCGCCACACTTTTCAGTGCCGCCTCATCGGCAGGAGCTACAACAATACTGCCTTCAGCAGGCAATACGAGTTTTCCACTTCCCCCCTTCCACTCTTGCAGGGCGGGAATTACTTTCGGACATGTTTCCTTGGCCGAAACACACAGACACAAGGCCAACATCCATAAGGTTAGTAAGTGTTTCATGATAATGATTAATGGTTAGTAATTAACGGTTAATGAAAAATGAAGGCATTTATTTGCCTTTTACTATCTTCTTGATATCATTCAGTTTATTCAATGCTTCAAGAGGGGTCAGATTATTGACATCCAAATTCAGAATCTCATCCCGTATCTGACTCAATACCGGATCATCCAACTGGAAGAAGCTGAGCTGCATTCCGCTCCGGCCGGACGCTATCTCAGCCGTAGGCTTGGCAATGCCCTGCTGGCGGTTGTCCGTTTCCAGTTGATGCAGAATATCATTGGCACGCTTCACGATGCTTTTCGGCATACCTGCCATCTTTGCCACATGAATACCGAAAGAATGTTCGCTGCCCGCCACGTTCCAGTTTGCGCAGAAAAATCACTTTATTATCTATCTCCTTCACAGATACATTGTAATTCTTGATGCGCTTGAAAGATTTCTCCATCTCGTTCAACTCATGATAATGAGTGGCAAACAACGTACGTGCCTTGGCTTTAGGATGCTCGTGAATATGCTCCACAAATAGCCCAAGCAATGGAAATACCATCATAAGTGGAGGTTCCCCGTCCCAACTCATCAAACAGCACCAAACTGCGGCTAGAGAGGTTGTTCAAAATATTTGCCGCCTCATTCATTTCAACCATAAAGGTAGATTCGCCCACAGAGATGTTATCGCTGGCTCCCACACGGGTGAATATTTTATCCACCATACCGATCCGCGCACTTTCGGCAGGAACAAAACTACCCATCTGCGCCAACAAGGTAATCAGCGCAGTCTGGCGTAGCAAAGCCGACTTACCCGCCATATTGGGACCGGTAATGATAATGATTTGCTGGGTTTCCGAGTCCAGAAAGACATCATTGGCAATATACTTCTCCCCTACCGGAAGCTGCTTCTCGATGACAGGATGACGGCCTTGCCTGATGTCAATCACCTCACTGTCCTCCACAACAGGACGGATATAATTGTTCTCTTTCGCCACATTGGCAAAAGCCAGCAGACAATCCAATCGGGCAATCTGACTGGCATTAATCTGAATGGCTGGAATAAACTCTGCCAAAGCGACCACCAATTCGTTATAGAGCTTTGTTTCAAGCACTAAAATCTTATCTTCGGCCCCCAAGATCTTTTCTTCGTATTCTTTCAGTTCCTGAGTAATATAGCGTTCCGCATTCACCAGCGTCTGTTTACGGATCCAGTCGGCAGGTACCTTATCCTTATGCGTGTTACGCACCTCAATATAGTAACCGAACACATTGTTATAAGCAATTTTCAAGCTGGGAATGCCGGTCAGCTCACTTTCACGTTGCTGTACTTTGAGCAGATAATCCTTGCCGGAAAAAGCTATCTGCCGTAGTTCATCCAGTTCTGCATTCACCCCTCTGCTATCACACCACCTTTATTCACCAGCAAAAGGAGGATCATTCTTAACCTCTTTCGCTATCTTTTCACGGATAGACAGACATAAAATTCAGTTGTTCCCCAATACGGCGGAGACTCCCGTTATCCGCATTCAAACAGGCATTCTTAATCGGCTCGATGGCTTGCAAAGCTACTTTAAGTTGCACCACCTCGCGTGGAGAGATTCGTCCTACGGCAGCTTTCGAAACAATACGTTCCAAATCTCCTATCAGATGTAGTTTCTCTTCTATGAACTCTTTGAAATCCGGCTCGCGGAAGAAGTATTCCACTACATCCAGACGCTCATTGACAGGCTTCTCATCTTTCAACGGAAAGACTACCCAGCGTTTTAGCAAACGGGCTCCCATAGCTGATAGTGCGGTCGATCACATCCAGCAGACTGGTTCCGCCCTCATTCATGCTACCTATAAGTTCCAAGCTCCGTACCGTGAATTTATCCAGCCGCACATAACGGTCTTCCTCTATACGGGAAAGAGAAGTTATATGGCCGATCTGATAATGCTGCGTCATATTGAGGTATTGCAAAATAGCTCCCGAAGCTACAATACCATTCTTAAGGTGCTCCACCCCGAAACCTTTTAAGTTCTTGGTCTCAAAGTGCTTCAACAGCTTCTCGCGTGAGGAACTTTCATTAAACACCCAGTCATCCAACTCAAAAGTAAAGAACTTGCTTCCGAAATTTCCTTCAAACATTCCCCGTTTACCACGTTCGAAAAGCACCTCTTTGGGGGCGAAATTATTTAATAACTTGTCTATATAATCAAAAGGCCCCTCTGCGGTAAGGAATTCACCGGTAGAGATATCAAGGAAGGCCACACCACAACTAGCTTTCCCAAAATGAACGGCAGCCAGAAAATTATTTTCTTTGTAAGAAAGAACATTGTCATTGATGGCTACACCCGGGGTCACCAATTCGGTGATACCGCGCTTCACCAGTTTCTTAGTCATCTTGGGATCTTCCAATTGGTCACAAATAGCCACCCGCTTGCCGGCACGTACCAGCTTGGGCAAATACGTGTCCAATGCATGGAAAGGAAAGCCGGCCATTTCTACGCTCTTTGCCTGTCCATTGGCCCGCTTGGTCAGCGTAATACCCAAAATCTCTGAGGCAACAATAGCGTCTTCTGAATAAGTTTCATAAAAATCCCCGCACCTGAATAGCATAATCGCATCGGGATGCTTTGCCTTCAACTCAAAAAACTGCTTCATCATCGGGGGTTAAAACTACATCATTTACCACTGTATCGTCCTTTCTTTTTTTTAAATTAATATTTTCTCGCAAAGATAATAATTAGCAAATTTAATCTGAAACAGTAAAAGAAAAAATTATATCTTTGTACTAGCTAAAAATACGGAAACAATGAAAGAAATAAAAAGTAAACGAACTGACTGACAATCTGTTCGAAACAATCAGCAAGGAATGGATGTTGGTAACTGCCGGTACCAAAGACAAATTCAACACTATGACGGCAAACTGGGGAGGTACAGGATTTCTATGGAACCGTCCGGTAGCCTTTATCTTTATCCGCCCCGAACGTTATACATTCGACTTTATAGAGCAGAATGACTATCTCACTCTCTCTTTTCTAGGTGAAGAGCATAAAGAAATACATAAGATATGCGGTTCCAAATCGGGACGTGACATGGATAAAGTAAAAGCGACAGGACTATCGCCCTTGTTCACCGAGAACGGAAGCATCACTTTTGAGCAGGCGCGGTTGACTTTTGAATGCAAGAAACTGTATGCCGATCTGATCAAGCCCGGAAACTTTATCGACAAGAGCATTACGGACCGATGGTATGGGGAATCACACGGTGGTTTTCACAAGATGTATGTGGTGGAAATTGTAAATGTGCTAAGCCGCTAATTAACGGCATCGATTGTTTTTTTTACTGCTGCTTCTTGTATTGACTATATTAAAGGATATGATCCGATACGAAAAAAGCCCGTCAAACTGTATGTTTAACGGGCTTTTGTTTCATTTCGGATTGAAAACTGTTGGACTACCAAGATTCGAACTTGGACAAACAGAACCAAAACCTGTTGTGCTACCATTACACCATAGTCCAATCATTATGTGCTTTCCTTGGAAAGCGGTGCAAAGATACGTTTTTCCTGCAATATAGTCCAAATATTTTCGCACTTTTTTTTTGCAATAAAGTGCAAATGCTTAACTTTGCGTACAAACTAAAAGAAATAAATACATGAAAAAACTTCTAACTTGCCTTGCTTTAAGCCTTGTTGCAGCAAGCAGTTATGCAGCTACACCTTTATGGCTGCGTGACGTGCAAATTTCCCCCGACGGCACGGAAATTGCATTCTGTTATAAAGGAGATATCTATAAAGTACCCTCCAACGGAGGAACTGCCACCCAACTCACTACACAAGCCTCATACGAGTGCAGCCCCATCTGGTCACCGGATAGTAAACAGATTGCCTTCGCCAGTGACCGCAATGGCAATTTCGACCTGTTCGTCATGTCGGCCGATGGCGGAGCAGCCCGGCGTCTTACCACCCATTCGGCTTCCGAAATACCGTCAACCTTCACCACCGACGGCAACTATATCCTGTTCTCGGCCTCTATCCAAGACCCTGCCAACAGTGCCTTGTTCCCTACCTCAGCTATGACAGAACTATACAAAGTCCCTGTAACCGGCGGACGTACCGAACAGGTGCTGGGTACTCCCGCAGAAATGGTCTGCTTTGACAAATCAGGAAAAACATTTCTCTACCAAGACCGCAAAGGTTTTGAAGACGAATGGCGCAAACACCACACCTCGTCCATCACCCGTGACGTATGGTATATGATTCGGAAAACGGCAAGCATACCAACCTGACCGCCCATGCAGGCGAAGACCGTAACCCTGTATTTGCGCCCGACGGGCAAACCGTTTATTTCCTGAGCGAACGAGACGGAGGTACATTCAACGTATATTCCTTTCCGATAAGTAGTCCTCAATCATTGGAAACGGTCACCAACTTCAAGACTCATCCGGTCCGCTTCCTGTCAATGGGTAGCAACGGCACTCTCTGTTATACGTATGATGGAGAAATATACACTCAAAAACAAGGAGATAAACCGCAGAAAGTCAAGATCGATATCACCCGTGATGACCAAAATACAATAGCGGATCTGAATTTCAGTAATGGAGCGACCTCAGCTACCGTATCACCGGACGGCAAACAAGTTGCTTTCATTGTACGAGGTGAAGTATTCGTCACTTCCGCCGATTATAATACCACCAAGCAAATCACACATACCCCTGCCCGTGAAGCAGGACTTACTTTCTCACCGGACAACCGTACTTTGGCGTACGCCAGTGAACGCAACGGAAACTGGGAACTTTACATGGCCAAGATTGCACGTAAGGAGGAAGCCAAACTTCCCCAATGCGAACTGCCATTGAAGAAGAAGTACTCCTGCCTCGGACAAGACAGAACGTACCTATCCGCAATTCTCGCCGGATGGGAAGGAACTAGCCTTTATAGAAGACCGTAACCGGTTGATGGTGCTTAATCTGGAAACCAAAAAAGTACGTCAGGTCACTGACGGTTCCACCTGGTTCAGTACCGGCGGTGGCTTTGACTATTCATGGTCGCCGGACGGCAAATGGTTCACATTGGAATTTATCGGAAACCGGCATGATCCATATTCCGATATAGGTATGGTAAGTGCACAAGGAGGAAAAATTATCAATCTGACCAATAGCGGCTATACCAGTGGCTCCCCCCGCTGGGTACTGGATGGTAATGCCATTTTTATTCATTACCGAGCGTTATGGTATGCGTGCCCATGCCTCATGGGGATCACTGAACGATGTGATGCTGGTATTTATGAACCAGGATGCATACGACAAATTCCGCCTGAGCAAAGAAGATTACGAATTGCAGAAAGAACTGGAAAAAGAACAAAAGAACACAACCGAAGCCAAGAAAAACGATAAAAAGAAAGGTGATAACAAAGAAAAATCCGAAGAGAAGAAAGAGGAAAAAGTAAAGGACATTGTGGTGGAACTGAACAACATAGAGGACCGCATCGTACGCCTTACTCCCAACTCTTCCGATTTGGGGAGCGCCATTATCACCAAAGACGGCGAGACCTTATATTACCTCTCTGCCTTTGAAGGCGGCTATGACCTGTGGAAAATGAATCTGCGCAAGAAAGATACCAAGTTACTCCATAAAATGGATGCCGGATGGGCCAACATGGAAATGGACAAGGATGGAAAGAACTTATTCTTGCTAGGTAGCAACACGATGCAGAAAATGGGTACTAATTCTGAAAGCTTGAAACCCATCAGCTATCAAGCCCACGTGAAGATGGACCTCGCAGCCGAACGTGACTATATGTTCAACCACGTATACAAACAAGAACAAAAACGCTTCTACAACCTGAACATGCACGGAATAGACTGGGATACTATGACCAAAGCCTATCGCAAGTTCCTGCCGCATATCAATAATAATTATGACTTTGCGGAGTTGTTGAGCGAATATCTGGGCGAACTGAACGTTTCACACACAGGAGGACGTTACCGTCCGCGCCTGAAAGGAGATGCCACCGCTACCTTAGGATTATTGTATGACTGGAATCATAATGCAAAGGCCTGTTGATTTCTGAGGTAGTGGAAAAAGGCCCCTTCGACCACGCCCGTTCCAAAGTGAAAGCCGGAGATATCAATTGAAAAGATCGACGGCCAGGAAATCACTCCCGAAAGCGATTACTCTGTTCTGCTGAACGGTAAAGCCAGAAAGAAAACACTGGTTACGCTCTATAACCCGCAGACCAAAGAACGTTGGGAAGAAGTAGTTGTTCCTGTCAGCAATGGTGTAATGAGCGATCTGCTCTATGCACGCTGGGTAAAACAACGGGCAGCCGATGTAGACAAATGGTCGAACGGCCGTTTGGGATATGTGCACATTGAATCCATGGGAGATGACAGCTTCCGTTCCGTTTATTCGGATATTCTGGGCAAGTACAATAACCGTGAAGGTATCGTCATCGATACCCGTTTCAATGGCGGAGGACGTTTGCACGAGGATATTGAGATCCTGTTCAGCGGAAAGAAATACTTTACACAGGTAGTTCGCGGACGTGAAGCTTGCGATATGCCCAGCCGCCGTTGGAACAAGCCGAGTATCATGGTGCAGTGTGAAGCCAACTACAGTAACGCACACGGCACTCCGTGGGTATACAGCCATCAAAAAATAGGCAAGCTGGTAGGTATGCCTGTACCGGGAACCATGACCAGCGTATCTTGGGAAACATTGCAGGATCCGACACTGGTATTCGGCATTCCTGTTATCGGCTATCGCTTGCCGGATGGAAGTTATCTGGAAAATTCACAATTAGAGCCGGATATCAAAGTGGCCAATTCACCGGAAACAGTAGTGAAAGGTGAAGACACACAATTGAAAGCTGCGGTAGACGAGCTGTTGAAAAGAGATAGACGGAAAATAAAGACGAAAAGAAAAGATACAAACAAAAACCGGAAGGAGAAACAACAGGTTTTCTTCTTCCGGTTTTGTTTGTAGGGACATTTACTGAATATCCCCTTTTTATTTATAAAAGAAGTTCTCTTTTTTCTTATTTGGCAATCACCAGATAATAGTTCTTCTTTCCGCGCTGAACCAGCAGGTATTTTTCATCCAGCAGGTCAGCAGTCGTAATCACCTGGTCAAAGGCACTTAATTTCTCCTTGTTCAATGAAACGCCACCGCCCTGTACAAGCTTACGCATCTCACCTTTAGAAGCGAAAACAGCGGCATTATCAACGAACAAGTCTACTGCCTTCACACCTTCGGCCAATGCATCTCGTGACACCTCAAACTGAGGAACACCTTCGAACACTGCCAGCAACGTGTCTTCATCCAGCTTTTCAACGCTTCGGAAGTGGCGTTACCAAACAGGATGCCCGATGCCTCAACAGCAGCATTGTAATCTTCTTCCGAATGAACCATCACAGTTACTTCCTTAGCCAGACGCTTCTGCAATACACGCAAATGCGGAGCTTCAGCATGTTCTGCTGTCAATGCTTCCACTTCTTCCTGACTCAGCGAAGTGAAAATCTTTATATACGTGCGGCATCCTCGTCACTTACATTCAACCAGACTGGTAGAATTTGTAAGGAGAAGTATAACGGGGGTCCAACCAAATATTACCAGACTCAGTCTTACCGAACTTACCACCATCGGCCTTTGTAATCAACGGACAAGTCAATGCAAACACTTCACCGCCATTAGTACGGCGAATCAGCTCGGCCCCGGTAGTAATATTACCCCATTGATCCGAACCACCCATCTGAAGTTTGCAGCCCTTTGTTTCATAAAGATGCAAGAAATCGTATCCCTGCAACAACTGGTAAGTAAATTCTGTAAATGACAAACCGTCACGCGCCTCACCGTTCAAACGTTTCTGTACAGAATCCTTAGCCATCATATAATTCACTGTAATGTGCTTCCCTACCTCACGGGCAAAGTCCAGGAAAGTAAAATCCTTCATCCAGTCATAGTTATTCACCAATTCGGCTTTGTTAGGAGCATCGCTCTCAAAGTCAAGGAACTTAGCCAGCTGTTTCTTGATGCAAGCCACATTATGACGCAATGTTTCCTCGGTCAGCAAATTGCGCTCCTGCGATTTGCCGGAAGGGTCACCGATCATACCGGTCGCGCCGCCCACCAATGCCAACGGCTTATGACCGCAACGCTGGAAATGACGTAGCATCATCACACCACACAAGTGGCCGATATGCAGAGAATCAGCCGTAGGGTCAATACCCAGATAAGCTGTCACTTGTTCTTTAGCCAATAACTCTTCGGTGCCCGGCATCATTGTGTGCACCATTCCACGCCATGTTAATTCTTCTACAAAATTCATCGAATGATTATCTATTTAAATGTTTGATTTATACTTTAAATGCCACAAAAGTAACGACTCTTTATCTGAAGAAACAACTCTTATTGCCGAAAAAAGATTTTCCGTTGCATTTTCATCTATCCTATCGCACAGAAAGGAAACTTCCACATTCTTCGTTTCCGCCATCCGTCCTATCACCATACGGATATCCTGCGTGCTCTCATCCGTTTCGGCCAATAAACATTCTAAAGGCACGTGCCGCAACACATCAGGCTGATATCTTTCTCCCAACGAAAAATAAATGTTTTCCTGCATCAGCCGGCAGGCAATATGCAGATTATTACGGAAACCATGTACCACCCAAGGCATCTGCGGACGATACTTCTTTTTCAGTTCAATCAGTTCATTAAACGCCTTCACACAATGAATACCAACGGTTTTCCTACTGACTCGCTCAATAAAATTTGTCGGACAAACACCTCTTTTTGCAACAGAATATCTGCCGGCCCCAAACGGTCCAAACCCGCCTCTCCTATCGCCAGAACAGAGGGATGACAGACCGCCTTTTCCAACGTTGTCCAATCTTCCGGACCAGCTTCCAAAACTTTCCACGGATGAATGCCTACAGAATAATAACACCCTTCCACAGGTTCAAACCATGCAGGCTCTACATTGAAAATGCATTCTCCCGGTACAGCAGCATTGCGATGCGTATGAATATCCAGCAACATAAGGACAACAGATTTTACGGAACCGGATCATAGCCCGACCCGCCCCACGGATGGCAACGCAATATCCGGCGGACAGCCAGATACAATCCCTTGAAAGGACCATGTTTTTTAATGGCCTCGATGGCATATTCCGAACAGGTAGGTACAAAACGGCATGAAGGAGGAGTCATTGGAGAAATGTACCCCCGATAGAAATAAACAGGCAACAGCAACAGATAGGAAAGTATCTTTTTCATTCCAGCCTTTCCACTATATGAAACAGCAGTTTCTTCACTTTCTCCTCCACTTCGGCAGAAGAATGAATATGGTTATCCAGCCATATAAAGGCGATAATCAGTCTTTTGTTCCGGGAAGCCAGCGCATCCAGCAACAAATGCTTGTTCTTCCGATAAGCCTCACGTACCTGACGTTTCACCAAATTACGCTTTACCGCAACGTTTGAACCGCTTCTTGGGCACGCTGATCAGAATGGAAGCTGCCGCCATATCTTCCTCCACAGGCTCTACCGACATATACACCACACGTAGCGGAAAAGCCGGAAAAGACTTGCTTCCACCTGAAAAAAGACGCTCAATCAATGTCTTACTATTCAGACGCTCTTTTTTTACCGAGTGTATATTCTACCATAATCTTCTTTTCTTTTATTAAAATAAAGAAACCGAGGGTTTCGAATCACAAAGTTACAACTTTTATTGATACAAAACCCCCCGGTTTTGGGATATAAACTAAAAATTAATCCTTATTACGCTCGCGGATAAACATATCCAATGCCGCAGTCATGGACGGAGCCTCTACAGTAGGAGCTTCCAGATCCAACCGCAATCCGGCATCCTTTACCGCTTTAGCAGTAGCAGGACCAAAACATCCTATCGCAATTTCCTTTTGGTCGAACTCCGGAAAATTCTTCATCAAAGAATTGATTCCTGCAGGACTGAAAAACAACAGCATATCGTAATCGAACTCTTCCTCGGGAGTAAAATCATTACTTACCGTACGATACATTACTACCTCCGTATGCTGAATTTTATTTTTATCCAATAAAGTCTTGATCTCATCATTGTGTACATCAGACATCGGCACCAAATATTTTTCCGTATTGTGCTTTACGATAGAAGGCACCAGATCTGCGAATTTACCGGTCGCGCCGAAGAATACTTTACGCTTGCGATACTGAACATATTTCTGAATGTACAAAGCAATGGTTTCGGACGTGTACAGAAATATTTCAATTGTTTCGGGC
>ENA-OQAX01000262-OQAX01000262.1-human-gut-metagenome-genome-assembly--contig:-NODE-262-length-12514-cov-6.796965_pt1 | contig 12514 bp, 13 predicted proteins | sample MGYA00242741_ERZ504539 | MGnify/ENA primary metagenome ERZ504539 (study PRJEB26092, sample SAMD00036277) | human gut metagenome | host: Homo sapiens | study: EMG produced TPA metagenomics assembly of... | reverse complement strand
CCTTGTGATCTTAGACTGAATTTGCCGGAGATCAGTGGCTTTCAAATCTGCCAGGAACTAAAGAATAAAACCGCTATCCCCGTCCTGGTACTAACTTCCAGAGATCAGGTAAAGGATGAACTGCAAGCGTTCCACTTGGGTGCCGATGAATATTTGACGAAGCCGTGCAGAAAAGACCGGCTTCTTGCCAGGGTATCCAATATTCTCAAAAGGTATGAAGGCCGTACCAATCTCATAGAGGGACCAGATTTCCTGTTAGACCAGCAGACCTACACGCTTTATATTCATAATACCTCTGTCGTGCTTCCAAAAAATCAGGGAAAACTGTTGGTTGCTCTTTTGTCCGGCGGCGATGCTCTGGTCACGACGGAGCAACTTTGCATAGCACTATGGGGAACCACGGAATACATAGACGAAAATGCCTTGCAGGTTAATCTGACCAGGCTGAAAAAAGACGATGTCCGGTCTTGAGATGAAGCAGCGAATCGTTGCGGTTCGTGGGATGGGCTATCGTCTGGAAACGGGGGTGGCTCCATGAAGCAGCTTTGGCGCATAACAGAGCGATACTACCCCTGGCTATTGTTGCTGTTGGGCGTGGATTGCTTTTGTGCTATCATTCTTTGGATTTCTGACATTCAGGCATTTCAACCCTTGATTGGGTTAGTAGTTCTGACAAGCCTCCTTTTGTTTTCAGCGATTCTGTTTGTACTAAACAAGCGGGAGACTACCCGCCGAGAACTGTTCCGGGATTTCCTCAGTGATCCTACCATCTGCAACGAGGAACGGCTGCTCAGTGCCATCAGCCGGGAAGAAGGAGAATCTATCCGGCTTCTGGCATCAGTTTTACAGGAACACAAAACTGAGAGTAACAGTATGGCAGATGCCCTACAGGACTATGAAGAATATGTGGAGGGCTGGGCACATGAAGCGAAAACGCCCCTATCGTTGCTGACCATGCTCTTGGATAACCGGAACGATGAAATCTCTCCTTCCCTGCAAGCAAAGCTGGATTATGTCCGCAGTCAGCTTCAGGAGGATGTCACGCAGATGCTGTACTATGCCCGGTTGAAGAGCAGTACAAAGGATTACCGATTTGAGGATGTCAATTTGAATGACTGCTTGGGTGAAGTTCTGGAGGACTATGCCCCACTTCTTGAAGAGAAGCAGTTTGTCATTCTCAACAAACTGCAATCTGAAACAGTCTATACAGACCGTAGAGGACTTCAGTTTATGTTGGGACAAATCGTTAGCAATGCCATCAAATATAGCAGCGATAGTCCCATGCTTACAATTTCCGTGATACATTCGGAGACCGCAGATATCCTTTCTGTTGAAGATAACGGCATTGGCGTAAAAAATATAATCTGCCGTACATTTTTCAAAAGGGCTTTACCGGGGATTCTACTGACAGCAGAAAGAAGGCTACCGGTATGGGACTTTACCTGGTTAAGAAGATGGCCGACGATCTAAATCTTCATCTGGAAGCAGCTTCCCAGTGGGGAAAGGGCTTCAAGATTGTCATCTTCTTTCCTAAATTGAGATCCAACGGAGGGAAATAATATAAACAGAAAAACGCCCGCAGGATTTTCTCCTGCGGGCAGCGTGTTGTCAGCTATCCCAAGGCTTGTATTCTGTTACAGTTTTCAAATAGGTTTCGGGATCGCCGTTCAAGATAAGGTCTGCATACTCCAAAGGAGCGTTGTAGATCAAATAATCCAGCTCTGACCGCTGATACATATTGTCAGCAATCTCGTTCTCAACGGCGATAGTGTCAATCGCAATCATACTGCCGTCGCTGAATTTCACTTCCACACAGCAATTATCCATATTGTAGGCACAAGATATTAAGGTTTTCATGGTATGTCCTCCATAATTCGTAATATAAAGCGAAAATCCCGTCTGACTTCCTGTTAGAAATCAGACGGGATTTGTCCGTATGCACCCCGGAAACCGTCAGCTAACAGTTGATAAGTAAATTAGTTCCTTATCACTGTTAAGCCAACCAACAATGGGCTTTTTCTTGTTTTGGGTGTGACCTATGCAGGAGCAACAAATTTCACGCTTCGGCGTCTGTCTATACCGTCCTGTCGTAGTTCTCCGACCCGGAAGGCCAGAGGTTCGAATCCTCCCGGTCGCACCAAGAGCAGTACCTTATGGGGTGCTGCTCTTTTTGTTTTGCGCGGATTTTATGGGGCAGTAAAAGAAGGGATTCGAACAGCCCGTGCCCCGCGCTTTGCGTCCCGCGGGGCAGAAACGCCCCGGTGGGGCGGTTTCTAGGGCGCGGCTTGGCGAATCCCTTCGGGCGCGCCAAAAAGCGCATTGCAATGTACTTTTGCAATGCGCTTTTTTTCAGATTTTAGAATAATTTTAGTAGCATATCATCTGCCGCATCGGTGTACTGTCCTTTTGACAGCCGTTCATTTCTCAGTTGATTTATGGTGATTCGCATAAGGCTAATTTCTTCTATGGAGAACGTTGCTCCTTTATCGGCTGGGAGAGAATCGATTTTCAGTATCAGACTTCCCACTTCTTTACAGTCTGTACCGATGGCACGTCTGCTTTTGCATCATACATCCCAGTGCATCCTACACAGCAGAAGAAACGTTATTATTCCCGGGAACCTATTGAAGCAACAACTGCTATGCAGGCCTAAAATTCCCGCATAGCAGTTATTTTTTATTCTATATGTTTTCTAAGGTGTATTTGAAAACAAAGAAAATGACGGATATTTCGCAAACACAAGCAGAATTTAAGGCAAAGAGCCGCAGGAATCCTTTGTGGATTCCAAGGCTTTTAACGCAAAATTCCGCTGCGTTTGTAGAAATAGACGATATTTTTGACTTTTCAGATACCCCCTAATTTATTGAATTTCAAACTTATCCTTTACCAAATCTGCCCTCAACGCAATCATATCCGCACCATGTTTCCAGCAGATGCTCAGCACCGGTGCACTCCACGTAGTCGTGATCTCAGCATCCGAGTGGAATGCCGGGTGCGTTTTGCGCAGACGCAGTAGATCCAGCTGGCGCTGGACTACATCACGCTGCAATGCTGTGTTGATCTGTTCCGCATTCAGGTTGGTTCGGTTAATCTCCTTGTGGCCGCCCGCACCGGCATGGCGCACGGCCTCCACATCGTTCTTTCCAGCAAACAGATCAAGATACCACACCTGTGGTTTGCCGGGCATGAAGAGTTGAATCGCACGGGCCAGCAGCATCTTGTCAGCATCAGCACCAAGGGCGCTGTAATAAGTAGCGTTGACCTGGTAGTAAATATTTTTCTGTCCGTGCAGATCTTTCACCATACCGCCGCGCGCTACAATAGTTCCGATCAGGCTCTGAATGCGCTCCTCCGGCAGCATTCCTTTCAAATCCAGCAGCGGAATGCCATCATGGCAGCCCAGCATATTTACGGTGTGGATCTGATGATCGCGCAATTCATCAGCCCAAGCGGCCAGGTAGCTGCCATCCTTATTTTCAATGGCATCCAACACCAGCCCCGGCAGGAAGAAATCATAGGTCATGTAGCCTTTATCTGCCACTGTCTGGTAAATTTTTTCGCTGTAAGATGCATGAATTTCCGGCAGCAGCTGCAAACCATATTCATCCGCCAGTACCTTTACTTTGTCCAGCAGCTCCCAAGTAGCCGGGTCGTTCAAAAAGTTTTTCTCTCCCGGTTCCTTGGGGGCATAGGCAAAGGCATCCAGCCGCACAATGGATGCTCCATATCCAGCCAATGTCTGCAGGGTATTGCGGTAGAACTCCCACACTATGGGGCTTTTTATGTTCAAGTCCATCTGCCCCAGGTATTCACGGTGTTCCTCCAGCCAATTGATCACAACAGATTTGCAGGCTGCATATTTACCAAAGTTGATTTCATCCGGCTTTTGGCCCGCATTCAATGCTGCAGCCAGCATTGAATGCAACCGCACAGCAGCTGAATACTGTAAGCCGGAAATCTGCATCAGTTGCTGCACCGTGGGGCGCAGATAATCCACCTGCTGGTAGAATGTATTCCAATACGGCTCCTCGGTGCCGTCCGGCATGCGTGCCATCAGGATGGGTAGACCCGGCTTGCGGAAGAACATTTTTTCCAGGTATTTTGCTTCCGGTTGGATATATCCTTGCTCCGTCATGGAGCCACACCCTTGCCAGAAATCATTCCAGTTAATAAAAAAGTCTCGGTAGACAGAGTTTTTTCCGTTTTTTAACAGGTCCTGGAACTGTGGCGAAAGCACAGAAGCATGGTTCAGGATAAAATCCAGTTTAAGCTTTAACCCCAGCGCCTTTAGCCCCTCCATATCCTGCGGGCCAGCAAGTTCCTGGTTCAGGGTATAGTCAATAACTGAAAAACCACGGTCCAGATCGGTGTTGAACACGCTGGGCAAGATGTAGAACGAACCGAACACATTCTCAAATTCCGGCCGGGCCAGCAGTTGCACAATGTCATGCAGGGTGCCGCCCATACTGTCCGGGTAGGCATTCAGCATGGGGGAAATATCAAGTTTCATTTCCGGATTCCTCCAATCTGTTCAGCTCACAGCCAGCTTGCAGTATTCCGACCAGCTCAACACTTTACCCTCGCGTGAAAGGATAATTTTTGCCTTGTGCGCCTGAGATTCCAGCAGCCGCTGCTCAATTTGCAGCACCATAGTAACAAACGGACTGTCAGCTGCACCATCCCTCGCACGGCTGACTCGGTAGGTCATAGTTTCTTGCGGGGTGCTGTACAAAAACACCGGCAAGTCCACTCCGCAGTAAAAATCACTGTTGCCATGGGTCCATTCCACAATCAAGACTTTCACCTGGCTGAAATCCACTTTATCATACCACAGAGCGGCATCATCGCGCCCCATGCGCTTGAGCCAGATGGCATCTATACCATTTTTAAACCGAGCCAGGGTCTGCCCCAGTTCGTCAAAGTCCTGCTCGCTGGGGGTCCCCAGATATCCAGCCAGTGCTTTGCGCCCCTCGGCCTGGTACACAGCCAGCCAAGGTACATCAGCGCACAAAGTGGGATCTGCATCCCGCTGTTCGATTTGCCAGGTGTGCAGTTGCTGCCACACATCCGGGTTCAGCAGTGCCCCACTTGTCAGGCCGTGCATGCCTCCCTGACGGAAAATCCGCAGCCGCTCGGCATCGTTCAGCGCCGGATAGCGGCGGGGATAGTTATCCCCACTGAGTACATAACTGCCGATACCGATCTGCTTAAAATAATAGCCCAGCAATGCCGCCGCACCTGTTTTACCGGAACCAGACCCACCGCACACGGTAATCACTGCACGGCCATAGGGGTTGCGAGCACAGATCTCTGCCAACTGCGGCAGCAGCAGCGGGAAAATTGCATCCGCCTTGGTGCGGTGTGCTTCACTGATATGCACTGCATCGCCGGGCATATCACCCTGAGGCATATCTGCTGCCTTTTGGGGCAGCGTTGGGGGGGTCCAGTCCTTTTGCGCAGCCTGCAACAAGCTGCACACCTGTTTGCTCTGTTCTGTCATGGTCGTTTTTTTCCTTTTATGTCTGCGGCAAAAATTCTGCGCGGGCGGCGGTTTCTTCTGGCCGCATGGCGTCAAAGCCGCCCACAGTGTTTTCGTGGGTAATGGCCACACCTGTACGGTCAAACGTAAAATGCACCGTCACTTCAAAGCAGGTTTCCACCCAGCGCGCTGCCACGGCGAACGTATTTTTCTGCTCCCACCAACGGCTAGTTCTACCCGGCTGGTGGGGCTGCTCTGCAGCGGCAGAATGTTCTGGCGGCGGGTGCCATCAGTACCAATGATCAGCTGCTTTTGGGTCCCACCCTGTGTAAAATGCAGCACCGCATGGTCATCCGCAAAAGTAAATTTTGCGGTTTCGATCGCCTGTTCTCCGGCCGCACCGCTCAGGCGGCTCATGCCCTCACTCCAAAGGCGCAGACGCCCCTTGGTTACAGCAAACATCTTGCCATTTATGGCACTACGCAATGGGCTAAACGGGGCAAATACCGGTGCCGCAATTGCCAAATGACGCATCCGCGTTGCCAAGCGGGCCGCTTGCTCGGGGTTTTCTTCCACATGCTGCACTGCTTTTACGCGGTCCAGGTAGGCCCACAATGTATCCAGTGTTTTTTGTGCCCAGTGGGCGCCGGTAGCGGTCTCATTCAAAGATATCTGCATATCCAAGTCGGGAATCCACCACACTGAACTGTCCCATGGCACCGTCTGCACGGAAACACCTTTAGGCTGGCCACCAGCCATATCTGGAACCCGTACCCCAAAAAGTTATCGCTCGCTTCAGGGTTGCCGATAGCCTCCGTGGCCGATTCATTTTGTAAGCTGACTGCTTTATGCGCGTAATCCTCCGAAAGAATGCGTTCTCCGTTCCACATACCGCCATCGGCATACAGCTTCATCAGGCGCAGGTTATCCTCAGTAGTAGCAAACAGGCCACCGCCGCCCACTTCCATGCCATCCGGCATCGTCATCCAGCGCAGGTTAGCGGCATCAATGCCAATTTTATCAAACAGGCGCGGGGTCAGATAATCCTGCAGACCCAGCCCTGTCACTTTGCGAACCATAGCCCCCAGCAGCGTAGAACCCATGGAATTATACATGTAAGTCGTGCCCGGTTCATGCAGCACAGGCGTTGCCAAAAAGCTGCGGATCCAGTGTTCATCCGCCGGGGACATGGTATCCATACCACAGCCCATGCAGAGCACATCCCGTACCGTCATTTTTTCAGGTTCTCGCTGGGTTTTTCTGGCGCTTCATCTGGGAAAATATCAATCACTTTATCATCAAGGTGCAACAGCCCTTCGGTGCAGGCAATGCCAACCGCTGTGGCCGCATAGGTCTTGCTTAAGGATTGCAGCCCGTGCCGCACACCGGGGCCATAAGGGGCCCACCACCCTTCGGCACATACTTTGCCATGCCGCATAATCATCAAGCCGTGCATCTCAGTAAAGCCGCTTTCCAGCTCGTCCAGCAGCCATTCAATATCTTCGCTGCGTAGCCCCACTGCTTCTGGGGTGGTGCGCTCAAACTCTCTGCGTTTCATCGTCAACCTCCTGTTTTTCGGCATTCAACATCCAGGGCACTGCCTTTTTGATTTCCTGGTCCCAGAACTGCCAGCTATGTGCGCCCGGCCCCTGGAACCAGGTCACATCCGCACCAAGTCCTTCCAGTTCCTTGCGCATAACAGTGTTATTGGAGAAAAGCGAATCCTCCGTTCCACAGGCAAGGTACAGCCGGGGCAATGTGCCCGTCTGTTTGGCCTTTTGGGCCCAATATAGCGGGTCTCGCGGACCGCCTGCCAAGGCATCCAGGTCACCGAACACACGGCGGTAATAGCCATAGTTGCCCACCCCGCTGGGGATCACAGCACCCGGCTTCATTCCTGCAATGTCCTGAATGATAAAAGCGGAGGAAAAACACGCCGCAGCGCTGAACGTTTCACTGAACTTGCAGGCGTTCAGCAAGGTACCGAACCCTCCCATCGAAAGCCCAGCCATCCAGGTGTGCTCCCTATCCCGGCACAGCGGGAACGCGGCACGGGTCAGCTCCACCAGTTCCTGACCAACAAAGGTGCTGTATAAAAATCCAGCTTCGGTATCATCCTCATAAAAGCTGTTTTCCCCACTGGGCATTACCACGGCAATGCCGTACTGGCGGGAAAGCTCGGCAATACAGCTGCCGTGCAGCCAGTCCTCGCTGCGGCCTGTATAGCCGTGCAGCAGGTACAACGTGGGGAACGGTCCCTCCTGCGGCTGGGGTTCCACCAGATCCTCAATCGGCAGGCAGATGTCCACATCCACCAGCCGCATCAAACATTTGGAAAAAAACTCCGCATGGAAAATCGCCATTCCAGTCCAGCCCCCTTTTACAGATAAACAAACGGTTCTTTTGCATCAATAAAGATTACCGGGCAGCAGTGATCAATCAGATCCGGCAGCCAGGTTGCCATATATTCCATTCCGGCTTCCTCGCTGCGCTCATGGCCAAGTTTGATCATGGCCTTGTTCTGCCCCAGCTGCATGGCATCCCGGATGTACGCACAGGTGGTCCATTCTGTCACATCCCCACACAGCATCACATCGGCGTGGGTTTGCTCCATGGCCTGCATCGGCATCTCTTCCACGCCAAGGCCCAGGCTGCCGCCGCCCACCAAAATCAACACTTTGTTTACCGGCATTTCCGGATCACCTATGGTTTGCAGGGTGGTCATATCCAGCTTGCGCTTTAAGTCTGCGGCCAGGTCTACCAGCGTGGTTTGGGGGATTTCGTACAGCCAAGGGGCTTTCTGGCCGGGCACCAGGTATTGGTTCCAGCCCAGCTTGTCCGCTACCGCCCCAATAAATGCGGTCCCCTGCCGCGGCGTGCATATGGTCATGGTAACGCCAGATCGTCATACCCGTCTCATCGATCAGGCGGCGTTTGGCAAGGTAGGTCGAATCTTCCGCACACCAGTCCGGTACATCGCGGCCGGTGAACCAGGTTGGTTCGTGCGTAATGATAAAGTTCACACCTTTGGCAGCAGCTTCGCGGATCACCTCTACCGTTGCCATAAATGTAACGGCAATTCCCTTAACTTCCTGCTGGGGGTCGCCGGTCATCAGCTGGTCGCAGGTTGGGGCAATACGAGTTTCGCCGGTGGAATCCGTCAGGACACGATCAATTACTTCCTGAATTTTCATGATTTTGTCTCCTTTAGCCTTTGACTGCGCCCATAATAACGCCCTTGGTCAGGTACTTTTGCAGGAACGGGTAGATGACCACAATGGGCAGTACACCTACAACAGCCAGCGCCATACGGATACCGGTGCTGGGCAGGGAAGCCATGCCGCTGCCCACCATCGCCGCAGCGTTGCCACTGGAAAGGAACTGGATGTTGTTCATCATGCGCACCAAAAAGTTCTGAATACCGTAATATACCGGGTCATCCACATAGTAAAGGGCATTGATCCAGTCATTCCAGTAAGCCAGGCCGGTGAACAGGCCAACCGTCACATTGACCGGTACGCTCAGCGGTACCATGATTTTCCAGAAGGTTTTCAGCTCACTGGCTCCGTCGATCTCGGCAGCTTCGACCAGCTCAAAGGGGATGCTGTTTTTGTAGTAGTTGCGTACCAGCATGATGTTCATGGCGTTCATCAGCAGGTTGGGCAGCAGCAGGGCAAAGTAGGTGTTCTTGATGTGAAAAATCTGGGTCCACATAATGTAGCTGGAAACAATACCGCCATTGAACAGCATGGTAAAGAACACAAAGAACGAAAGCTGATTGCTGTACTTGAAATCCTTGCGGGACATGGGATAAGCCAGCATGGTGGTAAATAACAGACTAACCACGGTACCCACCGCCGTAATGCCCAGGGAGGTCAAATAGGAGCGGCCAATCTGTTTGCGCTGGTTCCACATGTACAGGTAACTTTCCATGCTGAACTTTTGGGGCCAGAAGCTGTAGCCATAGGTAATCAACGTGGTTTCATCCGTCAGGGAGCTTGCCAGAATCAGCACAAAGGGGGCCAGCGTTGCCACGCAGATCACAAGCAGCAACACAAGCGATACCCATTTGAAAATGCGTTCGCCGCGGGTATAAAGTTTGCTTCCCATTTGTTTGTCCTCCTATCAGAACAGTGCACTGTCGCTGTCTGCTTTTTTGACCAACCAGTTTGCGGTTACAACGGTCACAAAGCCGACAATGGACTGAATCAGGCTGGCTGCGGCCGACATGCCCACATCGCCGTTTTTAATCAATGCGCGGTACACATAGGTATCTACGGTCTGGGTCACATTGTACAGTGCGCCAGAATCCATAGGCACCTGATAGAACAGGCCAAAGTCCGAAGCAAAAATGCGGCCTACGCTCAGCAACGTCATCAGGATAATCGTGGATTTGAGCTGCGGCAACGTAACACGCACAATCTGCTTCCACTTGCCTGCACCGTCAATACGGGCTGCTTCATACAAACTGGGGTCAATACCGGCAATGCTGCCAATGTACACAATAGAAGCGTAACCGGCGTTTTTCCAGGCGTTGACGATAACCAGAATCATCGGCCAATATTTAGGTTCCGAGTACCAGTTGACAGTGGGCAGGTGCAGCAGTTCCAGGGTATTGTTCAGCAAACCGCTTTCCGGGTTCAAGAAAGCGTAAACCAGGTAAGAAACAATAACCATGGAAACCAGGTTGGGCAAGAGCAGGCTACCCTGAAAAAACTTGGAGATTGTCAGCTTGTTCAGCTCATTCATCATGATGGCCAGCGTAATGGCAAGCACCGTGGTGGTAATAATGAACACAACGTTGTATGCCAAAGTATTGCGGATCATTGTGAATGCGGCATCCGAACGGAACAAAAACTCAAAGTTTTTAAAACCGCACCAGTTGCTCTTGAACGGGCCTTTGATATAGCTGTAATCCTTGAACGCAAGAAAAATGCCGATCATGGGCAGATAGTTATTGATGAGCAGATACAAAATGCCGGGCAGTGCGATCAGCAACAACGGCTTTGTGTTCTGGCGCAGCGTGCGCTTTTTCTTTGCTGCTGTTGGTTTTACAGCCTGTGTCGCCATGGGGACCATCCTTTCCGGTAAAACATAGTGTGGATTGTCTGATAAAAATGGGTCCTGCTTGCGCAGGGCCCGCATAAGGTTTTGTTTACTTCTGGGCGGCGATCCATGCATCAAGCTGTTCCTGCTTTGCCTGGATTACGGTGTTGATACCGGCTGCATCCAGTGCATTCAGGAATTCCGGCATGGTGGTTTCGGGATCGACCGTACCACAGATCAGGCCCGGAACATACTGGTTGTAAACATTGGCAATGGCGCTCATCTCAGTGGTAACGCCGGAAGCGTCAAACATAAAGCCAAAGAACGGGCTGCGCTCAGATTCTTTGTTGTGCTTCAGCTTCAGCTGGATATCGGCAATATCTGTGCCAACCGGCTGGTACTGCAAACTTTCGGAGCCGATAACGCCGGTGCAGAGTGCTGCGGTGTAACCAACGGTAGTAGCATCCTTTCCATCGGGGTATGCCCAGTGGTCAGCGTCAGGCTTTACATAGTCAACGCCCTCTTCGCCATACAGGAAGGTATTGATGAGGTATTCATCCGTCCACAGGCGGTTAATCATCTTCATGGCTGCTTCAGGCACCTTGCTGGTGCTGGCAATGCCAAAGTCAACGTAAACGGAAGCGGAATCAAAGTAGAAATTGTACAGAATTTTGCTCTTCAGGTTGTGACCGGAGGACCGGCTCAGCACTGCACCGGCAGAATCGCCGCCGTAAGCGTCAATGGTGGAGAAGCAGCGGCCTGCGCTGAAGAGCTCAGGAGCGGTGCTGGTAGTAGTTGCGGCATCTGCCTGCAGGTAACCCTTCTGGTTCCATTCCCGCATCAGTTTGCACTTTTCCATAAAGGCATCGGATGCATACAGGTTGGTCACGGTGGAATCACCGTTCATGGTAACACCAGCGTAATAGTCGGTGTCATTCAGGCAGTCAATTTTTTCTTCGGAGCGCAGGATGGGACGGATCAGGCTGGTGTCGCCCTGATTATTGGGTGCATAGCAGACGATGTTGGGGTCATATGCGTGGACCTGTTCAAATACTGCTTCCAGATCTTCAATACTGTTCACCGTGCTCATATCCACACCGGCGGCCTGGGCAATGTCATCATCCCAGATCAGGTTGCCGTTCAGGGCCATGCCCTTGTTAGCAGGCACCGCGTAAATCGTGCCGTTAATGGTGGTAGCGGTGTACGGGTTTTCGTCAAAATCCTCTTTCAGCTTGGCGGTCACTTCCTGACCGTATTTTTCCAGCAGGTCGTTCATCGGAGCCAGCATGTCGGAAGCCACGTCATTTACCAGCGCGCGCTCAAAGAATGCATCGATCTTATCGCCGCTCTGCATGGCCAGCTGAACTTTCTGGGTGTACTCTGCCGGTCCAAACAGCTTGATGTCAATGGCGATGTTATCGTCCGGGTAGGTCTTTGCCAGGTAATCATTCATCAGGTTCTCAATGCGGGTCACTTCACTGTCTTCCGGGATGTTATTGAAAGACATGCAGTAGACCGTAACGGTGGTCGGCTCTGACGAAGCAGAACTGCCGCCGCAGCTGCGCTGCCGGAACCGCTTGAGCCACAGGCTGCCAGGCTCATTGCCAGCATGCCCGCCGTGACCAGAGAGATCAGCTTTTTCATGGTGTTTTTCTCCTTTTATTCTGTGTTTTTTCTTTCTCTTGGGGTCGGCATCCTTTTGTCTGCGCCTTCCCGCTTCGTTGTCTTTATTATATCAGCCACATCCCATGCCGTCTTTTGAAAATCCAAACAGGATTTTCAAAAATCCTCACACCTTTCCCCCCTTGCACCCGCCCGCATAAGATGCTATGCTAACCATAGAACAGCAATTTTAGAATTAGGGCAACACCGCACAATTCCCGCCTTGCGGCTTAAGCACCGCTCCGGCAGCTGCGGCACGGCATCTGCGTTGCCAAAATGCTCGATAATGTCGGGTTGCGGTACCCGCATCGTGCTTCGGGGGCAAAA
>ENA-OQAX01000261-OQAX01000261.1-human-gut-metagenome-genome-assembly--contig:-NODE-261-length-12523-cov-1.819781_pt1 | contig 12523 bp, 20 predicted proteins | sample MGYA00242741_ERZ504539 | MGnify/ENA primary metagenome ERZ504539 (study PRJEB26092, sample SAMD00036277) | human gut metagenome | host: Homo sapiens | study: EMG produced TPA metagenomics assembly of... | reverse complement strand
CACTGGAGCTGATGGGAATTGTCACAACGGTCCGCGGCGGAGCCAACTATATCACCGAGAATATGGATCAGTGGCTTTCTGCACCACTGGCCCTTCTTTTTCAGCTGAATAACAGCCATGTACAGCAAGTGCAGGAGCTTCGTTCTGCGCTGGAGCAGGAGGCTGCTCTTCTTGCAGCCGGGAATTGTACGGAGAAGGACGCATTAGATCTGCGTTCCATTCTGGCACAGCTGGAGAGCGCAGAGGATGAGAAAGCTCGTGCAGGTCTTGATAAGAAGCTTCATACGAAGATCGGCAGGATCGCAGGAAATCCTATGATCTATAATGTTCTGGATGCGGCAGCACAGCTGACAGAGGAGATCATTTCCGGTACTCGAGCCTATATTATGCAGAAAACATAATTCCGCTCTTGAGGTGGATGACCAGCACAGAAGACTGGTGGAAGCCATTATTTCCGGAGACCGGAACCAGGCGGAGAAGCTGATGCGCGAACATATGGAAACCATTGAGAAATATATAATTGAGATCGCACAGCAGCAGGGTGAGAACAGCCTTGTATTTCATCGCTGATCCACCTGACAAAAATTAAATAAAATTTCAGTAAAAATCCCGTTGATCTGGTAAGACCACTATTGATTTTGGTAAGACCGAGTGCTATAATAGGGACTGCATGGTAATACCAAAAAGTTTGGTATTATGGCAGTAACCTGCCGGAAATATCAGGAGAAAGGACTTACGATTATGGGATATGTAAAATGGAGTTATGACACACTGAACCATTTCTGCGGAGACGTTTTTTCAAAGCGTTTTGGCTTTTCTGAGGAAGAGGGAAACATTATTAAAGATGTTCTTCTGACTGCTGATCTGTATGGGATCGAGAGCCACGGAATGCAGAGAATGGTTCGTTACCATAAAGGAATCGAGAAGGGGACGATCCATCCCCAGGCGAAACCGGAAGTTGTTTTTGAGACACCGATTTCAGCTGTGATAGACGGACATAATGGAATGGGCCAGCTGATCAGCCATTTTGCCATGGAAAAGGCAATTGAGAAGGCGAAGACAACTGGTGTGGGAATCGTAAGTGTACGAAATTCCAACCATTTCGGTATTGCAGGATATTATGCGAACATGGCCTGCCATGAAGGACTTCTTGGAATGGCATGTACCAACTCCGAGGCGATCATGGTACCGACTTTTGGAAGAAAGGCTATGCTGGGCTCCAACCCGATCGCAGTCGCTATGCCTGCAGACCCGTATCCGTTTTTCTTTGACTGTTCCACAACAGTTGTAACCAGAGGTAAACTGGAAATGTATAATAAGATGGGCAAGCCTCTTCCAGATGGCTGGGCACTTGACAAAAACGGTCATGCCAGCAATAATGCACCGGATGTACTTGCAAACATCGTAGCCAAGAAGGGCGGCGGAATCATGCCTCTTGGTGGAAACGAGGAAGTCAGCGGAAGCCATAAGGGATATGGCTATGGAATGCTCTGTGAGCTGTTCAGCTCTATTCTTTCCATGGGAGTTACCTCCGACAAATGCTGTACCTTCCCGGATAAGACCGGTATCTGCCATGGATTTATGGCGATCAACCCGGCGCATTCGGAGATCCGGATGCGATTCGCAAGCATTTTTTCAGAATATCTTGAGGCACTTCGGGAGAGTCCGAAAGGCAGATGGTCAGGACAGGATCTATACACAGGCGAGAAAGAGGTAGCTGCTGAAAAAGACAGAAAAGAGAATGGCATTCCGGTCAACGACAATACCATGGTAGAGCTTGCTGATCTCTGCAGTTATCTGAAGCTTGATTTTGGCGCTTATTTTGAAGGCTATGAGCTTCCGAAGGACAGTAAATTCTTCAATGGTAATTATTAATTCAGGTAATCCTTTTGAAATGAAATATATCATAATTATCCAAGGAGGAAAAGAAAATGGATTATGCAAAAGAGTCATTAAGACTGCACGGAGATTGGAAAGGTAAGATCGAGGTTGTTACAAGAGTGCCGGTTGAGAATAAAGACGACCTTTCTCTTGCATATACACCAGGTGTAGCTCAGCCTTGCCTTGAGATCCAGAAAGATATCAATAAATCCTACGAGCTTACAAGAAGATGGAATATGTGTCTTGTTGTAACAGACGGTTCCGCAGTTCTTGGTCTTGGTGACATCGGACCGGAAGCAGGTATGCCTGTAATGGAAGGTAAATGTGTACTGTTCAAGGCATTCGGCGATGTAGACGCATTCCCGCTTTGCATTAAGAGCCATGATGTAGACGAGATCGTAAATACTATTTACATGATCTCGGATCCTTCGGTGGTGTTAACCTTGAGGATATCTCCGCTCCGAGATGCTTTGAGATCGAGAAAAAAACTGAAAGAGAAATGTGATATTCCGATCTTCCACGATGACCAGCACGGAACAGCAGTTATCACACTTGCAGGTCTGACAAAACGCTCTGAAGGTTGTCGGAAAGAAGAAAGAGGATGTTCGTATCGTTATGAACGGTGCAGGTGCAGCTGCTATCTCTATCTGCAGACTTCTTCTGAAAGCAGGCTTCAAGGATGTTACACTCTGCGATAGAAAGGGTGCCATCTATGAGGGACGTACAGAAGGAATGAACCCGGTTAAAGAAGAGATGAGCAAGCTCACAAACCTTCAGAAGAAACAGGGATCTCTTGCAGAGATGCTGGTTGGCGCGGATGTATTTATCGGTGTTTCCGCTCCTGGAGCAGTTACAACAGAGATGGTTAAGACCATGAACAAAGATGCCATCATCTTCGCATGCGCGAACCCGACACCGGAGATCTTCCCGGATGACGCAAAAGCAGGCGGAGCTAAGGTTATCTCCACAGGAAGAAGTGACTTCCCGAACCAGATCAACAACGTTCTTGCATTCCCTGGAATCTTCCGTGGTGCATTTGACGTAAGAGCAAGCGATATCAACGATGAGATGAAGATCGCAGCTCCAAGGCTCTTGCAGATCTGATCACAGAGAGGAGCTTTCTCCGGAGTATATCATTCCGAAGGCATTCGACAAGAGAGTCGGACCGGCTGTAGCCAAAGCAGTAGCAGAGGCAGCAAAAGCAACAGGCGTAGCACGTATCTGATTACAGATACAGCACGGATATCCGTCCGATACAGACCAGAACAGCCCTTCATAAGTTAAGAAAATAAATCAGACACCCGTACCCTGTAACCCGGTACGGGTGTCTTTTTGCATCTGACAGGTGGTATTACCCTTTGACAAATGTCCTTCCAGTGAGTACAATAGCAAAAGAATATGATAGGAGGTCAAGCACAGCATGAAACCATGGGAAGCTAATATACGAAAAGTAGTGCCGTATACTCCTGGCGAGCAGCCAAACGAGAGCGGTATGATCAAACTGAATACAAACGAGAATCCATATTCACCGGCCCCGGGTGTGGAGAAGGCACTGAAAGCCCTTGATACCGACACTCTGAGACTTTATCCGGACCCGACAGCCGGAGACCTGGTACACAGCATTGCTGCGTTTTACGGGCTGAAGGACGAGCAGGTATTTACAGGCGTTGGATCTGATGATGTACTGGCAATGTGTTTCCTGACATTTTTTAATTCAGAGAAACCCATCCTGTTCCCGGATATCACCTATTCTTTCTATGATGTATGGGCCGATCTTTTCCGGATCCCTTATGAGCGTCCGGCACTGGATGAAGAGTTCCATATCCGGAAAGAAGATTATTTCCGCGAAAACGGCGGAATCGTATTCCCGAACCCCAATGCACCTACCGGTGTGGAAATGCCTCTTTCCGAGATCGAGGAGATCGTAGCAAAAAATCCGGAGAGCATTGTGATCGTAGATGAGGCTTATGTGGATTTCGGAGCCACTTCCGCACTGCCGCTGATCGAGAAATATGACAATCTTCTTGTTGTGCAGACCTTTTCCAAATCCAGATCTCTGGCGGGCATGCGTATCGGTTATGCCTTCGGAAATCCGGAACTGATCAAATATCTCAATGATGTGAAATATTCCTTCAACTCCTACACCATGGACCGTACCACCATTGCGGCCGGTGTGGCATCTATGAAAGATCAGGCATATTTTGAAGAGTGTTGTAATAAGATCATTACAACAAGAGAGTGGACAAAGACAGAGCTTAAGAAACTGGGATTTTCTTTCCAGGATTCCAAGGCGAACTTCATCTTTGCCACACATGAGAGCTGTCCGGCAAAAAAGCTCTTCGGAGCACTCAGGGAGAAACATATCTATGTGAGATATTCCCGAAGGACAGAATCGACAATCATCTCCGCATCACCATCGGTACCGATAAGGAGATGAAAAAAAACTGGTGGAATTCCTGAAGGAATATCTGCAGAATAAATATTAAGGAGGTACTATGGAAGTACTGGTACAGTGGTTTTCAAACCATCTCTCACAGTTTATCTCTCCGGAGGGAGCTGTGTTCATCATTTCCATGATCCCGATCCTGGAGCTTCGAGGCGGTCTTCTGGCAGCCTCTCTGCTGAAGATCTCAGCGGCAAAAGCACTGCCGATCTGTATCGTGGGAAACATTATCCCGATTCCGTTTATCCTGCTTTTTATCCGGCAGATCTTTAAATGGATGAAAAAACAAAACTGTTTCAGAGGTCTGATCATAAAAATGGAAAACAGAGCCATGGAAAAGTGATCAGAATCAAACGCTATGAATTTCTGGGACTTCTGCTGTTTGTGGGAATCCCCCTTCCTGGCACCGGTGCTTGGACCGGTGCACTGATCGCATCTCTTCTTGAGGTGGATATCAAAAAATCCTCCATTGCGATCCTGTGCGGACTTTTTATGGCAAGTGCGATTATGTATATTGTTTCCTATGGAATTGTAGGAAATGTAGTGCACTGATTAAGAAAAATAAAAAATTCCTCATCACTGTCACGAAGTCTGGTAGGTGATGAGGAATTTTGTATTTTCAGGCATTGTTACATAAGCCGGCGTTTCAGCATATCCGGATTCATTGCATAGCTCACGGCTGTATCCTTAGTGATACGGCCTTTTTTTGTATAATTCCAGAAGACTTTGGTCCATGGAACGCATCTGATCCTGGCTGGAAGTGGAGATTACGCCTTCGATCTGGTGGACTTTGTTGTCACGGATCATATTTCGGATGGCAGGTGTCAGGCGCATGATCTCAAAAACAGGAATGTTGCGGCCGTCCACATCCGGGATCAGCTGCTGGGAAATAACCGCCTGAAGGACCATGGAAAGCTGGATAGCGATCTGACGCTGCTGGGAAGGTTCAAAGACATCCATGATACGCTCGATGGTGTTGGCAGCGCCCAGAGTATGCAGACTGGAAAGAACCAGATGGCCGGTTTCTGCGGCAGTCATGGCGGTCTGTATGGTTTCATAATCACGCATCTCACCCAGAAGGATTACATCGGGGCTCTGGCGGAGGGTGGCACGAAGAGAAGTCAAGTAACTCTCGGTGTCGGTGCAGATCTCTCGCTGGCTGACAATGCAGCGGTCATGGCGGTGAAGATATTCCAGAGGATCTTCCAGGGTAATAATGTGGCCTTCCCGGGTGTGGTTAATCCGGTCAATGAGGCAGGCCATAGTGGTAGATTTACCGCTTCCGGCAGAACCGGTGACAAGGACCATGCCGCGTGTATAATCAGAAACACTCATCACATCTTCCGGAATGGAAAGCTCTGCAGGATCCGGCAGCCGGAAGGCGATCACACGGATCACGGCAGCCAGGGAACCACGCTGTTTATAAGCGTTGACACGGAAACGGGAGACGCCGGGAATGGAAAACGAAAAAGTCATCGTCACCGGTTTCCAGAAGCCGGGATATATCACGGTTTTCCGCAAGTGTATAGATGGTGCGCAGAAGTGCTTCCGTTTCGGCTGGCATCAATCGGGTCACCACTGCTGAAAAGGTGGCCATCAATTTTTCGGCCAGAGGACGGCCTGCGATGATAAAAATATCGGAGACCCCGTTTATTGGGCAGCTTCTGCAAGAAATTCAGGAATTGGAGTTATCCATTTGTTCACTCTCCTTTAAATAGATTTTGATGATTGTCAGGATTCCAGGTGCCATTAGATTCTGTGCTCCACTGAAGGATCTTCAATACGGAGGTTTCGGTCTTTCCTGGATAAAAAATCTCAAGTATCACCGAAAGCTGCTGACTGTCGGCAAATTTCGTGGAAAAAGACAGGGTGTGATCAGAGGAATTCCAGACAAGATCCTGTTGCGTATCTGCAAAAGTCTTCACCTGGGAAAAATATTCCGCTTTATCTTCTGCGGATGCCAAATATCCGGCCAGTGTACTGCGGATATCGGCTACACGCTCGGTAGCCTCACTGCAGGCTGAATAATATTTCTCTGTCTGTTCCATGGAATGTCTGGCTGTTGTTAAACTGGTCCGTGAACTGGAAAGAGTAAGCAAAGCCAGTACACAGAGGCAAAGTACGGAAAAGATCAGAAACAGCGAAGGAATTCCTACTGTTACGAAAAAAGTATGTTTTTGTTTCAATGGATTTCCTCCTTTCCGTTGCCACAGTCAGGAAAATTTTAAGGTGATCTGATAAAGCAAAGTATTTTCCGGGATATTGCGGAAGGAAAGCTCTCCGGATTTTTCAGAGGAGGTTGTGGACAAAACGAAAACCATTTCGTAATCTGCCTCATCTCTGGAACAGTTCTGCCAGGAATGGTCGTAATACCAGATCAGGCTGTTGTCGGTCTGTGTGCCATCCGGAAGAAGAGCAAGAAGCTGTTTGGGAGATCCATTGCTGCCTTCCAGTGCTTCTCCCACAGAAGTGGTGAGCGCCTGAATCTGATTCCACTGTTCTGCCTGTATACGGTTTTTACGGGCTGCCGCAAAATACTGAATACATGGCAGGCCGCAGCGAGAGAGAAAGAAAATAAAAAGCGCCAGGATCATTTCCATAAGAAAAAGAACTGGTACTGGAATTATGCTGTGATTTCTTCATGATGCCTCCTTTTTGCCTGCATCTGTACCGGTAACGGAAGATTCGGCTGTGCTGTGCAGCAGAAAGTGTGCAGAGATTCCGGTTGCACTTTTCAGGGAAATGCGGTAAAAACCATTATCCAGGTTTCTGCCTGAAAATCCGAAAGCTGAGAAATGGAAGTACCGGCCGATGCGCTTGCCTGAGAATCCGCAACGGTGAAAAGTTCTGTAAGATTTCCATCTTTCAGATAAATATAGGTAATATAATCTTTTCCCTTCAGTGTGTCCCGAAAACAAAGTGCAGGGATATCATCCAGGGAACCTGAGAAAATCCCGTCGGCCTGGTCATGCTGCCGGAATTTGGTCGTCAGATAGGTGATGGCAGTCCCAAGCCCGGAATCGGAATCCGTCTGTCTTACAGTCTGCTGGTAAACTCTTGCGGAGAACAACAGCATCAGCATAAGAAACAGCGCAAAAACACCGAACAGAAGGAGTGAAAAAAGAGAGGATATGGAATGGCCGGTATTTTTTCAGTTTCATGAAGAAGCGCCTCCTTTCGAACTGCCAGGACGCGCAATAACGCTGATAGAAGGCAGGAGATTGGAACCGTTGGGGATATATTCTACGATAAATCGGTTTTTGTCATAGGTGATATGGTAATCATTAAGGAGCTGTGCAAGATCTTCAGGATATTCACCGGTCATGGCGTAGCTGCGGACAGCACTGTTCTTTAATGCCTGCTCCAGAGCATCCTGTTCTTTCACGAGAGCCTGGCCGGATGTATGACTGACGCCCGCTACAAACAGAATACAGGCAAATATCAGAAGAAATACAGGAAAAAGAAGCAGAAGCCCCCGGAAAATTTTTTCGTCGACTTTCAAAAAAAGTTCCATGTTGTCACCACCTTATATCGCAAAATCTGAAAGGATTCCCAGAAGCGGCATCATTACGGAAAGCAGGACAAGTCCTACAAGCAGGGAAAGCAGGATCACAATAGTTGGTTCCACAACAGATACTGCCTGAGAGATCAGATCTATGGATTTTTCTGTGTACTGCTGAGACAGCCTGCGAAAAGTTTCGTCACTGGTTCCGGAGTAGAAGGAAATACTGATCAGACGTCCCTCCATGCCACTGAACAGTTCGGACTCTGTCAGAGCCTTTGAAAAAGCTTCCCCCGTTGTTCAGGAGTTCGGAAGTTTTTCGGAGCTTCTCAAGAATTTCCGGTTGTGTGAGCATTGCTTCTGTAAGCTCAAGACTGGTTTCCGGAGAAAGACCGCTTCGAAGCCCCAGAGACAGTCCCTGCGCCAGACGGCTGTAATCCATGGCAACAGGAATCTCACAAAAAACAGGAAGATGTGTGACCAGTTTTCGAAGTTTGGCATGACCTTTTTCTGTGAGACTGAAAAAAAGAATGCAGCCAATGAGAAGTACTGCAAGAATCAGAAAAACAGCAGAATAGCGACTGATCATATTGCCGGCATTTAAAAGTCCCTGTGAGATTCCGTTCATTTCCAGACCCATCTGATGAAAGACCTGCTGGAACACGGGGAGAACTTTTACAAGAAGAACCAGGATTACTACTGCCATCATTCCAAGCATGATCAGCGGATAGGTGACTGCACTTCGTATCTGCTGGGAAATTTCCTGCTCCTGATCATAATGCCGGGAGAGGCTTGTCATGATCTCATCCAGACAACCGGTTTCTTCGCCTGTTTTTATATAGGCGGTCATAGCTTTTGGAAAACAGCCGGAATCCTCAAGAGCCTGGGAAAGAGAACCGTTTTTTTCCATGGAATTGATAAGTGGCTTCAGAATCTCACGATCTGTGTCGGTTTTGCTTTCTTCACAGAGGATATGGAGTCCTTCTGTTGTTGATATGCCGGAATGCAGCAGTATTCCCATCTGCCCGCAGAAATTGGATAATTCCCGGGCTGTCAGTTTAGATTTCATAATAAAGTCTCCTTTTTTGCGGGTGGTTGGTCAGTGTGTATACTGTACCGTGTAGTTGCTTTCGTCTCCGATATATTCCTGGATCGCTTCATTGCCGTTGCTGTTGGCATCAAAGGTTGGGTCCATAAGTTTCCATGTATCTCCGTCAAAGGAGATTGCTTTTGTTACCCAGCCTTTGTTCTGGATGTAGACATCGATCCAGGCATGCTTGATGTCGCCGGAATAGCCAATCTCAAGTTTGCAGGGAATATCCTGACTTCGAAGCATTGCCGCAGTCAGTGCTGCATAATCAAAGCAGATGCCGGTGCCTGACTGAAGGGTTTCGTCTACATCAGGAAGATATCCGGCCTCTACAGAATCTGCCTTATCGTAATCGTAGGTGATATGTTCTGTGACATATGTATAAAAAGCTTTCAGGATTTCCACATCGTTCATACCATCTTTGACCAGTGACTGTGCCAGAGTACAGGCTTCACTTTTGACGGAAAAATCCACATACTGGTTGGGATACAGAAATGGAAGAAACTCATTTTGAAGTTTTACAGTAAGAGTTTCTGCATAAAGTGCGGCATACTGGCTTCCGTCTACCTGCTGGTAACAGGTAATGGAATAATCTCCGGAGCCTTCCGAAAAGGGAATAACAGCCTGTTCCTCCGGCTCCAGAAAATAGGAGTAAAGGACACCGGACGGTGAAGTAAGCTGTATATTCATACGGGAATCTCCTGAGTCGGAGCTGGCAGTCATATAACCCTGGTCCTGATTGGAAATATCCAGGATCAGAGGGGAACTTCCCAGTGTCTGTTTACCGGGTGCCTCCGGAGTGAGAACACGGGCTGGTGAGTAAGACGGAGGCTTGTCACCGGAACTTCCGGAATTCCCGCAGCCAGTCAGAAAAAAACACAGTTCGAAAAGACAGCAGTACAAAAAAGAGACGGGCAGATAAAGTTTTGACATATTTGCCGTTCTCCTGTCATATAATGTTTTTTCTTTTTTACAGATAACAGTATAGCAGATTATGAAAAAAAAGACAGAACAAGCAGAGAGAACAGGGAGTAAAATGTTGACATTTCGAAAGAAAAACATATACTATACATATAAAAGGCAAACCTGTTGAAAAGCAGGGACGCAAAGCCAAGGGTCTAAGGTCACAATTGAAAGACTATGACAGCCGGTTGCCGCATTAAATTCCGATTTAGTGACGTAATCAGACAGCATCCAGGTGAAAAGGATTTATGTGTTGACGCGGCCGTTTATTTAAAATAAGCGGTTTTTTTGATGCAGTAAATTCTGCGGCCATCGAATATGGATGACGGTCGGAACGTCCGTTTTCAGAAAGGTGTGAAAAGTATGAAAAAAATGAACCTTAAAAAATTTCTTTATGAAAAAGAAGATCGCAGCTGGATGTATTGCAGCTGCTGCACTGGTCACAGCAGGAGCTTTGCAATGGTATGGCAGGACTCACAGGTGCCGGAACTGCCGAATTACACAGATCCGGTAGTCGAGCAGACGATTGAAGATGATGATACACCGCTTGCTTCACAGCCGAAGGTTACAACCAAGACAACCAAGAGAAGCAAGACAACCAAGAAGAACATCAAGTTAAAAGCAGCAGCTACGAAGACTTATACCAAGAAACTTCCGACAACCAAGAAAACTACAAACAAGACAACCAAGAAAAATCAGACTACAACCATAAAGACAACAACAACCGTACAGACAGATACAAGCCAGAAATACACCAAAAAATCTAAAAATGTAGTACAGACACAGAAGGTTACCACTACAGTGCAGACAACTACAACAGTTGTTGCAGCGGCATCTACAACTGTGAATGCTACTACTGCAGGAAGTACAACTGCTAAAAAAGAGAAATACACAGTCAGCAATGTAGCATCTATTGCACCTCAGATGGACAGCAGAGTATTAAATGCATTTACAAAGATGGGATTTACCGTCATTGTTGATCCAAGCGTTTCCTACGCCGGATATTTTGATGGAAGATCAAGAACGATCACTCTTAAAGTGGAGGATGATACGATCTACCATGAGCTTGGCCATTATCTTGCATTTATCGCTGGTAATGTAGATAAGAATGCAGCTTTCGCATCTGTTTATAACAGTGAGAAATCTAAATTCACAGGTGTCAGAAAGGCTTATGCAACACAGAATGCGTCTGAGTACTTCGCAGAATCCGTTCTGGAGTATACAGAGAATCCTTCTGTACTGAAGGCACAGCGTCCTCAGACATACGAAGCAATCACCAATGCACTGTCAAAGGTTACAGACGCACAGGTAAACAAGATCATGAATGTTTATAAGGTAATCTGGAAATAATAAGTTATACAGCCGAATCCCCGGGAGTTTATCCCGGGGATTTTTTGAATAACTGCGCATCGCATTCTCGTTACTTGAGATATCCAGCCCCCCCCTTCCGGTAACGGAAGATTCATTGTCGACAAAAATTTCTTGCATTGCTTCAAAAATAGTGTATATTATTATCATAATCATATTTCATAACGGTTCAGATACCAGTGCGGTCATGTCAGACTGCATCAGATTTCCATTATAAAATTACAATTTATCATAATTAAGCAAGAATAGAGGATTTATTTATGAGAGAAAAATATGAATCATTGTCTCTGGCAGTGCTGAAAGATCTGGCAAAGGCAAGAGGGATGAAGGGAATCTCTACTTTGAGAAAACCGGCACTGATCGAGAGAATGCTGGAAGAAGACGCAAAGGAAGCGGTGAAGGAGAAGACGGAAGAAACACCGGGAAATACAGCGGGTGAGAATTCTCTGAAAGAGAAAGTACAGGAAAATGAAAAAAATGAAATATCGAACCCGTCCAGCATCTGAAAATCAGCAGGAACGGAAAGAGTATCGTACGGAGCGGAATGATCAGGAACACAGAAATATAAACGGACGCAGAGAGAACAACAGAGAAAGCTACAACCGCAGTGCATATAACAGGGAGAATTACAGAGGCCGGCACAGGAAGAACGTGCTTATACAGTGATGGCAGCCACGAGGCAGAAACGCGTCCGGAGAATGGCAATGTTCCTTCAGAATCCACACAGCTGGACAGTGGTGAAAAAGCCAATGGGATCCTGGAGGTACTTCCGGATGGATATGGATTTATCCGCTGTGCCAACTATCTTCCTGGTGAAAACGATATTTATGTTTCGCCTTCCCAGATCCGCCGCTTTAATTTAAAGACCGGTGATATCATCCAGGGAAATATCCGGATCAAGACCCAGGGAGAGAAATTCAGTGCACTTCTTTACGTGTCCTCCATCAATGGATTCCATCCGAGTGAAGGCCAGAGAAGATATAATTTTGAAGATATGACACCGATCTTTCCTAATGAGAGACTGGTTATGGAGCGTGCAGGCGGTACAACTGCCATGCGCATTGTAGACCTGATCAGCCTATCGGAAAGGGACAGAGAGGAATGATCGTATCTCCTCCGAAAGCCGGTAAGACAACCCTTCTGAAAGGACGTTGCCAAGTCCATCCTTAAGAATAATAAAGATATGCATCTCAATTATCCTTCTGATCGATGAGCGTCCGGAGGAGGTTACCGATATCAAGGAAGCAATCCAGGGACCTAATGTGGAAGTGATCGT
>ENA-OQAX01000260-OQAX01000260.1-human-gut-metagenome-genome-assembly--contig:-NODE-260-length-12533-cov-4.943495_pt1 | contig 12533 bp, 12 predicted proteins | sample MGYA00242741_ERZ504539 | MGnify/ENA primary metagenome ERZ504539 (study PRJEB26092, sample SAMD00036277) | human gut metagenome | host: Homo sapiens | study: EMG produced TPA metagenomics assembly of... | reverse complement strand
GTGAGCGCCGCCAGTGGCGGAAACAGCGAACCGAAGCAGGGGCAGCGGTCGCAGAGTGCGAGGGGCTTTTGCCCCCGAAGCACGATGCGGGTACCGCAACCCGACATTATCGAGTATTTTGGCAACGCAGATGCCGTGCCGCAGCCGCCGGAGCGGTGCTTAAGCCGTAAGGCGGGAATTGTGCGGTGTTGCCTTCACTTTTCCCTGTCGTTACGCGGTCTGCATTCCTGTTTTTGCCCACAAACTGCCCTTGTTCACGCAAAGTTTACCGGAATTTCCAGCTATTTCATGCCTTGTTCATCCGCAGTTCATTTTTATTCTTCATGATAGAATCTATCGGGGGCCCCTATTACCGCCCCCAACTGGAGGAATTGTTATGCACGAAACCCAACAGCCGCGCGACCCCAAAAAAGACGACCGGCATTGTATATGCGTGATCCTTGTGGTGTTGCTGCTGCTCAATTTCTGGGCCTTTCCCGCCATGATGAAAGGCCAGGTCAAACAGGTCGATTACGGCACCTTCCTGAACATGCTCGAAGGCGGCGAACTGAGCACCGTTGAAATTCAGGATCAGCAGATCTATTTTTGTGGACAAAAACGATACCACCTACTGCACCAACTCCATTGCGCAGGACCTGCAGCTGGTCAACCGGTTGAAAGCGCCGGCGTTTCCTTTGGCAAGGTGTACAACCAGACCACCTGGGTGGATACCCTGCTGGGCTGGGTCATCTCGCTGCTGCCCATGATCATCCTGATCGTCTGGTTCAACCGCATGATGCGCAAGCGGGTCGGTGAAATGACCGGCGGCGCCAACAGCATGATTTTTGGCGGCGGCAAATCCGGTGCCAAACAGTATGTCGTTGAGGATGGCAAGTCCATCAAATTTGCCGATGTTGCCGGTGAGGACGAAGCCAAAGAGAGCCTGCAGGAAATCGTTGACTTCCTGCATAACCCCAAGCGTTACGAGGATATCGGTGCCAAAATGCCCAAGGGCGTTCTGCTTGTCGGCCCTCCGGGCACCGGTAAAACCCTGCTGGCCCGCGCTGTTGCCGGCGAAGCCGGTGTTCCCTTCTTCTCCATTGCGGGTTCTGAATTTGTCGAGATGTTCGTCGGCATGGGCGCTTCCAAGGTGCGTGACCTCTTCAAACAGGCCAACGAAAAAAGCCCCCTGCATTATCTTTATTGATGAGATCGATACCATCGGCAAAAAGCGTGACGGTGCTTCCGGTATGGGCGGCAACGATGAACGCGAGCAGACCCTGAACCAGCTGCTGACCGAAATGGACGGGTTTGACGCCGCCAAGGGTGTTATCATTCTGGCCGCCACCAACCGTCCTGAATCCCTTGACCCCGCTTTGACCCGCCCCGGCCGTTTTGACCGTCGTGTGCCCGTGGAGCTGCCCGACCTGAAAGGCCGCGAAAGCATCCTGCGCCTGCACGCTCAAAAGGTCAAAATCGGCCCCGACTGTGACTTTGCCGTGGTTGCCCGCATGACTCCTGGTGCTTCCGGTGCCGAGCTGGCCAATATCATCAACGAAGCCGCCCTGGGCGCTGTGCGCCACCACCGCATGGCCGTTACCCAGTACGACCTGCAGGAAGCCGTGGATACCATCCTGGCCGGTGCCCAGAAAAAGAATAAGATCCTGAGCGACAAAGAAAAGTGCATCGTGGCCTACCACGAAGTCGGCCATGCCATGGTTGCCGCCCTGCAGAGCCATTCCGCCCCCGTGCAGAAAATCACCATTGTGCCGCGCACTTCCGGCGCGCTGGGTTTCACCATGCAGGTAGAGGACGGCGACCACACCCTGATGACCAAGGAAGAGATCCTGGCCAAAATTGCCACCATGACCGGTGGCCGTGCCGCCGAAGAAGTGGTGTTCAACTCCATCACCACCGGCGCATCCAACGATATCGAGCAGGCCACCAAGATGGCCCGCGCCATGATTACCCGCTACGGCATGACCGACGACTTTGACATGGTTGCCCTGGAAACCGTGAACAACGCCTACCTGGGCGGCGATGCCAGCCTGGCCTGCAGTGAGCGCACAGCCGCCACAGTGGACGATAAGGTCGTGGAAGTCGTCAAGCAGCAGCATGAAAAAGCCAAACAGATGCTGATTGAAAACCGCGGCAAGCTGGACGAGATTGCCAAGTACCTGTACGAGAAAGAAACCATCACCGGCGAAGAGTTCATGCGCATCCTGACCGCTGTTCCCCAGCTGCCCACCGGTGCCGTGGAACAGTAAAGGCAACACCGCACAATTCCCGCCTGACGGCTTAAGCACCGCTCCGGCGGCTGCGGCACTTAGAATTGTGCGGTGTTGCCTTATCTCCGCTCTGCGCGTTTTCTTTGTAAAATAACGGTGCCCCCGCCCTATGCAGTTCATTTACCGCACGGGGCGGGGGCGTTTTGTTGTAATTCCGTAGGGGCGCACACCATGCACCCATCCGTTTTATATCATCACACTACAGCGCTTTCTCACAAAGCACACCATGTAATAGCGCCATTTTATGGCCAGCCGTTACCCATTTGTAGGGGCCGCTGCTCACCTCTTTCCGAAAAACGCAATAAAAATGCTGTCTTTCTCCACATCAGGGAAAGGCAGCATTCTTCTTTATCCGTTCAGATCTTCGCCGTTGCTGGCAATCACATTTTTATACCATCCAAAGGACTTTTTCCTGTACCGTGCCGCCGCCCTGTTCGGGTACCGGGAAAAGCACCCGTGATCCTGCCGGGCTTTATTTTGCCTGTGCACCCTCTGGGAAGATGATCTTGTTCACAAAGAAGAAGATCACCATAGAAATGCCGCCATTGAGCACGGTGGTGCCAATGTTGTAGATGAAATCCGGCACCAGCAGGCCCGCAACCGCCACCCACACGCAGTTGATGGAGTTGACGATGCAGGTGATCAAACAGAACGCCACCACATACCAGGCGATCTGCTTGGCCAGGTTGCCCTTGCTGCGGAACACAAAGTTGCGCTGGATGGGAAATTTATGCATTCTCCCACCACCATGGCAACCATGTAGGCGCAAAAGTAAGGCAGACCGCCATGGGCGGAATCATACCCCAGGATGTTCCACTGGAAGGTTTCGCCAAACAGCGTGACCGGAATGCCCGGCCAGCCAAAATCCACCACCGGCAGGCTGCTGAACGCCGCCGGCAAAAATTGCAGCAGCAGGTATTTGAACACCGTAACCAGGTTGGATACGATCACAAACAGTCCGCCTTCGCGCACCCACTTGGCTGCGGCGGGGTGTTTTGCCGCAAAATTATTCCATAGCTGCATAAATAGCCCCTCTCTTTCCTCAGCTGTTGCGCAGGCGCTGTTCCAGCTGTGCGTTCAGCACCAGGTTTTTCACGGCTTCTACGATCACCCGCACAAGGCCGATGATCCAGAATCCCTGTAATTCCATCACAATGCCATCCACCATGCCCATGCTGATGGCACCGCTGGTCATTTTGGCCAGGGCACGCAGCGGCATGTTGTACTGGAACAACACATTCAGGTCCGGCTTGCCGCGCTTGTAGCTAGCGTTCAGCAGTGCGGTAAGCACCAGCCAGATCAGCCAGCCCAGCGGGCTGCGGCTGTGGTCCAGCTCGCCCAGGGTCATGTTGCGGTCAATTTTAACTTTTCCCTGCTGCACCGGGCGGCCCAGCAGGGTGGCCCATTCGTCATCCGGCACGCTCTGCACCTTGCCGCTGGTATAGTGCGGCAGATGCTTGCCCGCATAGGGGTTGGGTGCGCCGGTACCGGCCACTTCCACCACGGCGGTCAGGCGGATGTCCGCACTGGACGCGCCGACCCGCAGCTCATAGCTGCCGCCTTCCACTTCCCAGCTGTCGGTCTTGGTGTTCCAGTAGCGGAATGCCTTGTCGTCCAGCGGGATGGTCACGGTCTTGCTTTCGCCGGGCTGCAGCTGCACCTTGGCAAAGCCTTTCAGCTCCTGTGCGGGGCGGAACACTTCTGCCCCGGGTTTTGCCACATACAGCTGCACGATCTCTGCTCCGGCGCGCTTGCCGGTGTTGGTTACGGTCAGGGTCACGCCATTGGACGCGGCCTGCAAATTGCTGTAGGCAAAGCTGGTGTAGCTTAACCCATAGCCAAAGGGGAATGCCACCGGCACACCGGCGGTCTGGTAATAGCGGTAGCCGACATACAGCCCCTCGCGGTACTGCACCATGCGGCCCGGCCCGGCAAAGTTATCCTTGGCGGGGGTATCCGCATAGGCGTTGACCCAGGTTTCGGCCAGCTTGCCGCTGGGGTTCACTTTGCCGGTCAGCACATCCAGCATGGCGCCCGCCCCCGCCTGGCCGCCCAGCGCACCATACACCAGGGTACGGCAGTGTTTGAGCCACGGGGTTTCCAGCGAAGCCCCTGCGCTGAGCACCACAAGGGTGTTGGGGTTGGCCTGCTGCACGGCCTTTAGCAGTTCGATCTGGTTGTCCGCAAGGCGCATATCGCCGCGGTCCAGACCCTCACTTTCCTTGATTTCATCCAGCCCCAGGCAGAGCAGCACCACTTCGGCCTTTTGGGCCAGGGCTACAGCCTCGGCCTGTTTGGCGGCATCCGGTTTGCCCTGGCGGTCAAAGCCGGGGGCAAAGCCCACGCTGGCCAGGCCGCTCTCTTTCAGGCAGTCCAAAAAGGTATCCACCTTGATGGAGTTGACCGCGCTGGAGCCAGCGCCCTGGTACCGCGGTGTCTGGGCAAAGTCGCCGATCACGGCAACTTTTGCGCCCTCGGCCAGCGGCAGCAGGTCGTTCTCGTTTTTCAGCAGCACAATGCTTTCGGCTGCGGCGCGGCGGGCCAGGGCGTGGTGAGCGTCCGCATCAAAGGTGCGGCTGTGGGACTGCACGGCGGCATGGGTATCAAACACCAGCGTCAGCAGCTCGTCCAGCCGGGCGTCCACATCCGCTTCGGTAATTTTGCCGCTCTGCACAGCCTGCATCAGCTCGCGCACCGCGTCCCCGCCGGGGGCGGGCATTTCCAGCGTGGAGCCGTTCTGCACGCCCAGGGCATGGTCATTGCTGCCGCCCCAGTCCGTTACCACAGCGCCGTCAAAGCCCCACTCCCCGCGCAGGATGTCCATTAACAGGTGGCGGTTCTCGTTGGCGTAAGTTCCGTTGATGAGGTTATAGCTGCTCATGATGGTCTTGGGCTTTGCTTCCTTGACCACGATCTCAAACCCGGTCAGGTACAGTTCCCGCAGCGTGCGTTCATCCACCACGGAATCCGACGCCATGCGGCGCAGTTCCTGGCTGTTGACGGCAAAGTGCTTGGGGCAGGCCGAAATACCGTTGGACTGGATGCCCCGCACATAGCTCGCGGCCATTTTGCCGGAAAGATACGGATCTTCAGAAAAATACTCAAAATTGCGTCCGCACAAGGGGCTGCGCTTGGTGTTCAGGCCTGGCCCCAGCAGCACGGCAACTTCCTGCGCGGCGGCTTCTTCGCCCATGGCCCGGCCGATCTGCTCGCCCAGGGCGGGGTCCCAGCTGCACGCCACAGTGGCGGCAGTGGGAAGCAGGTGGCCGGAACGCTGGGGTTCAGCCCCAGGTGGTCCGCCGCCCCGGCTTGCTTGCGCACGCCGTTGGGGCCATCCGACAGAGTGATGGCAGGTACGCCTGCCTTTTGATACGCACGGGTGGTAAAGACGGTATCACCGGAAAGGAGGGCACATTTTTGCTCTAAATTCAGTTTTGCAATCACATCTGCGTGTTTCAATTAGGTCACACGCTCCTTTTTAAGCTCAAGAGTTCTCTTTTGCCGCTTTTGCTGCCTTGCGGAGTTTGACATCAATCACAACACCACGCACAGCCAGGACAAACAAAACGATTACTACAATATCAATCAGTACAACGAGATGGCGCCAGCAAACACAGAGATTGTGAAAGCATGACGCATAGCGGTAGTATCGCCGATGCTTTCGGCATAGTCGCGGTTGGTCACACGGACATGCAGGTACATGTAAAGTGCTTCTTTGGTTGCACGGCGCAGTGCCTGCATGTAGCTGTTGGAGGAAGTCTCAAAGGCCATCTCACCGCTGCCGAAGCCAGCCATCCACAGGCTGCCGCCTGCACGCAGGGCCTGGTCGCCGTTCATGTAGCTGTGGTGGTCTGCATAGTCGGTGATAACAGCGCCATTAAAGCCCCATTCATCACGCAGAACGCCGGTCAGCAAAGCTTCGCTGCCGCCTGCCCAAACTGCACCAATACGGTTGTAGCTGCTCATCAGGCCGGTTGCATCGTAATCCTCAATAAGCATCTGGAACGGGCGCAGGTAAATTTCACGCAGGGCCTGTTCGGTCATCCAAGTGTAAACGGCATCACGGTAAATACCAGCTTCGCCATCGTTGCAGATAAAGTGCTTGATGTAAACATATACGCCCATTTCCTCAATGCCCTGCACAGCGCTGCCGCACATTTCACCGGAAAGGAAGCTGTCCTCAGAGTAATATTCGTAGTTACGGCCATTGAACGGGCTGCGGTGCATGTTGGCAGCAGGTGCATACAGGCCGGAATAACCGTTCTGCAATGCCTGTTTGCCGTGGGAGTGGCCAATTTCAACAACAAGAGGGGTGTTCCAGATCTGGGCAATGGTTGCAGAGTTCGGGAAGCCAATGGTCTTGCCTGCCGGGCGGCCCCAGCTGCCAACCTGTGCAGGGCCATCTGTATCGGTTCCCTGAATCTTGCTGATGCTTTCCATACATAATCCAGCGCCCCAACAGCATATCCGCGGATGGCATACTGCGCCATGTTGGTAATGAACACGATCAGCACCCCGCCGTCCCGCTCCCGAATGCGGCGGGCGGTCTCCATGCCGTCCAGGTGCTTCATCTCCACATCCAGAAAGATGATGTCAAACTGCGGGCGGTAATCCTCCAAAATTTCCATCCCATCCGCAAACTCCGTTACCTCAAACGGCGTGCCGTACTGCCGGGTGTACCGCTGCACATACCCCGCCAGCTGTTCCCGCACCGCCGCCTCGTCCTCCACAATCGCAATCCGGGTCATCTGCTGCTCCCCTTTCTCAACACCACACTGCGGCCCCGCACAGTCCACACCTGGTGCGGTTTCTTAAGGTGTATCTGAAAACAAAGAAAATGACGGATATTTCGCAAACACAAGCAGGATGTAAGGCAAAGAGCCGCAGGAATCTTTTGTGGATTCCAAGGACTTTTAACGCAAAATCCCGCTGCGTTTGTAGAAATAAACGATATTTTCGACTTTTCAGCTGCACCATCGATTGTTTTTAGGCAATACCGCATAATTCTAAGTGCCGATACGGCGAGCGAGGTGCGGCAGATGCCAAGCAAAAGCGCAGATAATACTGGATGTCTTATCGAGCATTTTGGCAACGCAGATGCCGTGCCGCAGCTGCCGGAGCGGTGCTTAAGCCGCAAGGCGGGAATTGTGCGGTGTTGCCTTAAAAGTTTGTGACGGCTTATTTTTTATGGGAATGCCGCAAATCCGCACGCCTGGCGCATGGCTTCATCGCTGGCGAAACCGTAAATCTTTACGGTTTCATCCTCATAGATCAGCGCATCCTCCGGCATGGCATCGGCAAGGGCCTGGGTAGTGGGCTGGCGCTCGCCGTATGCTTCCCATTTGGAGATAACAAAGAAAATTTTACCCTGCGGAGGGGTTTGCAGATGGCTGGTGACCTGCAGCCAAGGGCGCAGCTCCGGCACACTGTTTGGGGTCAGGGTCCACACGTTCAGGGTGCCGTCCGTCAACTCGGTCATCACATTACCGTCCCAAAAAGAAGCGTACCCGTCCCGGTAGCCGTTCTGCACCAGGAACTGTGCCGCCCCTTGGTTGGGGTTGGTTGCCACTGCCGCTGCGCGGTAGTCTGTTCCGGCTCGCAACAGTAATATCGCCGCCAGCAGGACCGTCAGACCACGGGCATCCGGGCGGTGCAGGGGGGTGCAGTCCGCCAGCATGATTTCCAGCAGCGGTACAAATAAAATTGCCAGTGGCAGCAGGTAGCGGTCCGAATGGCCGCTGTTGGTCAGGCCGTACAGCAGTGCAAAGCAGACGGCCCCGGCCAGGGAAAATGCTCCCACCAGCCGGTGCCCCAGCGGGTAGCGTGCTTTACCGCGCACCAGCCGAACAGAAAACACAAAGCAGAAAAGGATCAGCGCCGCAGCCGCAAGGTTAAACAGCGCGGCCAGAGAAAACACTTTGCCCTCCTGCCAGCCAAAGGAAGCCAGCAGCGCGTTGACAAACCATTGCAGGCGTTCCAGGTTCAGCCCGGTAAAGGCCACATACCCCTGGTCCTGGAAGTGATATTTTTCCGCCAGCACCTTTGCGTTGACCAGGTACCCCGCCAGCGCGGCAGCATCCGCCGCAAGTGGGCACCAGCAACGCCCCGCCGGGGGTGTGCCAGGCATTGGCCAGCTTTTGGCGCAGGGTATCCGCAGGCGGAGCATCCAGCCAGCAGAGCAGCGCTACCGCCACGGTAAGCGGAATGTTCAAGATGAACAGCTGCCGCGGCCCGCCCAGTGCCGCCGCAAAGCTGAACAGCACCATGCCCACCGCCGGGGCCAGCCGCCGCCCGCCGCGCAGAATGCGCACCGCGCACCCCAGCACCACAAAGCTGATGGCAATGTGCGGAATATAGTAAAGGCCCTCCAGCACATACTGACGGTACAGCGCACCATAAGGCAGCACCAGCAGCCCGGCCCCCAGCAGGCCGCTGTACTTGAGCTTTGCACTGCGCCCGAACCAGAACCACGCCGCGAGATATAAAAGGATCAGCACCACGCTGCCCACCACGCGCACAGTATGCCAGCTGGTGAACAGCCGGAACAGCGGTGCCATGACCAGCTGGGTGTTGAGCACCCGCAGCTCGGTGGAATAGTACCAGTTGGTGCTCATCACGCCGCCCTCCTGCGCCAGCAGGTTGGCAAGCAGTTGTTCGGACGCCATGTCGGCGTCCAGCCGGTTGGGTGCCCAGTAGCACCAGTCCACCACCAGCAGGGCAAAGCAGACCGCCGCCCAGAGCAGCAGTATCATATAGGTGGTTCGTTTTTGTTTTGCGCCGTTTGTTTGCAGCTTTGGCAAGCGGCTCCCCTCCCTTTTGGGATAAACTTTATATTATTGTATCGCAAATGGGGCGGGGGTGCAACCACTCGGTGTTATCCTTCGTCCGCTGCGGGGTCCAGCTGGCCGGTGGTGTCCAGCTGGATGGCGGAGCCGCGCCGCACGGTGGTGCCTGCCCGCGGGTACTGGCTGACGACCCGTTCCCCCTGCCCCAGCACATCCGCAGTCAGGGTATACTCGCTCAGTTTTTGGGCCGCGGCGGGGGCTTTCCAGCCGGTCACATCGGGCACGGTGGTAAAATATTTTGCCTGCTCTGCTTCGGTATAGCTGGGCTGGATGCCTAAGCGCGGCAGGCTTTTTTGCAGCACCTCCGCCGCCACGGGGCCGGAAAGCGCGCCGCCGCTGGTGGTCCAGCTGTGGGGTTCATCCAGGCAGATGAGGACTGCGATTTTGGGGTTTTCGATCGGTGCCACTGCCACAAAGCTGGCAATGCGGGCGCGCTCATTCTCGCTGTCCAGCTTTTGGCTGGTGCCGGTTTTGCCGCCCACACGGTAGCCCGCCACGCACCGTTTTTGCCGGTGCCGGTGGTCACAACACCCTCCATCAATTCGCGCATGACGGCGCTGGTTTCGGGCCGGATGACCTGCGCTTTACGGTAGGCTCCACCTGCTGCACGGTATTGCGCTCGGTATCGCGGATGGACTGCACCACATGGGGCTGCATCAGCTTGCCGCCGTTGACCACCGCGCAGACGGCTGTGATCATTTGCAGGTAGCTCACCTTGCTGCTTTGCCCGAAGGAGCAGGAAGCCAGCTCCACCGGGCCCATGCGGTCGGCGGTATAGTATTCGCTGCGCTTGATCTCGCCGGGCAGGTCAATACCGGTTGCGGCGCGCAGGCCAAAGGCGGCAAAGTAATCGCAAAAGTTCTGCTTGCCCAGCCGCGCCCCCACCTGGATAAAGCAGGGGTTGCAGGATACCGCCAGCCCCTGGGCCAGGGTTTCGCTGCCATGGATATGCCCGTTTGCGCAGCGGAAATTTGTGCCCGCCACATTGATCTTGCCCGCGCAGACAAAGCGGCTGTTCCGCGTGACTGCACCGATATCCAGTGCCGCAGCGCAGGTGATGAGCTTGAACACACTGCCGGGTTCGTACAAATCGGAAATTGCCTTGTTGCGCCACTGGGCCTGCTGGGCGGTCTGCAACGCTTTGCTGCGTTCTTCCCCGCTCAGGGCGTTCACCTGCTGGCGGATGGTTTCATCCACAATGGTGCGCGGATCGTTGGGTCGTAATCCGGCTTGGTGGACATGGCAAGGATCGCGCCGGTATCGACCTCCATCACAATGCCCACCGCACGGGCCGCCACATGATGCTCCGCCACGGCGGCACTGAGCGCGCTTTCCAGATAGTGCTGGATATCCGCCCGGATGGTCAGGGTGATATCATTTCCCGGCACGGCATCCTGCAGGGTGCTGTAATGGGTGGGCATATCGTACCCCCAGGCATTTTTTTGCAGTCAGGATGGTTCCGTTCCGGCCGGTCAACTGGGCATCATATTGCAGTTCCAGCCCCCAAAGGCCCTGATTATCCACATCGGTAAAACCCAGCAGGCAGCCCATAAAGTTGCCCTGCGGGTAAACGCGCTTGGTATCCTGCAAAATCTGGATACCCTGCGCGTTGTTCTGCGTGCACCAGGCCCGCACGGCGTCTGCCAGATCGGCATCCACCCGGCGGCGGAGCAGGCAGTCATTGCTGGTGCGCTTGCTCAGCTTTTGCAGGGTAGCGTCATAATCAATATCCAAAATTTCGCTCAGCGCTTTGGCGGCGGGCTGCACCAGCTCATCCGCCAGTTCCCGCGGGGAGGCCCGGATGGTCCAGCAGGTTTTGCTGGCGGCCAGGGTAACGCCATCGGCGGAATAAATTTCGCCGCGGGCGGCGGGCAGCGTGGTATCCCGCAGCTGCTGGGCCGCGGCACGGTTGGCATAACCGCTGGGGTCCAGTATTTGCAGGGTAAACAGCCGGGCCAGCAGTCCGCCAAAGCACAAAACCGCCACCAGCCCGGCCAGCACACGGGTGCGCCGCCGCATGTGGCGGTTCTGCGCAGGGTAAATGCTGCGCGGCGGGCGGTGGGTCTGTTTCATGGCGGTCTGCCTCCCCCTGTATTTTCTTCCACACACAAGCGTATGTGCTGGCGGGGCGGTTTATCCCGGTTTTGTGCGCCAGTATTGCAAGATTGTTTCCTTGCCGCACTGAAATTGCCCGGTGTTTAACGCTGGATTTTGCCATTAGTCGATATTTGTTTTTATCTTTTTCCTTTTCTTTCAGAACAAATTTCGATCAAGCGCTGTTTTCATCGTTGCTTTTCGTTTCAGATACCCGTGCAAAATCCATTCTTTTTTTGTTTTTGAAACGAAATTTGCTCAATTGCAAGGACAATATTCGTTTCGATTCGCACAGATATTGCTTTTCTGCTTTTCTCGTTCTTATAATGATAAACATGTAAATTTTTCGTAAAGCGAATAAGGAGTATCGGGAACGAATGAGCAACACAAAAAAGCGCCGAATCCACCCTGTCGGAGCCGATTTTTAACCGCCAGGCATTGGTTCAGCTGATTTTGCCGCTGCTGGCGGAGCAGTTTTGTCGGTATCCATGGGCATGGCGGATACCCTTATGGTATCCGGCGTTGGCGAAGCCGCTGTGTCCAGCGTGAGCTAGTGGACAGCCTGAATATTTTGATCATCCAGATCCTGTCCGCCCTGCAACCGGCGGCGCGGTCATCAGCAGCCAGTACCTTGGCCGGCGCGATGGTGAAAAAGCCGCCAAAAGCGCCGCACAGCTGTACACCGTTCTTGCGGTCAGCACCATCGCTGTCATGCTGGTCATTCTGGTGCTCAGCCGCCCCATCCTGCGCATTGTTTTCGGCCGCATTGATGACGATGTGATGAGCTTTTCACAGACCTACTTTTTGATCAGCGCCATCTCCTACCCCTTTATCGGGTTTTACACGCCGGGGCCGCTTTGTTCCGTGCGCAGGGCAACAGCCGCATTTCCATGCTGGCCAGCCTGGTCATGAACATCATCAATATCTGCTTCAACGCCCTGTTCATTTATGGGCTGGGCATGGGGGTACTGGGCGCTGCACTGGCCACCCTGCTGGGGCGCGTGTTTGCCGCGGCGTGGGTGTTCTGGCAGCAGCAGCAAATTGAAAACCCGCTCTGCATCCGCCATATTGCGGATATGAAGCCGGACGGTGACCTGATTCGCCGCATCCTTGGCATTGGCATTCCCTCCGGTTGGAGAATGGCATGTTCCAGATTGGCAAGCTGTGCGTCAGCAGCTTGACTTCCACCCTGGGCACTCCGCCATTGCGGCCAACGCGGTGGCCAACACCATCAGCGGCATTGCCAACATTCCCGGCAGCACCATGGGCCTTGCCATGATCCCCGTCTCAGCCGCTGCCTTGGCGCAGGAGACAAAACAGCCAAGCA